>Ga0209780_1000642_pt1 | contig 19602 bp, 8 predicted proteins | sample WorMetexBAHAMAS2_FD_187384 | JGI IMG/M metagenome (GOLD analysis project Ga0209780, IMG submission 187384) | Marine gutless worms symbiont microbial communities from Max Planck institute for Marine Microbiology, Germany - Inanidrilus exumae... | ecosystem: Host-associated > Annelida > Digestive...
GCATTGCTGCACCTCTACAACGACCTGCTCGTCGCTAGCGATCAAGGCCAAGTGTCTGGTCTCTGTCTGCTGGACTTAACAGCAGCGTTCGACACTGTCGATCACGAACTACTGCTGCAACGACTCGACAACACGTTCGGTGTCCGGGACCAGGCGAAGGAATGGTTCACGTCTTATCTGACGGGAAGGTCGTATTGTGTCATACACGGTGGAAGAACAGCTACTGTTCTAGTGATATGTTCGGTCCCGCAGGGCTCGGTTTTGGGCCCTCTATTGTTCCTTTTGTACACGTCGGAGCTGGCGGACCTCGCGGCAAAGTACGGTGTCAAATTACATGCATTTGCAGACGACAAACCATGTCCATTGCGACCTCAGCAATGTGTCGTCGTCAGTGAAGACGCTGGAACAGTGCATCACGGCGAGCAGCCAGTGGATGTCAGCCAACCGGCTGAAACTCAACGCCGACAAAACCGAACTGATGTGGGCCGGCACCAAGTACACCGTCGCCAGTCTCCTACATAACCGAGACCTGAATCTGACGATTGAAACCGACACTGTGGCGGTTGCCGACGCGGTGCGTGTTCTGGGTGTTCTTTTTACACTTTTACACCGGACCTCGCACTTGAGAAGCACGCAACGTCGGTTAGCGCGAAGTGTTTCTACCAGCTGCGTCAGCTGCGACGCGTACGACGCTCACTTGATCGTGACAGTGCAACTACAATAGTTCACGCGTTTGTAGCCAGTCGCATAGACTACTGCAATTCACTGTTCGCAAATGCGCCGAAAACCTGGACCGACAAACTGCAGCGGGTCATGAACGCTGCGGCGCGAGTCATCAGCGGCACACGAAAACTCGACCGTGGTCTGACGCGACTCCTACACGAGGATCTGCACTGGCTCAACATCCCACAGCGCATCACGTTCCAGCTGTGTCTGCTGGTGTTCAAGTGTTTACACGGCCTTGTACCGCGATGTCTTGGCGAGCTATGCGTACCGGTCGCCGACGTCATGGGGCACGGCAATCTGCGCTCCGCCACTCGAGGTCCACTAAATTTCCCTCGGTACAACATGACAAGCTACGGCCGACGAGCATTTTCGTACGCCGGCTCTCATGCCTGGAACTCACTGCCAGAACATTTGCGACAAACCACATCAATCGAACTTTTCAAGCGCTCTCTAACAACGTTTTTATTCGGGCAGATAGCGCGCTGAGCGCATTAGAGACATTCTATGTTAAATGGGCTATCTAAGTTTGCTCATTTACTTACTTACTTACTTACTTACTTACTATCTGTCTCGCCGACAGCTTTGCTTCCTTTACAGACAAAAATATCCAACATTCGTCGGTCTTTTTTAGCAACCAGCCTGTCCAGCCACGTACTGCATCATCTCCACACAGACACACGATGACGGCTAATACCCGCGCATCACTAGCGTCACGCGGGTAAAAATCGATTAGCTCAGAAAAACGTGGGTAAAAGTCCGTGAAGGCAGTCCGGGAAGAAAAAAATGAAGTTGACGCACCTAGTCAACTCGTTTAAAAATGCCTTCAGAGAAGACACTACAGGGAGATGGACTTCTTACAGGCAATTAGCCTACAAATTCTATGGCTGCACAAGTTTGCTGGAGTCAAGCTGAGTGCCATTTTAGCATTTTAGTCTCCAAGACCAGGTGCAGCCGCACTGTAAGAATGCCGAAGTTTACTCATGACTCTTGACGTAGAATATTTAACAGCTTGGTAAAGAACTGAAGATGTGATGGAGATGTGGCGATATTTTGCTATTTTTGCTGTCGCAACTTGCTTTCTGTTATGAAGCCCGGTTCAAAGGGCAGCAACCTAGTAGGCAAAGCAAGTCGTTTTCGAATTTCTACGCTGTCAAATGCGAAACACGCCAGTGCGATCTTGTCAACTATAGACCAACTGCGGAAGCGTAAGGTGCGCCCTGACCTTAGCCGGATCTGTCACATAGTCCAACGTCAACACAAGCTGACAGCAGAGCAGACGCGTGCCGAGCTCGACGTCCTTGTCAACGAAAAACTCGTTATCAAGGTCGACTTCAAAGGCAGTGTAAGCTACCGCAACGCAGCCAAGTGGCGGCGCCAGTTGCACGGTAAAGCGGCTCGTAACGAGAGAACAGTAGTGGCAGGCGGCTGCATTAAACGGAACAAGACCGGACGGCGGGTATTAAAGGCCGTAAAAAACCTGATACGCCAGCTGGGAAACAGCGCTTACAAGCAAGAACAGTTGGCAAACAAATCTCTGAGTTCAGCAGCTGGCATTGTTGCATCAAAGGAAAATGGCGTAACACTTAACAACATAGAGGACTGGATTAGAGAGAAGTGGGGAACAGAAGTGGCTGATTCAATGGATGCAATAAAGGCAGCAGCTGCCACTGAAGTTAATAGAGGTAACCTTGTTGAACTGCCAGACGGTTCTTATACATTACGTAAACAAGTTACTGCTGCTGCAGTGGAACAGCCACAAAAACGTGGACCTGGACGACCAAGAAATGAGGAGAAAATTCGTGGTTTGGCTGGAAAGCCGGTTGCTGTGACTGAATCTGATACTACAGTGATTAACAGTGGATCAGCTGATGATTCATCTGATGTGCCAGTAAACTCTGCCAAAAGTAGTTCACAGAAAAAATTTGGAGGCAAACGAAAGGTTAATTGATTATGTTTTAGTGTGTTTTAAACTTTGCATTCGAATTATGGACACTTTGCCTACGGGACACTTTGCCTACTGGACAGTTCGCCTAGTGTTTGGTCATTTTGCCTACTGGACACTTCGCCTACTGGGCAGTTTGTCTATTGGGCAGTTTGCCTACTAGACATTTCACTTACGACCTGGACAGTTCGCCTACAGATTGCTCTACATTTTACCAAGAAGACTACCAGAATGAAATAAAACCAGATGTGTAATATAATATTTGATTTACGTTGCAGTCACACGAACAATGAATCATATGGGCGCAGGTTGTTAGTAAGAACATTAAGCAGTGTACTTCACACATCATCGGTAGTTAGGCCTACTTACTGGAATCTGGCGTCTGTCGGCAGCAGTCTTTGAACACACAAAGGCCTGTTAAAATCAGAGATCTCTAAAATCTTTGTTAAATATGTGTTTCATCAGTGGTCGAATTAAGACAGAAGTAGTTGTGGACGACATCGAGGCGCCGAAGAAATCACAGTGGGGGATCCCCCATCCCCCGGTAATTCTAGCACTGCTATTTATGATGATGTTCATGATGACGGGGGTTCAGCAAGATTGGAGCGATTTGTTGCGGGCGGCAAGTGCGCTGCCAGTTGTGCTTTTGAAGTGGTCCTAGTTATTGCAGCATGTACTTGTCTCTAAATTTAAGGAATTATAGCTATAGAGTCTGAATGAAAATAGAACATTTTGGAGATAACTTTTGCTGGTATCTCTTATTTTTGTCAGGCTTGTTACTTCCATATTATTAGGCCTACCATTTCTGTGTTGCTGAGTGCTGATGCGGTTTCTCTGCATTTTTTTGGATTAGATTAGACTTGTAAAAAATGTCTTTGTGGTTAAACTAGGCCTATATAGCCGTTCTTATTAATAATCTACACATCTGATTTTATTCTGGCAGTTTTGTAGGCAAAATTGGCAATCTGTATGCGAACTGTCCGGGTAGTAGGTGAAATGTCTAGTAGGCAGACTGTCCAGTAGACGAAGTGTCCCGTAGGCGAAGTGTCCAGTTACCTTGTATTCTCAGTGAAGTTTTTGGCTTCCTAGCACAATATTAGCCTTGATTCTTGAATTTATGTCAGTGCTTGATGCAAAAAATTTATTAGAAATGCTGAGATTTCGTTTTGCTACTTAGCTGTGTGATATTAGAAGCATGGCTGTAGAAATTTGAAATTGAACTTTGTCTGCAGCAAGTTACTGTATATTTTTATATAAGTAACCAGTTTTCAACAAACCGGTCGATACTAGATGTAAGCCTGCCAGTCTGCTGCTTTTCAGAACACATTATACAGATGTGCACAGTTTTTGCAGCAGGACATTTTGATGGCAAACCAGTATGACAACAGATCTTCTTTGGCATAATGTTGGATGTTTGAGCAACAGGTTTTGGTGACATACTGTGAAATGTTGATTGTTAAGCATAATGGTATGTGTGTGGGTGACCTTTTGTAGTGACAATATCTGTCGCTAAACTAGTTTGTCAGTTTGTCATCTTGATGTGTTGTTGCTGAAGTGTACAGTGACATGACTGGTTACACTATTGGTGGGTCTGGCTGTACTGCACTTTGAGGGAAGCAGAGAACGTGGGACTGATGACTTTACTAACATTTTCACCATTGAGCTCATTATCCAGCTTGTTAAGCAATATCGAACATGTTTGGCAGTAGTTTAATTAATATTCTGGATGTTAATTGTTTACAGCATTGCAGGCACTAGTATGGTGTTGATTTTGTATCTTATTGTTAGTTTGAGGTTGTTATGGTTGTTTCTTTCTTTGTAATTGTGTTGACCTGCAAAACTTAATTTTGAAGTATCATAAATCGTGTATATTAGAATTTACAGCCAAACTTTTAGATGTTAAGTGAAGAATGCTTATGTTTTAGCCAAAACTGAGAAAAAGTGTGGATCAAGAAGTGGAGTCGGCACCAACAAAGAAGTCCCGTTCTGATGAGACAGATGCATCATTGTCAGTGGAAACTGCTGCATCGTCGGCTGTTGCCGGTGGTGACTCTGTCAAGTGTTCTTATTGTCAGTCGTCAACTAATCGTCATGGAAACACAGAAGATCTACTAGTGTGTAAAGATTGCCATGCCAGCAGTCAGTACAGTTAACATGTTGTCTGTTCGTTTAACTATTTTCCGTCACAACATTGAAGTAGCAATGACAGGATGCCACAATTGATGGAAATGATGGATGTGATACGATATTACGTAAAATATTGTGATATGATGTGATAGGATACAGAAACACTTTGCCGTATACCAAGTACCTCGTGAATTGGGTTGGAATAGACAGAAACTGCCTGGCCACACTAGCAGTTATTGGGAATGCATTGGCATGTTCACATGACCTGTCAGACATATCAACTGCTGACGGAACCAGTGCAGCTATGTACATGTTGGCCTAATGATCAAATTCAGTGGTTGCCTCCAGAAACTGAAGATGCTAGCGACTGTTAGGGGCTGTTTCCAGCCAAATGCATCACATGGAACAAGATGCTTGCATAAAATTTAATGTGTGCAATGCTACCAATGCAAGGACCGAAAAACAGCGCACACAAGCATTTAGAAACGTTCTAATTTAGGTCTAATAAAACATTAAATTCACCTATGTCAGCCCTTTTTTGGAAAACGTTTATAACCAAGAAGCGATGTTTACATCGTTTAGCAGAAGGGACTTAATAAGATTTTTGAGTGAGTTATTGATTGTTTCTAGTGTTACCTCTCAACTGGATATTCATAGATAAATAACCAATTGGTTGTTGGTTGTTGGTTGTTATGAGATTTGTAAGGTGCATCTTTGTTTCTTGAAATGTGTAATAATTTCTGAGAACTGTCTTTTTTATTTTCTCCCATTGTCATATGTAACGGATATTCTATTGCATGGCATTGTAACCATTGACACATAAAGGTGACACTGGTTGAGTTTCAGGCTTCTGTAATGTATGCAGTAAGGCAGACTTGAAGTTGTTTAAAAGTGAGTAGTTAGTAGCTAGCAGTACAGCTGATGTAGAATTGCTATAATTTGTGATGAATATCTAACGAACCAGATACAGGGTAAGTTGTATACAGGAGAGTTGAGTTTTATGAAAATAGAATTAGATTTAATTCAGGACCTAAGCCGTAAGCATGGAAATAAATATTCTGTTTTAACATATTTTTATTTTCATAAATTGTAGCGGTTTCGGTGTTGTTCATTTGATATTGCAGTTCATCCTTCGTGTAGTTCCTTGACTGAGGAGTTGGCCTGTCGAGCGGCCCGGTCTCCTTGGCAGTGTATTGACTGCAAGACATGTAATGTCTGTGATGATTCTGGGCATGCTGTGAGTTTCCAGAATTTATTACAGTTGCATAATATGTTATCATTACTCATATACTGTATTACATTCTACAATTCATCGGATACAAAACTATTATGTTCTCAATATGCTGGTGGTTGCAGTTGTGCAGTTGTTTTACCTGTACCCTAGAATGTTACATATGTAAAAATACTCGCTGTAAAAATACACAGGCTACAGTAATTTCTGACATAGTTAGTTTGGTGAGGTGGACAACTAAGCCGTCATGCGATGTCAAATTATGTTAGGAATTTTGGTGTTAAAAATTATTAAAATCAGGCAAATATTCCTCAACTTATAGCCAATAATATGAGTGGATGTTTTTTTCTGAAAAACGGTGTAGATTTTACTATTGTAACACTAACATCACTGAAGTCTTCCATCACTCAGCAGTAAAAATATTGTAGACTTTTATGAGGAATATCAATTAGTGTGATAATTTAGCACACTTATGGCTTATCAAATAGCAGCGACACCAATGACCTTAAGTGACCTTTAAAGGTCATTCCGCTATTGCAAGCCTTTTCAAGTGGCATTTTTTGTACAGTTGTGTAGCAGTTGGCTAGATTTCAACTGCTGTCAGTCTGTCTGTTGCTCATGTTTGTGAGCCCTGCAAAAAACGGCTGAACCAGTCGAGATGCCATTTGATGGTCTGACTCAGGTGGGCCCAAGGAACCATTATTAGATGAGGTCACTATCCCCCAAGTGGAAGGGGGAATTTCGGGGCTTGTCTAGCCCACTGAAAAGCATTGGAATGTTGCTTCAACAAAGTCTACTGTTGCTTATTGTTGCTGTTTTTGGCAACAGTATCGAAAAATGGATCATTAAGTCATCAATAATAGCATGCAATGAAAGAGGTGATTCAATCCTCAGTAACCGTGAGACATGCGACGCCGACTTTCGTCAATATTCTTTGAACACTTGTTCATGATGATGACGACATCACACCAGTATTCTGTTTTCAGTCAGTCAAATAATAGTGCCAGTTAGTTTTATTCGGCCGAATATTAATGCCCACCTTACGATACAGCCCCAGTACATGGTAGTAACAGCTGCTCTTGTGATTTGATTTCCTGGTTCCAAGTTTTGGGTGAAACTGGTGCTTGATGCTGTTGTAGGATCAGATGCTGTTCTGTGATGCATGTGATAAAGGCTATCACATGAACTGTCACAAACCACCAGTTCTTGAGAAACCAACAGGTTACCTTTGATTGCCATATCTGATAAATGCACACACGCACACACTGTTTTGTGTCATGATAGTGTGGTATTTACTATGGCCTTGTGTCTGTCTGACTGTCACAAATCACTATTCTGTCAGAATGGCTAAAAAGGATTATGCAAACAACACTGTCAGAAAGTGCATGCAACTTGTAATGTTACCTGTGTTTTCGAAACCGAAGGAGTTCTGAAGGTCACAGGCACAGTCACATACACTGTAAGTGATGATATGTCAGAGATGTTGGAAGATAGTCGTTGTTATTATAAACTACTAATAGGAAGTGGCATATGGCCTATTGAATCGCAGCACCCCATACAGACTGTGGGGCTGTAATGCGCCCTGATTCATTTGTTGATTTCCACGCTATATATATGGTTTGCTTACTTAACTTCCGAGCTTACTTTCTTCCTTACTTATTTACTTCCTAAGTTATCTTTCAGTACTAAGCCATGAGATTGCTGGGAATAACATTTCCGAAATGACCTATTTTGTGTTTGGTGGGACGTGAAACCATAACTAAGTTAAACCGTACTTAGCTATTTTTTCAGAATTGGTCTGTTCCATTTCCAGGCTGAAGGTTATAGGAGGCAACCAAACCTGGCTTTAGTTTTCAGGTCGACTCTTTAACAGAATAGAGGTAATAAAGCTGGTCTCAAATGTTCGTTCGTCTGTCCGTCTGTCCGTCCATACACAAAACGTTTCTTTGATTTCAATGAAATTTGGCGTGTAGGTAGAGGTCGATGAGTGATGCACGACGGTATGTAGTATGACCCGATCCAAGGTCAAGGTCATGAGCCTTTCAAAGTTGGAAATCCGACCATTTTTAACAGCTATCTCTTCTACCATTTACAATGGGAGCTGGTAACTGACCACGTATTCTTAAACTTGGGCATAATGTCTAAATTTGATCAGGCCAGATTTTTTATACTTGTCCTAGTTTGGAGATTGGCTGGCAAGAACGTCTTCAGTATGACCTATTTTGTATCATGTGGTGCGTAAAACCTTAACTCAATCAGTCAGTATTGAATAGTGGCAGTTCCTATGACCTTGCATGATTTTCAAGGTCACTTAATCTACTGCAAGTCTTTAGTAATGTGATTTATCGTGTAGCTATGCAGCAGTTGACACTGACAGTTGACAAGATTTGAACTGATGTAGCATGTCGCATGGTCCCTGTGCGATAACTGAGCTACAGGAAGAGATGGATGTGGGTTAACTCAATTCTGAGAGGCAGTTGGAGAAAACATGGCCAGATATGTATGTGTCCAGGATAATCACGCACTGGACTTTAACCTTCCTTCATTCGCTAACTAGTAACTGAGGAAAGAACAGAGGAGATTGCTTCCTTGATGCTGGCTTGTTTTATGCACATACATGCACGTTGTCTGCTAAATATGAATTAGATCTTACTGTGCTGTAGTGCCATCTGAGTGTTGATAGATATATACTTTCTTTTAGCTATGAATTGTTATTAGGTGGACCTAATAAAGCCGGTCTCTGATGTCCGTCCATCCGTCCGTATGTCCGTCAGTCCACAAAAAGTTTCTTCGATTTCAATGAAAATTTGCAAGTAGGTAAAGGTCAATGAGTGATGCACGATGGTATGCTGTATGACCCGATCCAAGCTCAAGGTCATGAGGCTATCGAAGTTGGAAATCTGGTCATTTTCAAAAGGTATCTCCTCCACCATTTACAATGGGAGCTGTCAACTGACCACGGATTCTTAAACTAGGGCACAATATCTAAATTTGATCAGTCGGATTTTTGATATTTGACCCAGTTTATGTGTCACGTGACTTTGAATTTGGCATAAACGTCAGTTGCAAAGAGTCAACCGTCAGCACTGTGCTATTTTATAATGGTGTCACGGAAATTTTCAAGGAGTGGAAGGACAGTGTACAGATACTGCTACTCAGCTGAAGATGAGACATAAATTAACTGCTTGTCTTTATTTCAGATACCGACAAGTGGGTTTGCTGTCGTTGTGTTGCGGAACTTGAAGCCAACAGTACAGAACCGGCAGAAAATGTTCCACTTGTAGTTGTTACAAACAGTGACAGCAAAGTTGATGGTAAGCAACGAAGATTTTAACACAGACAGGATTGCCTGCAGGGTAAATGGTGGTAATTAGATTGCTCAGAGATCAATGTTGGGTTTTTGCCCCACGGGCAACATCTTGCACTTATGACGATGAAATTTGGCGTGGATGAATCGAACATATGTAGAATTCTTCATGGCGTGGGACCCCAAAAACCATAAATTTTACAAAATTTAGGGATATAAACGCCCCATGATTCTTGACAAACTTTCAGAGTTTATGGGTAGTTTCATGACAGTTTCAGGTTTTTTAGTTTGGTCATTTTTGCTTAAGGGATACAGATGTTATGGAGATTTTACTTTGCAGTGCATTTTCCCCAATATTTTCAGTGTCACTTGTCAGCAAAACTACAGACTGGATATAAAAAAGTTGAGGGAGGTGCAAAAATGCTATGGACCTTCTCTGTCACCATGGCATTACTGTCAGGCTCGGACTTCACTTGCTGCTGGGGCAGGGTAGCCAGTGAAAAAGGCTTTTCAGAACTTTTCAGTTGTTTGCAGGTGCACATAGACAAGGCTGGAGGACACTTTGAATATTTTAGTTGACACATTCAATACCACTTTTCACGATACATATAGTGACACACATTGCTGGTACTGCCCAACACTAACGTAGATATGGGAGTCCACAACATTCAAAGTTTGGGATGCATAGATGTCCTGCCAGACTTGCAACGACTTGGCACTGCTTGCGATTTACGATTACATAGGTCTTTTAGAATTAGTTTTTAGTCGCCATGACTCAGTGGTGATCGTTTCTCGCCCGTGTGTGTGGGTTTAGGAAGAACTGGCTAACTCGCAGGTTTACCTGGAGTACAGCCTCTCTCTTTATAACTCCCTCTCTCTCACTCAAAGCTTAAACCTACCTGTTTCACAAATCCTTTCCCCTTCATCCCTTATTTAACTTCTTCCCCCAGACTGCCTTCACAGATTATCTATCACCCAGACCGTTTCTTCTTAACTACTTGGTTTTTGTTTTTAGTTTTTGGCGTTATCCCTATGTCCGAAGGTCATTGTGCATAACGCAATTGGCATGGCGAGACTGCCTTATCACCGCATCTGATTCACTGGCCCGTTTCGGTGGCAATATAGACCTGTTAGGGTTAAATATAGGCTTCAGAGTTAAATATTCATTCTGCCAGCATTTGTTTGTTTTTGTACGATTGATTGATTGAGTTATGGTTCTACCTCCCATTGGAGTAGAACATGTTCTGTTTTGTGAAAGTGACTTTCGAAAGCGATAAACGTAATTGACTGGAGGTGGTGATGATACTGTTCGATGGGTTTAGTTCCTGCAGAGACCTGTGTGAATCATTAATGATGTTGGAACGTTGTCTGGCCAAAATCTTTCTGTAAAAGTATTACGTGAACATGTTTCGGAACATTAATGTCATTTTGGAGTGCTTCGTGATTCAATGGAAGCCTGTTGTTTCTATATCTGATAACAGTTGCCAACGGATGATGCTTCCAGCTGATGAGTTGCGGGCGTTGCAAAGTATTTTACTGATTTTGTTAGCCTGTCTGAGCTGACTTCAGGCAGAGCCCTTGAGGGGCATCTTTTAAGCTTAGTATAACAACTCAGAACAGAATGCGAGTATGCATTTGATAGAATAGATTACTGCAGCTGTCCAAATAGTCTTTAGAGTATGCAGTAAACTGGCTAATTCTTGCTATATAATGATTAATTTGACAGCTGTATAGTTGAAGCTCAGTGAAGAGTAGAATGCTGAATGTCTTTCAATTTTCAGATTGTGGTGAGGCGTGTTTACCAACACCAAGTGACTCACCAGTTCATATCAAAGAAGACATTGTCCCAAAAGATATGTAAGGCTGCTGTATTTGCTATTATTGAAACATCTCACCTGGGTTAATTTTAATTTTGCTGCATCATCACCCATTACTGATTAACCTGTGGTTGATCCTCAGTTAACTTTAATTCGGCATTAAACTGTGGTTAAGCCACCGGTTAAAAATAAAAGTGGCCGTCGAAAGTGACTTGTATTTGTTTACTCATTATTTTGTGCTCTGTCACATCTACGTGATCCCCCAACAGTTGGCCTAAGTGTAACTAAGGTTTTGCTGATCTTCTGCTGTTGTTCTACATTCTTATATTTCCATTGTGTATTGTAATGCGGATCTGGCCTTTGGTTAATTAGTAACCAGAGGATAGTTAGCTGGTGAATTAGCTGCACTTTGTGCAATTGGCCATGGATTATCAAATCAGTTGAGAGGATAAGGCCAGGCCACTGCTTTCACTCGGTTGGGTCCTTGGAAGAGCATCCAGCCTGTATGAAAAATCTGTGCCACTTATCCCAAAGGGTTCTCTTCCAAAAAAACTGGAGGATGAAACCTGGTTGATTGATTGAGTTAAGGTTTTACGTCCACCTGACACAAAATAGGTCATGTCGGAGACGTTCTTTCCAGCAAATCTCTTGGCTTAGTACTGAAAAACTAAACCAAACGCAACAAAAGCAAAACATGCATCAGTAAAAAACTATACTACAGCATAAAATTAAACACAAAAAACTAAAGAAAGGTTTGGTTGCCTCCTATGACCTCTGGCCTGGAAACAGAACGGGTCTATTCTGAAAGGAGTAGATAGATAAGTCAGGAAGTAAACCAGTAAGGAAGTAAATAAGTAAGAAAGAAAGCGTAAGGAAAGAAAAAAGTAAAGAAGGAAGAAAGTCAGGAAGGAAGTTAAGTAAACACACAAACAAACAATTTATATAGCGCTGAAATCAACACATGAATCACAGCGCATTACCACATCGTAGCCCGTACAGGGCACCTACACCTGGAAATGGTCATTGACACGGAGACAGCACGTTCACTGTATGATTACTATTTCCACCAAAGTGCGTTTTGCAGTACAGAGACAGTATGGTATGAAGATCATCCCCGTTAAGAATTCTAGTGTATGATGCGAGCAGTTAAACTTTGATCCAACAAAATTCCGCAGCTCTGTTGAAGATCATGGAGGAGGTATTGAGGCGTCAGTCACGCCATGTTGTCACGGCAGTGGAAAACGAGTACAGTCAGTCGAAATTGTACTCTTTCCGGAACCCGCAACCAGTGGAGGTCCCGTAGAAGATGTGTGATGTGGTCGTACTTCTGCGCGTAACATACCAAACGTGCCGCAGCATTAAGTACGGACTGCAGATGGTCCAACAGGTGACCGGGAAGACCAGCCAGAGTCACACTGCCATAATCAAGTCGCGTCATGATCAATGACATGACCAGTGACAATAGGACCGGCTGACTGACCAGTCTACGGATACTTCGGGTGCCGGCTAACACTGCTTAACGTGTGTAATGGTCATAAAATTGTTGTTGTTTCCTTGCAGTGCTGTATTCTTGTGTACAATAGATCGCCGCCATCAAACAGTGATGCAGTTGTAACACTTCCAAAATTGTCGTCGACATTAACGGATGAGCCGCCTGATGCTTCCAACTGGTCTGTTGCTGATGTGGCAAAGTATTTCACAGACATTGGCTTCGTTGACCAGGCAGAAACATTTCGAGCTGAGGCAGGTGCTTCTTGTTGGTTGCAAGAAAGTTTCACCAAAGATGTGTTACTAAATGTTTTCAGTGTGTAGTTACACATCACTTTATCATAAAAGACGTCATGTTAGTTAAAAATTTAATTATTTAATTAAATTGTTATATTCCACGCTAGCTGCAAAGATTCAAAGTTCTCTCCTGTCATGCCACACAGTGTTTGCATGTGATTTCCATATATAACAAGGTAAAGGCTTCCCATACTCGTTCCTGAGCATTTGGCCCGGAGCTAATCCCAGTGTACTGGCAGTTAGTCATCCACTTTAAGCCATGTACTTTCCGCCAGGCCTGCAGTTACCTTCCCAGCTGCAGAGCATCACCGCCTTTTGGCCGGTACCAAGTTTCACTGCTTGGTGACAAAGGCACATAGGTGTGAACAACTTTCTCAAGGTTGTTATGGAGCTTTAGCCCCAAGTAAGATTTGAACGCACAACATGTTGAGCGCAAGTCCAATGCTGTACCCGTTGCACCACCACGCCATCCATATACAAAATGAAAGAATGTGACTAGAAATCGTAAGCAGTACAGAGTTGCTGCAGTCTGGCACTATTGGAACAGCCACATTTAATGTAAATAATGCTGCATATTAGTGATGTATTTGAACTGTTATGCATAAAAGTTTCGTTTTGCTTTCAAAGACATGTTGGAACTCTGATTTACAGTTTTTGAGGTCACATACCCCACCCCTGTATCAATGGGAGTGCAGTTTAGTGTGGAGGAGTCAATCTGTGGTCTACTTTTCCATACCACATTACATCTCCATCAGTGCAATATGTCACCCCCGTGGGTTAAAAATACTCCAGAATTGACCTCTTGAGTAATATGAATACCGGCGTTTGCCCTTAAGGCAATTCTCAGTCTGCCAGTAAAAATCTCAAACAGACCGGTTTTTTTTTACAAGAAAACGGTCTTTTATGCAGTGTGATATCCGTTTCTTGAATTTGATAGTGTTTTTGATGCCGGTGTTTTATTTGCAAGATATTCATGTGATTATAGCTGAACAGCTTACGTTCATTTTAAAACTAACAGTGCGGCACCTATAGAAGATTTTGTTGTTTATTAAGAATTGTTACAAAGTTACAAATTTTTATAAATTTGACATTTACCATCACATGTGCTAGCATTTTTGATGCATATACATAATAGTACTGTTCTGGATCTGGCTACTAGAATTTTCTATGGTGTTGCACTCTGAACATTCTCAGTAATTTAAACATCATTCATTTGGATTAAGTAACTAGCTGCTAAGCATTGTGATAAAGAAAGTAATGCTGAAATTTGTGTTGCAGGAAATTGATGGGAAAGCTCTGTTGCTAATCACTCGCAATGATGTGTTGACTGGCATGTCGTTTAAGCTTGGCCCGGCATTGAAGATATATGCTCATGTGCAGAGACTTCAGATGCGTGGCATTTGCCTCTTCAGTAATGCTTGATAATAGCATAGTCAGCTTAAGTGGAGCTGTTTCCGATGAGTTATGAGGAGTTTGGCAAGGTTTGTTACAATGATAAACTTGAAAGTGCTACGTTTTTGGTGTGAAGAAAACTGCAGCATGTGTCCTTTCATCTTCACAGTTTCTCGTGATTTATATACTTGGAAGGATAATTTGTCGTTTGACACTGTGTTTGTTTGTGGCACAGTATTTTGCTAAAATGCTTACACTGTTTAGTCGTAAAAATAATGACATTTCATTAGTGTCATAAGGTCATAAATGAAGAGGAACATATGTAGATTAAAATGCTTAGTAATCTCGTTGCACATTATGTAGTTTTTGCACTATTCTGCTTATTGTTACGTGTATACATGCATGCAAAAATATCGGTGCTGGAATCTATTCAGAAGACCAGATGGTCAGAAATGAAGGGACTGTATTGTAAACCTTTGTATTGTAGACCTTCATTCATTCATTGTCACAATACACACCACTCACGTTTGAGTGAATATTATAGATGGTGATAATTAAGTAATACAGATTTTCTTTCATTCCGATGTCGTTTTTCCAGGTTGCCCAATGCCCACCAATTTTCTTGTGCATTTTAGCGGCTATTTTGCTATTAGTATTTGCCTGGTGTTATTCTGCAGTTTTATGTAAATGAAATGGAACAGCTATAATTTATGAACTTTTGGGTTTTATGATTTTGTTATAGCAGTGCAATGAAATATTGTAAGCCTGTTTTAAATCTATAATAGTGATCATACACATATACTTTATTATATTTTATGCCTTTGTGACACTCTTGGCACTACAATACGATACATTTAGTGTGCGCTGTACTATAGTTGACTGAAAACCAGCTTAACCTACTGCACGGAACAGAAAATAAGGAACAGAACTAAAAACGGTTTGCTCAGAAGATACGGTTCACGTAAGTCTGTCAAGGCAGTCCTGAGCGAAGTAGTAATATATATTTAAATAGAATAATTAGCCATGTGGCAGCAGCAATGACCTGCATATTTACGTGCCCTGATAGATGTGCTGTGAATTACATGCCATATTATTTGTAAAGTGTACCGAAATCGTGGAGCGATTTCGACTGTATCACTGTACAAGGTTTTGGTTCGCCAGGAGGCGGCAACGGGGGCAAAGTTGATGTCTATGATTGCAGGCTTGTTAAATATGATGCCGTAGGAAAATACCACATTTCCTTGTTTGCTAGTGGTTACAGTCAAGCTGCAACAGTTTGCTTCCATGAACTGTCTGTAAAATACAGGGATGTGGTCTCGGTCTCGAGACGCACCAACGTCTAGTTTCGGTCTTGTCTCGACAAAAAATTACAACGTCTCAGTCTCGTCTATTTACGTGTCGTGCCCAAGACGTTATTTTGCCCAAATTAGTTTGAATAAAAGGGACTGAATATTGCACCGATTTTCTGAGTTTGAGTGAACAAGGAGTTCAAGCTTGAAGTAAACTCTTATAGCGCCTTATAATTTATTGTTATTATTAATGGACGTGGAAATAACGTTACGACTGCAACCATTATAACGCGTAGGCCTAGGCCTATTTTAACGTCTCGGTGACGTCTCGTGACCTACAAATGTCTCGGTCTCGTCTCGGCTGGTGAGGCCAATGTCTCGGTCTCGGCAGGTGAAGGTCTGGGTCTCGGGCTTTACCATCTCGTGCCCATCCCTGCTGTAATACTGTGTACATGCAAATCTGTTCCTGTCCAAATGCTTTTTACAGCGAAGGAAGTCTGGCGTAAAGGAAGGCGTCCATTCCTGCAAGTCACTAGATTGACGAAGAAAGCGTGAAGCCGGTGGATGATATATACTCTGGTTGGCATTAATGGTCTAGGTTCCATTTGATAATTTAACACTGGTGGGTTGGGAGACAGGATGGGCATGGGGCCAGTAAAAACCTGCAAAATTTATGTCCAAAGGTTGTCTTTTGGTGTCCCGGCCCAACCTCAGCCTGGAGTAACGATGGAACAGAAGGCCAGTTAACTGAGACTGAAAGTGCTGTAGTACTGGTAGTGAATGTAGCAGTGCAGTGGTAGTCAAGATGCTTTGTCAATAGGCGAATTGACGAGAAGAAGCAAACACAACAGTGCAAAAACCTACGCCGGCACCATTTTTGTGCCTTTTGACTCCAGGATAAATGATTTCCAGGACTCTTGGTGGAACATTTGTACGTCACGTTTGGTGATCCTATTCCTAGCTGCATTGGTTTTTGAGATGTCATGCGGAAAATAGACAAACACCGCTATAAACAAACACCGCTATAACCCTACCCTCACAATTGCCGTCGTAATGGGTAACTATTATTTAGGGGTCAGTTAGGCATAGTCATTTTCGTGTTAAAGCAAAGTGTCAGATGTAACTGATGACATTTAGTTAGTATCAGAAATAGTTACGTCACTAGTTGTATTTGTAACTCAACTGAACTCTTTATGAATGATGTGCATTATTGAAATACTGTTGGTGGATACTTCTTGAAAAAGCAGATACAGGACACAGTTGCCACTAGCAGACTGCATGACAAAGTACTTACTGCATTATGTTAGTTAACTCTTGCAGTGCTGATTTTTACAACAGTCAGTTCTACGAGATGGTTAGGATAACAACTGAGTCATCTAGAAGCCAGCACTCACAAGAATGCAGAGACCCAAGCCGGCACTGTTTTTGTGACTCGTGACCTTGACCTTTTGACCCCAAAATAAAATTGGTTTCCAGTGCTCATCGTGGAACATTTGTATATCAAGGTTGGTGATCCCAGCTAGGACGGTTTTTGAGACACCATGTAGAAAAAACACTGACAGACAGACAGACAAACGGAGTTAAAAAACCCTATGCCCCGCGACTTCCGTCGGCGTGTAGGGTACAGCAATGTCACGAGTGTGGACAATAGTTGACAGATCAACAATAAATTAGCCCCGTACGAGACTGACGGTCGACTCTTCAGAACTGACGTTTCTGACAACTTCAAAGTCGCGTGACACAAAAACTAGGCCGAATATCAAAAATCCGGCCCGATCAAATTTAGATATTGTGCCCTAGTTTAAGAATCTGTGTTCAGTTGCCAGCTGCCATTGTAAATGGCGGAGGAGAAAGCTTTTGAAAATGGCCGGATTTGCAACTTTGAAAGGCTCATAACCTTGACCTTGGATCGGGTCGTACTGCATACCGTCCGTCGTGCATCTCTCATAGCTACATGCCAAACGTCATTGAAATCGAAGAAACCTGTAAACGTATGTACATACGTGTACGGACGGACATTTGAGACCACTGTATTACGTCAACTGTCGAAGAGTCCACCTAAAAACGACTTACATGCAGTGTTACTGCATTCACTGTGTATTAAGCACCAGGTGAAGAAATACAGGTGTAACAAACTTATTCACCACTGAAAGAGTTGATGTGATATCACATTGCAAAAAATCACGTGCTTAGCTATCGCTGTAGTTACCACACTGCACATCATGAATTTATGATAAACAGTACTACAATTATAGCTAATTTTTGCTTCAGGTCATGCATGACTTTACTTATTTTATCAAGGAATAACTAATGCACTGGACTATCAGCTACTATTTGTTTGCCGATGCTACAACAGTATCTGTTTCTAATATTACTGTTTTGGAACGAGGGAAATAGTTATGCCAGTAGCTAGTTACAGTGACGACAGAACGAAGTAATGCAATGAGCTGCATATGTTCCTGAAACTGAATAAGGAGTATTTGTGAACTGGAAGTAAAAACACTATTATTTGCAAACAAACATCATACATATTAGTGTTATAGTAAGAGTTGGTTGGTTGGTCAGGGTTTAACGGCGCTTTCAACACGATCAGGTCATACTGCACCTTTAATGCAGTAAATATTATACTGTAAGTATTAAATATACTGTAAATATTAAAATTTAATAGGGATTAATTCTTAGACTACATAAGATGCAATTAGGTAAATTATTTCTTTGAAAGTGTATCAAGTAAGAGCTTCTTGGAAGAATAACTACCCCTTTTAGCACAAAAATAGGCTATATCGTGGGACAAGGACTTGGGTGGAAATTTAGTTCCACCAGGTTAAGGATGGCCAACGATACAGTAACCTCCCGACCTTGTTGCCTTTTTGTTCAGTGATGACCCAAAATGGATGGGTGAGGCTCATTTAAGTAAGAGTCATTTTTTGAGAGTGCATGTAAGTCATACACTTTGTCATTGCATTTTAAAGTAGTTTGGTTGGTTAGGATTTAACAGCTTTCAGCACAAACGAAATTCTGCATCGACTGACTAACAAAACTGTCATAATCACAAATTACCACAATATTGTGAGCCACAAATTACAAAGATATAATTTCACATGCAACACTTCATTACAAGCAAGTTGCCCTCAGAACTGAAGCAGATTGCACACTGGAATGCAAGTTGATCAATCATACATTACAGATGCTGGGCATTCAGCTGCCCTGCCAGTGTTTATACATACAACTGCCTCACTTCATAACATGTACAAGTGAATCTTGCCTATATACACATTATCAAAGTGCTGAAATTGTCTACAAATTCCAATTAAATCAATTTGTACATCACAACACATGACAATAATAGTAAAATAAGCACTTAAATTACATTAAGGAACTGACAGTTCTAGCAGGCACAGTTATCGTAACATTCAAATACAGCCGACACCACAGAGCAACGACTGCAAATCAACTGCGAATGGACGGACAATGGGTTTCAATGCTCATGGAACAAAGTCACTGCAAATGTGTTGCAGACTGTCTAAATGGTAGACACTTTCAATAATTACAAATGTTCCACACACAGACGAAATAAAACGGTATTTCTAGATCAATTGCGTATTTGTCTGTTTTGGAAGTTATCATTATGTACATTAACACCAGTTATATGTTTTGCAGAAAATTATACGTTTTGTAGCAAGATAAATAATTACTAGTACTGGTATCGTTAACCTGTCAAGATGAATATTGTTAAAAATCTCATACTTATGCAAAACAGTAACTCATTTATTCCATGACACCACCACAGTAAATAGAAATAGAAGCAAATAGCATAACAGTACAAATGGTCACCATATGTAAACACCGTAAACACTCATACTTAACATGTTAACAAGACTGAAGATCTTGCATTGCTAATTGATCACTATGGTGCTAAGATTATTTTAATTACTGAAACATGGCTGCATGCTGATATACCTGATTCTTTTCTTGGGCTCTGCTCC
>Ga0209780_1000643_pt1 | contig 19601 bp, 15 predicted proteins | sample WorMetexBAHAMAS2_FD_187384 | JGI IMG/M metagenome (GOLD analysis project Ga0209780, IMG submission 187384) | Marine gutless worms symbiont microbial communities from Max Planck institute for Marine Microbiology, Germany - Inanidrilus exumae... | ecosystem: Host-associated > Annelida > Digestive...
CGAGCCAGTCCCCGGGGCCCCAACTGGTGTCACTCGATACAAGATGGCGACGACAACGTGATCTTCAGCATCGAACCTTCTTTAAGAGTAAAAACGTAAACTAACGTAACTAAACAGGCTCTTCCTCGTACACAAAATTAAAATCAACTTTTTGATCCAAATTTTATTGTTAAAACCTCATTATAACTTATAAAAACTTAAGATAAAACGAGAAAATAAAATCAACGTTTAACGCCAAGAATATATATCAGGATATCCAATACTTTAATATGACGTGACTGTCCTCCATGGTAACTCTCATATCAAATACTGATAATTTCAAGTTTTTAGCAGTGTTCTGGAGAACGTGCTTGGACAAGTATATATTCACACAGATTATGGCCATGGTCATATTTGACGAGTTTTGACTCTTTATTGTTGGCATGAAGTGTTGCATGGTCTTTCTGTGACAGTTGCTCCTCTCTTCATGTGTCATTTGAGCATTAATTGTGCACTGTTTAAGATTAAATCTGCAGGATGAATCACCGTCACCCTGTAATGGTGTTGTTGATTTTTGTGCATCCTATATGTTTAATTTGATCATTGTCACTCTGTCTTGAGTTCATAGCAGTGAAACTTCTGGTGGGATCTAGAAAGGTCAGGTTGCAAAGACACATATGGCTATACGAGGCATAGTGGGGAGTGAGAAAGTTTGGTGTTTTTTTATGACGTTGCCACCCAACGGTGGTGCAACGAGTATAGCATTGGACTTGTGATCAACAGGTTGTGGGTTCAAATCCTGCTCGGGGCAAAAGCTGCATAACAACCTTGGGCAAGTTGTTCACACCTATGTGCCTCTGTCACCAAGCAGTATAACGTGGTATGTACCAGCTAAGGGGTATAATTTGGTATGTACCGGCCAAGGGGCGGTGATGCTCTGTGGCTGGGAAGGTAACCGCAGGCGTGGTGGAAAGTAATGGCAGCTTACCGCCGGGTGTATGATTTATAGTCACCTATCGGCTGACTGCCCGGGGTCAGCTCCGGGCCCAATGCTCAATAACGAGTATGGGAACCTTATTACCCAACGGTTTCAGTGAAAGCATTGTGTTTTGGGGCTGTCCATCTGCCCAGTTAGTTCAATCATCCATTCATTCATCCACTGGTCCGGAGAGATATTATTACCATGATGTCTCAGGAATGACTTGAGCAATCTCGGTAAAACTTAACAGGGAATATTCACTGGCCACCACTGATGACCTTATTAGATTCTGGAGGTTGGAGGTCAAAGGTCAAGGTCACAGCAGGCTGTCAAGGTGGAGAAGGCATCCATCTCGACGCTTGTTTGTCGAAGTCCAAGTTAGCTGACTGTGGTATTGATTTGGCTTGTGTTACTTGTGACGTTGATCTATTGTGCCTAAATGGATCACGCTGGTTTTTTTTGATATGAGAGTTACCATGGAGGACAGTCACGTCATATTAAATGGGAATCTGGATCAGCCCACGGGAAGGGAAACCAGCCCCCGGAGATGGGTTGTGGGAGGTAATTACCTACACCCAGAGAGATTCACATTATTGCATTAGTCAAATGCAACCAGTGGGTGTGGTATGTTTACAGTTGATGCCACGGTTGGTCATCCCGTCAGTTGATGAACTCTGTGCCAGTGATGAAGATGTGAAACTAAATAGCATGTCACGTGTATGCAGGTGGAAGTTCTTTTGTGGTAAACAGAGAAACTGATGTCAAGAAGAGTACACGTGACGACAGGCCGAGTACAAGTATGTTTAGTTAGTTCTTAATTACCGCTTAGTGGCTTACCTGTTTGTGGTTACGTAGCAACGTCCCACAAACTCCGGGCACAAAAAATTATCATTTTAAAAGTTTTTGGAAACTCGTTTTTGCCACAGGTTGATGATACATGTGTGCACAGTTACACAGGGCAGTTTATATGTTTTTTTATGCCGACATTAGTCAGATCAGAAATACAGGACAGTTCATTAATGTGTTCGGTATAATTACATCATATATAAATAATTATTATCCCGCGAAAGCGAGGGAATATTTTTTCACTGGCGTTGGTTTGTTTGTGTGTGTGTGTCTGTCTGTCTGTGACCACGATAACTAAAAAATTGTGGACGGGTTTGCACCAAATTTTATGCGAAGGTTCCTAGGGGGAAAGGGAAGAGTTCGTGTTTTGTTACGATCGGTAGGCGGATGTGGAAGTAACGGTCAAAAAACTCCGTAAACAGGCGATTGTTTACAAAAAACGGCGATTGTTTACAAAATAGCTCCGTCGGGAAATTCGAATCTAGCGGGCCGCAAAATAGCAAGTGTGGCAAGTGTTGGCGACAAAAACGCTTTCGCAGGGATTTGTATTTTCTCAGAGTACTTTCCATCTAGTTGTATATAATTAGGTTACCTGCTGACTACTTTGCATTTAGATTTTACGTATAAATCTGGAAAGATGACCCAAAAACTTGCCAGCAGAAAGCCCTCAGTTGAAGTTAGACCCACTACTGTAGTACAGCATTTTTCTCGTGATGTTCATGTGCACAGGTGTTTAGTCAAAGCACATTTCACTTTCATGGTTTAACCTCACTTGTCAAGAGTCCGCCAGCATTGTACATATGCTCTGTGCAGAATGTTGTAGCTATTGCTATTGCTTCATCCTGTGACTACACGTTGACCTTGACGTTTGAACTTGACCTTTAGAGGGTCAAGGTGAACCAGCATGCCTAATATCTAGGTCATTTAGTTTGAAAGTTATTGTCATGACACACAGACACACTGGAGCAGTTACTTTATCTGGATCACTGAAGCGAGTGGTAATAGGGGGGGGGATGATTTAGGGAAGTTGGGGTCACTTTAGGTTGTTGGAAATAGTAGTATGTGATAGACCACTTATGACTTTGAGTTCCATATAATGGTAACTATGTCCCTATTCTTATTCATTATTCTTATATGCTTAAGAGAACCTAAAATTGTGTGTTATTTAGGAACATTTAAAAATAAGTTGCCTCTTATAATACCCGCTTTTATTGTGACACATTCATATATCATGAATAGTAGTGAAGTAAAAGTTCCAAAAGTAACTGGAAAAAGTTGCTCTATTACAAGCAAAAGTACTCAATTTTTATTAGTTCATTACCCAGAAAGCAATTGAAATTATACGTAGTAAAAGCAGCTTATTGTCGGTACTTTTGACTTTGTTCATTAACAACACTGATTATTTGTATCAGAAACATCATGTAATGATCATTAAGTCATACTATTTATTAAATGTGTACGTCAAATATTGTCTCGTGTTGTGCATATTATACAGGCGAAAGATCATTTCAAGCAAAGATTAAGTCTGATACTATCCGTATGAATATTCATACCAGTGCACAGAATGTGGCAAATGTTGTGAAAGTGGCTATAAGCTGGCAAGACACGGGCGACGTCACTCCGGAGAGAAACCGTTTGAATGTACTGTATGCGGCAAACGATTCACAGAGTCGCATCATCTTGTAGAACACAGCAGAATTCACAGCGGCGAGAAACCATACAAATGTTACATGTGCGAAAAGGTATTTCGATTTTATCAGAATCTGCATCGTCACATGAGGGTCCACACGGGCGAGAGACCGTACAAGTGTTCGTTGTGCAATAGAAGTTTTAGTCTGGCCAGAGACCTGCAGCGACATAGGAGTTGCGTACACAGCAACAGTAGTCCGTATCAGTGTGATTACTGTGGGATGCTGTTTAAGACAAATGATAGACTGAAATTTCATATGCAGAAGTCGCACCACCTCGACTGTGACGGTAAGAAAACGTGGTTTACGTGTGACATTTGTCAGAAGAAATTCAGCCGCATCGATCGGGTTAAGCAGCATTTGCTTCGACGTAAAGGTGTGAAGCCTTATGTTTGCAGCGAATGTCCAATGCGATTCTGTCAAGCGTGTGACTTGAAACGCCATCAGATGGTGCATGTGGACTTGCGACCATTCTCCTGTTGTGCATGTGGTAAATATTTCAAAAGCAAAGCTAATGCTACAAGTCACTTTAGGAGATGTTCTGTCAACCTCGGGTATGAACAACTTTTTGATACACCAGTGTGAGCATTTTTGTGGATACCTTCAGCAGCTGTTGTGTCTTCTTTGTACCAGTATGTTAATTTTTAAGTTCCTAGTTGAAAACTGCTGACACAGACATGTTTGATCGTTCACGCAAACTGACAATCTGGATTACACTTGTTACCGGCAGGATTGATTGACATTGTCTGCAGGGCAAATGCCAGTATTGTTTTTTTTCTGGGGTCAAATTTTCGTTTTTGTCCAGCAGGGGCAACAAGTTGCAGTGTTGGGAGTGAATTTAATGGGTGAAATTTGGCGTTTCACTCCAATCAGTGCATGGGTTGGAGTGTGGGACTGAAAAACTGAATTTGGGAATATAAATGCCACACGTCCGATGTGCAATTATCATGAAATTTTCATGGTTTATGGGCACTTCCATAGCTCAGTAATTTTTAAACTTAGAGATTTGCTCAAGGGTTTTCAAAGTTAAGGGGCTTAACGTCAGTGGTGCGTTTTCCCCAAAATCTTCACCACCCCTGGCAGCAGAACTGTACATTGGATCCAAAAAAAGTTTTATAAATACAAAATTGTGTGGACGTCCTGTAACACCATGCCATTTATGGCGAGGCTTATCATCGCACACTGCCTGGGGGGGGGGGACAAAACACTTTGAAATTGGTGTTTTTCGTTGTCTGTTTGTCCATCACGATTTTGAACGGTAAGTTTTATGGACGTGAGATTGCAACTAATCCGTTCAATTTAGAAAAGAATTTGATGCCGTTGAATAGCAGAAGGTTTGTAGTTGTGCAGCTGCGTACAACTTTTGTCTCTTCACCACTAGGTGGTGTCACCATAGAATGTTGAGGATGAAAATGTCCTATTTGCATTTGGAGTTTTTTGCCCATTGAAGGTGACTTGATGAACCCGTCCAGGTGAAAGTTGTAACTGTGTGTGTATTCATTGTATACTGTGATAGACATTGCAGTGTGATAAAAACATTTTGTTGTTCTTAAGCATGATACAATTTGGTGTCAGCATTGGAATCATTCATGTGTAGTTAGAATTGTGTATTTTGGATCCACTCCTTACCTACTTACATATTATATGATGAACTTTGCCATCGGTTGGTTGGAGTTTAACAGTGCTTTCTACACAATTTAGGTCATATTGCGCATTTAAGGTAGAATTATATTATAATAAATATTACAATTTAATGAGTATTAATTCTTGAGGTAAGATAATTGAAACAGAAAAATATTACAATAACTTTGCCGTTTTTAAGTACATATCTGCTGTTTATTTCCTTAAGGTTTAGGCTACTGTATAAGCACCACAGTACGGAAGAATGTTGTCAGTAATCTAGTGTCGTTAGTTTCTCATTTTTTTGTATTAAAGAAAGCTACCAAAACATCATCAGAAGCAATTTGCAACATTTCACTTAAACATGACAGGTTAACAGTCTGCTGCCAGTAGTAAGTGTGCGTTGCCAATTTTTATTGCCAAATTATCTGTTCTTCAGTTTGCCCGTGTAACACAGCAGCAAATCCAACCTACTTTCCTACCCCATATAGCAAATACACAGGGTTGGTATAGATCCCTAGCTGCCTGTTTCTAGGGCGTTTTCCAGGACATTTTACGCTAATTTACTTTTGAACTAAGCAACAATCAAAGGGTAAACATCAACAAGGAACTTGCTTAGTGCTGGCATCACATTATTTCTAATACAACAATGCACAACCTTTAATAATTTGACACCTAACATACCTTTTGTGTAAATCGCACGTTACAAATGTCGGTCACACGCAACCGAAATGGTTCAGTAGGCAGCCTTTGCGTTGTAATACTCAACACTGAAAATGTTCAAGACGGTCGTTTTCAAGGATTTGCACCAGATTTCAGAACTTTCCCAGCCTGGAAAACATGATTTTAAAATAAAAGGAGACTTTCCAGGATCTGTACCAACCTTGAATATAACATTGTCACTCACCTGCTGACCCCTGCGAACGACCCATAACAGCCTGTTTAAGTCGTTTGTTGTGGTCAAAGATTACAACTGTGATACTGAAAATTAAGCTAAATTACAGATGGGAGCACTGAGGCTGAACATTTTTAAGGTGATCACTTTCTAAGGACTATGAAATTTCCTGGATTCTTTGCATCACTTATATAATTGTCAGTACTGCCAGCATAAATGCCAGTTCCTGTTCAATAATAATAGCCGGAGATGACGTACGTCTGAGAGAGAGTGCAGGGTTTACATCCAACTCGACACATGATACCGGTATGCCATTTCTAAGAAGTCTTTCCAGGCAAACTTGTGGTGATTGAGTTCCAAACTGCATGTGCAATTTAACCGGTTGTTTAAGATTCACTGAAAAAGGTTGTTTCATGAAGTGTGTAGTGCACTTTAAACTGTAGCAAAAGCAAATGCATCAGTCGGCTTCTGAATTCCAATATCCACAACATTTGCAGTCAGCAGCATCTCAACAGCAAATGGATTTACAACACAGTGAACAGATCAGAAATAACAGATGGCGCAGGTGTGCACAGACTGTATATCACTAATCGTTTGAATCAATTTAGCTACAGAAGTTGTTGCGTTGAATGAAACAAGGCATGCTAACAAACAGCAAATTAAATCCGCCGGTAAGACTTCGAACTCTGCAAGTAAGCGATTAACATTCCAGATTATAACCTTTGTGCCAAATGCATGATATGAGTAGGGAGTCGTGTGATAAGTTATGAAAGAACAGTACATATCCCATGCCACTAATGCTCAGGCTTTCAGTATTATATTATGTACAGTTCACAACATGGGCACATTAACGGAACCGACAAATTTATACAAACACAGCTGCAATGCATACAAACCATCACAAGAAATACTCTGCATCTTGTACAATCACACATACAAATACACGCATAAACAAACAGTGGAACAAAAACTCGGCCACAGATTCCAAAAAACAGACCTACAAAAATTACACAAATGGCGTATTATGATTCGACATTGCAATGTTGAAATGATAACAGATAAAAGTGGGGGACTACATCCCATTGTGTCCAAATATTCAACGTTATTGGAAATCCTAATATGCGAGAGAAAGGATGCTCTAAGCCACACAACAAACCAATCAAAACAGTAGGCGTTTCTCGAAAGATTATCAGTAGTTTCTGCATCAAACACTAGAAACGTTGGTAACTGACAGGTGATACGCATACTTTGGATATTCTATGCTTGCGTTTGATGTACACCACATGCACTGTGAAGGCATATGGCAAAGTTTGTTAACAACCACCGTGAATGCATGTAATGCCACTGAATGGTATGGGCATATCACTCATGAGTGCATACAAACATGCATACCAAAAATTCACACACACACACACACTGTACGGCCCAATGGACCACTACAGTAATTAATTAATACGTTCTCAGCATTCAACAAGAACTGATGAGGCGACATTGTGTGATGTTTAATGATGTATCATCACATTTCATCACCAACGCAACAAATCACAGTTCAAAACAATCATCGCGCGCACTGTGACGTTGGCCACTGGCCATTCACATCATGTCAATGCACATGCAAATACTACAACGTGCTTTAGCAGTACCGAAACAAAATTCCTAATGTCTATGACTGACTCACATAGCTTCCTATTGGCACAGTTTCAATCATAGCTATATAACAACAGATAACCAACGTTTGACTTATATCTGGCATGTGTTTTAGCTTTGACATTTTACTGACTATTAAAATGTGACGGTTTTTAAACAGTTAATCCCATTTCTGTGACCATTTAGTGTCCACAGGAGCAGATCATCATTGGTACTGGCCTTGTTGTACCCATTCCATAAGAGTCCTGCTATGGATAAATAAAGGATGAGGCCATGCTAATGGTTAGGGTTAGTGACTTGTGTTCTATTCAGTGTTTTAACTCCTGAGCGCGTTAGAGGTGGTTTACGACGATGCACTATACAAATTGACGTTTACTTTACTTACTCAATAGTTAATAATTGTGCATCAGCTAAGCCCGTGACACACAGGCCAACATAATGGCTGACATTGTTGATTGTCAAAACATGACACCCTGCCATGATAATGACACACGGCACATCATATGCTACCAAAAAGTATGCTGTCATGCCAGCTGTCAGTGAGTCACGGGATTTACCATCAGACTGTACAGTTTATCCCAGTGTGCAGATATATGTCACTATGCAGACCTGTGATCCACAATTACGTGCTATAATAACCTGTCATAACGTTTTGGAACGGTTACAACAAGCACTCACTGTCGTAACCCAACTCAGACACCAATACAATCAGACACATTAATTGAGACAATTTCTATATCAACCAGAAGAAGTCAGCACTCACAAAAGTGCAAAAACCCATGCCAGCAATGTTTTGTGTGACTCGTGACACTGACCTTTTGAACCCAAAATAAATGGGTTTCCAGGACTCATGTTGTTGGAACATTTCTGTGTCAAGTCTAGCGATCCCAGCTGAAAAACATACAAAAATGCCACTGAAAGCCCTACCCACACCTGCCCTCCTGCAACTGCTGTCAGTGTGGATAATAAGAAATGACAATAAACTGGACTGAAATATAACACTGGACCAAACAGGTAGAAACCATTTCAGCTGCCAGAAGAGCTCACAATGGGAACCCAGTTATCCAAATCAATATCCATCATTCACCGGGGTATGATTTTGTTACCCAAATGTGCAAGTGAAATACCAAAATAGTGCATGCACTACATCATGAAACATACAAAGTCTACTGCACACAGCTGAGCGGAAAATTAATTTTCTACACACTGCTGCTCATGTGCCTAAAATTCAACATTTATACACACAACTATCAACCGATGGACTCAAGCTCTCACAATATGATGCAAGCCTTTTATTTCCTACTAAAAAAACGTGTGAATCTTATGTTGATTGTCAAAACTTTGTCACAAAAACCTGTATGCTGTAGCATGATGGGTAGGCTCGATATTACCCATGGAAATCCAAGCACCACCTGTAAGTGTAACTGTTGCAGTCTGCTGACAGTTTCTGCCAAAACTGAACACACACTGCTTCAGTTGAAAATACCCTCACACAAACCAACGTTCACAGCAGTCATCAGCACAAACAAATATGCAACTGGAATCACCAAACAGAAGTAAATATCTATCCAACATGCACGCCTCACAAAAATGCCTTGCATATATTTCCATTCATGCGACTTTAGGTACCATAATAGTGCACTGTATTATCATACTGGCAATGCACAGCTCTACAACCAGAACACTCACATAGCTGCTTACCACTGCAAAACCTCTTGTCAGCCAACTGACTTAATAACATGTCTAAAAACAGTTGAAGATGAACTTAAGGCTTCAATTTCACACTGACTGACATGGTCGGCAGGCAAAAACGACGATGTTGTTTGAAATCAGAATCAAGAATTACATTTTTATTTCATACACCGGGAAACTGATTGCCACAAAATCTAACTCATCACTTCCAGCACCCCTCCAAATATTTCATTTATCCTTCACTTTCCTAAACGCTGTAATGGCAGGAGATAATGAATGGTAAACACACACAGTGCATCAGAGCAGCAGCAATCTAATTATTGTGCATAGGACATGCACTCAAAAACATCATTTTCTATTTCTTTCACACACTGCACTGCATAATTATCCAAACAGCACAGAGCATACAGACGTCTATGCAGTCTATGGCAGTCCGATAAGCAGTTGGGCTCAAGCAACCCAATTAACTCTGATCCATCTGACGATTACCATGAAAAGACAAACGACGTTTTCTATTACTTATCAATAAACACGGAACTCGTGACAGTTTAATTTGTCCGCTCTAGAGTCACAACAGACACATCAGCCGACTCTTTCTGACAGGATGTTAGTATTCAATTTCAAGAATGAACTAGTGATGTCACTTTTTATAACAAGCAGTCAATTAATCATCAGATTTCAACAACTTGCAGTTACTCAGCTGTGCAGCATTTGCATTGTTTCCAGTGTTTATGTGTGTACAAAATCATAGATCTGTCCATCTGGGGCCTTGAAAACCAAATAAGTACATCTAATTGCACAACTGAGCTGCCCAGTAATGGTCACGGTCAATTAGTGATAACACACTCACTTGCCAATAAACGAACAATGCTGCGGGCTAATTGACTCTGGACATTGTAACCAATAACACTCACACAATCCAAGGACAGGTGGCTGCCACACCACCTGAGGGGTGGGTCAGTAGAGCATGGTCTATTTGCATGGATTTCTGTCTTCTGAAAATCTTTAAACTATATCTCTCCAAAACATCTGTTCTGTTCTATTTTCGTACACTATCAAATTCATAACGTACGTACCAGCAGCAACTGTGCAACTGTCAAAAATACAATATGGGCTCAATTGTTCTGGAGTGACTATAGTTTTCTATGGGTAAGCATCAGCCCCCACCCCCAAACTTACGCCAATGCCAGCACTAGCAAAACTATATACAGACCTATATGCATATGAATGGCAAGTATGATGGCAAAAAATGAAGTTGATGAAACGTACAGTATGCAAGGTACAGCCAAATGACACTGCTGTTCAATGCTATGCTGCAATAAACTTTAACCCTAGTATCTATCTCTACTTGCATTCACTGACCAGTCTGCAAATTGTTTTCTGACATTCAATGTTGTTATTCTGTATGGTTACAAAACCACCGACATACGCTTCATTTAGCAATTCCCATTTCTAGCTACAGATGTTTAACCCACAAGCAAGCAGGTAAATACCCACTGCAAAGGACAAATGACCACTGTAGTCCTATGATAATTGGATGATACAGAAATGATGACCAATCCTCACTGAACTGAACGTAACAACTAACAACCCACTATTTGCCAACACAGTACTGCAGTAAACAAAGACCAACAAATTCCACATGTATGCCTTGGCCAAGCTCAAACGATGGCTACTTCACACAAGACGAACACAAAAATGACTACTGTTGTCGAGTTGTGTCAAGCAAGACAGGCAGGTTGTCAAAACTGGAAGCCGGAAGACTGGACAGCATCGGGCATGTCGGCGGCAAAATTAAACTGCTGATCGCCCGCTGACGGAGCAATGTTACGATCCTCCTCCTCTTCTGAACCAAAGTACTGCTCAATGATGTCGAATGCTTTCTGGTAGATCTCATGATTCTCGTGGTTTTGCAAGAACTCGATCTTGTCAAGTCCTGCAATGCATCAAACATGTGCACAAAGCAATCTAGATTTAAAAGGTTACAAAATTCCGGGGTGCTGTCGTCATGAAGTTAATGAAAATGGTGTGATATCTTTACTCTCAGGGGTCAGTTTGTGAATGGAAAAAAGTAGTAAGTAAGCAAAAATAAAGTGCCGACACTATTTATGTATAAATGAATCAGAGGTGCTGAAGTCCAAGTGAATTCCTGGTTGACATCAGGCAGAGAATCCAGTGCATGCTTAATATTAACCCCAAAAGGAATGTGTTTAGAGTCACATGACCCCTTTAAATTTTGGGAAATAAGAGAAAATATCTAGGAAACAGTACAAGATAGAGACACAGTTGGAATGGAAGACTAATGGAAAATCGTATACACTTCTGCTGACTAAAACCTTTCTAACTGCCATACCTCGTGAAACACAGCATGCACTCACTAACTCCGCGATAGCTGAGCTTCTTGTTTAATTAAGCTGACATGTAGCATGTTCTTACTGCATTTGCACTAAACTGATGGTGTGATGTGAAAGTCCTTGCACTGGTCCTTGTTCAGTTTGAGGTGAACATCCTTGTCCTTGACAGTCAAGACCGGGTCCTGGACACTCAAGTCCTGATCCTTCAAACCTAAGTCCTGGCTCTGGTGGCTTAGGTCCTTATTAACATCACTCCCTAGGGCCCACCCAAGTCATCAACCCACACGGCATCTCGATCGGTTCAGCAGTTTTCGTATGTGTCCCAAATGCTATGTTGCACAGTGCACTGACAATGGGGAAGAAAACCCCCAAAATTGCCCCTTCACCTTGGGATTTCATCACCCTGTCAGAGGAGGACCGAGCCACAGCCATAGACAACATGCACAAAAAATTTGGTAAAGATCGCGCATGTGTTTCAGGATATGCTCGCAGACAGACACACACAGATGTGCTCATTACAATATGTGTACTTTGTCACTGCTCCCGTGGGTGGAGTTACTGGAGTAACTAGCACTATCAAAAAGCAGTGAAGGCAAAAGCTACCAAGTTAGCCAAAATTGAAAAGACACTTGTTTTAGTAGTACCATTAAAGACAGCAGATAAATGGTAAGAGTTTCGTACCATAGCATTCTTCAATGGCCACGGCATAAAGATTCATTCCACCATGCATCTTCGTCTCTTGCAATCCGGCTCGGAGAATGTGTTCCAGACCATTCAGAGCGACCTGGACTATTTTACCATCCATGACCGTGAGCAGGTTACACAGAGGAGGGATGCAGCCCTGGTCGACGAGGAAGCGGATCTGGTCCGCTGAGCCGCCGGACACAGCGTTAGTAATGGCCCATGCCGCCTCCTTGCGAGTTTTGAACTCCGCCCGCCCCATCACATCGACCAATGCCGGTATTATGTTAGCATCGATCACCGCCTGCATAGTACAAAAACAACAAAATCCACTTTAACAAGCCAGTCCATATTATTGTCGGGCCACATCATATGCAGTGTTTTTCGCCAACAATGACAAGAACGATAACAAAAATGGTTAATTTTAAAAAAAATTTCGCCAACGAGACTTAAAAACAAAAATCAAGACAAAAGACTAGAATAAGACAAAAAAATCAACAATATTTTAGCATTCATATGGCAAAATAGCGACGATATTTGTGCATGCTAATCCACATTATTTGTGTTTTTATGTTGTTAATATTGTCCACCTCTGCAGTACACAGTGCTTCATTCTTGCTTATTACTGCTTGAACAGTAGCCTCTGAAGTTACGACCATATGGCACTATACAAATGTGTATATTATTATTATTATTATTATAACAACTTTACAAAAAATATACAGGGAGTTGTTGTGATATTTGAAACCTAGCAACAGACTAAAATATGAACAACACATTATAGTCGACTAAAACCGACTAATATTAACATTCTGCATGTTGCCGCCCTGGTGAGTCACACTGCATATACTGATGGGACAGACGGACAGACGCCAGACCGTTACGTTATGCTTTCCCCAAAATGTGGCCAGTGTAATGACAGCAGTGAACAACATACCACCACTTACTACTGGCAGTTTCTCTTCAACTGGACTACTTCTCCAGAGCTATTCCAGTTTTCACTAGGTACCTCAAAAGAGGACCTTTATAAAGTGACCACTCCCCAGGCACTGTCAAGTTCCACGACGTCTCTCTGACCTTTCTGTCACTTCTACCCATGCTGCATTACCCACATGATGCATATGCTACCAGTACACTACAATTATCAGTACATATTCTATAATAAATTAGCACTGTGCGGGACTGACGGTCGACTCTTCGCAAATGACGTTTCTGCCAAGTTCAAAGTCACGTAACACAAAAACTAGGAAAAATGTCAAAAATCCGGCCTGATCAAATTTAGATATTGTGCCCTAGTTTAAGAATCAGTGGTCAGTTGCCAGCTCCTATTGTAAATGGCGCAGGAGATAGCATTTGAAAATGGAAGGATTTCCAACTTTCAAGGGCTCGTGACCTTAACCTTGGATTGGGTTATACTGCATACTGATGTGCATCACTCATCGCCCTTTACCTACATGCCAAATTTCATTGAAATTGAAGAAACTTTGTGGACGGAAGGACATTTCAGACCCACTTTATTAGGTCGACTCAAAAGAGTCTACAAAAATGTTCATGACTTAATAATAAGCGGCAAAATCAACATACAGATGGTGAAACAAGACCAGACAATGGTATAGTCCAAAACATTAAATAACAACAACAACAATTTAATTTATAGTGCACATAATGTTGAAGAAATCTCAAACTGGAAGCAACTGGATATTCCCGAACCTTTGATCAATTCCTCATATTTCATTGACAGCTGTCAAATTCCATAACATTTCCAGTTTTTCCAGACAAGCTCCACTCACAAATGGTATTTGTGAAACACGAGCTTGATGCTTTTGCATAACCAACAGAATCATGAAAATTTGCATTAAAATTCCACATTTTGAGAAAAAATGAAGTAACAAGGACAGATATACAGGGTGGTGCAAAAGCTGAATCACTGGCCAGTGAGAGTTCGCACAGTGTGGCCGGATCTTTAATGAACACCTTAAAATTACAAATTGGTCAAGTCTCAAAGTAAAAGTATTTCTGAAAATCAGTTGGCATTTGGCAAACTTAGACACGTGCAATTAGTGATATTTTTTTTATTTACAGTGGACATGGCCTGGTTTTGTGTAGCACATGTATATCCATCCACCCTGCTTTGTGGAATAACAAGCAATTAGCACACATCAGAGATGCAATACTTAAGGCCTGGTCATGGCTTAAAACATTCTTGAGGCAAATTAGTCTTGGCCTCGAAGGTCCATGAAACCAGAATCTTGGGACTTCAATGGACTTATCAACACTGATCGATGTATCCAACTACCTGTATCTGTTGCCGGTTGCCGGCCGTTATATTAGATATCGTCCAGCAGACTTCCTTGCGTATCGACTCCTTCAAGTTGGTACCCAGCAGATGGAGCAGACACGGCAGGACACTGCAGCTGAGAACCAGCTGCGTCTGAACGTCATCACCCGTCACTATGTTACCGACAGCTCGCAGCGCTGCTGCTACTACACTCGGCGACTGATGCCTGTCAACAGTTACATAAGTCACAACATGAAATCCTCACAACAAGGCCACTTTCTGGCCAGTAGCACTGGAGACCAGCATATATACCGTAATAAATTCCACAGTAAAACAGTTAGTACAGTTAGTTGGGAGTTTACCGTCCCTTTTGAGCACAAATATGGCTATATCAGAGACAAAAGGTGGAATGCTATCCTTACCCAGTAAAGGAAGGCCAATAATATATTAATCTCAACCCGGGCCGCCCTTTTGTTCAGCAGTCATGAAAAAAAGGGAAAAGGACCAAGAGGCTCAGTTAAATTATTATGCTAGCGCCTACGACAGGGGGAGATAACTATCACAGCGCAAGACAAAACTAAATCAAATACAATGAAAGCAAGCATGCATCCTTAACTAAAAAATACATATAACACAAATCAACACACACACACAAACTACAGCCAAGTATAGTCGCCTCCTACGACATCCGACTTGGAGAGAGAAAGGAACTCCACAGTGAAACAGCAGAGAGTTGCTAATTACCTGTGCAATTCTGTGCTACTGCACTGTTCGATATGTCCTTCTGTCTGTCACTAGCTGATGTTCTATCGAAATGGCTGACGGTATCTACACTGTATCTGTATTTTGGCACAGAAGCTACCTCCACTTATCCTAGACTGAATTAGGGTAACTTCAAAAATAATAGTACTTTCATCTGGAATTTATGTCACAAACTCTGGAATTTTTGAAAAATTTTGCAAATGCACATTGACCGTTGCGAGTGTCGTCAACTTAGACTGACCGACGACCGTCACCAGTTTATCACATCCAGTGTCCAACTTTGTGTGTGATACAACACATCGTGCAGGTCTGTCTGTCAGCCAAGACTTGTTATCCCCGCAAAAGCAAGGGAATATGTATTCACCGGCGTTGATTTGTGTGTGTCTGACTGTGACCACGATAACTAAAAAATTGTGGACGGATTAGCACCAAACTTTATGCGAAGGTTCCTAGGGGGGAAGGGAAGACCAAGTTCGTGTTTCGTTGCGATCGGTAGAGGAATGTGGAAGTGACGGTCAAAAAACTCAGTAAACCGGCGATTGTTTACACGTACACTGGCATGCTGAATTATATCCACGAACGGTAACGTAAAGTAACGTAACTGTCAATAAACTCGGCGATTGCTTTCGCTGGGATTATTGTACTCTCTCAGAGTACTTTCCATCTAGTTTTCTCTGTGGCATGGGCACTGGTGTCCAACAGCCTATGTAAAATGCAGCAACATCCTTTCACTCAAACACTTTGTGGACAAAGAAAGGACGATATCCGGTAAGTGATTACCTGTCTGATGTAACAAGACCCAGAGAGTGATCACTTGGCTGATGAAACGAGATCCACTAAGTGATCACCTGGCTGCTGTAATAAGGTCCAGTGGCTAATTACCTGGTGGTGTAACAGCGTAAGAGATACAGAGTGATTACCTGTCAGATGTAACAAGACCCCGTGAGTGATTACCTGGCTGGTGTAATGAATGACATCCGGCCATGCACCAAACATCCTGCCATGTAACCTGCCAACCCAAGTTAACCTGCAAATTAGCCATTAAACCACTACGTGTGAGCATGGATGTGTGAGTGATCATTAACTGATAACCGAGAACGGCTCACATGAGGAGTTCTACAAGTCGCCGACACACCCCTGACTCAATTACTGCCTGAATCTTCTCATTAGGTCCGTCAGACAGGTACGACAATGCCCAGCAGGTGTCTGCAAGGACGTCGTTGTCCTGGTGGAAAAGAAGACGAGCCAGCAGCGGCAGCGCTGGAGATACCTGGCATCACAACCACAACCATATCACTGATGTTTCTTTTAGTTTCTCTTTAACAAGATTTATTTCCATTCAGGCCAGGAGTCCAAACGGAGAACCAATCAGATTTTTACACAGGCCTGATGTCCTTACTGCTATCCAACCTACAGCATAACAAAGCGGGAAATAATGAGACCTTGAAGGACTTTGATGCCCCAGCGTCGACGTGGATGCCTTCGCCATATCGACGGCCTGTTGAGACCTTGACCATTGACCTCCAAAATTTAATCACGTCATCAGTATGGACTAGTAAATATTCACTGTAAGTTTTATCAAGACTGCTCAAGCTGTTCGTACGATATCATGGTAACAATATCTGTTCCAATGAACTGACGGACAAAACGTGATAGACAGACAGCCTGAATACTTAATGCCTTCACAGATAGTGTCAGGTGGCAAGACATAAAAGCTTTATGGGTTTGATAATGCGATTTTACACTTCCTGTCTTGTACTATCTGTAACGCTTTCTTCGCATTAGGCAGTATCTGTGATGTGTCTCACGAGTATTTAAAACAGTGTAATCAAACGACCAACACAGAATGCACCAGTCATCTGTTAAGCTACAGTTTCTGTTTCACCTCCTTAATCTTGTGTGTAATGTTATCTATTTTCACTGTATCTTTTATTGACTGTGATTAGACTGCATGTGTATCTGCATGCTGTGGTGCCACATGGTATAACAAATCTTATAACGGTGATGAATTATAAACAGTGCACATTTGTGTTGAGTCTGCACATTGTAGGACTAAAGCTGTCACAACTCACCTATACAGGCAAAGTTCCCACGCCATGTACCCCCATATGATTAGGTCGACTCCTCCGAGTCGACCAAATAAAGTGGGTCTCAAATGTACGTCCGCCCGTCCACAAAATGTTTCTTCGATTTCGATGAAATTTGTTATGTAGGTAGAAGTCGATGAGTGATGCATGCAGGTATGCAGTATGACCTGATCCAACGTCAAGGTCAATGTCAGGAGGCCTTAAAAGTCGGAAATTCGGCCATTTTCAAAGGCTATCTCCTCCCCCATTTATAATGGGGGCTGGCCCAGATTCTTAAATTAGGGCACAATACCTAAAGCTTATCGGGCCGGATTTTCGATTTTTGTACTAGTATTTGTGTCACGACTTTGCAGTTGGCAGTAAGTAGAAGTTGACCCTCAGTCCAGTACGGGGCTAATTTATTAAAGACTAAAACTGCCAGATGAATTACATTGTTTTAAAAACTTTTGATCTATAAATTACACAGTTGTCCCAAATATACACAATGTCTCAAAAAACACCCCAACATTTTAGCTGTAACTTGAGCAAACATTTTCTGATTTGAATAATTTGTAGCATAAATATTACCTAAAGATTAGGCAATCAAAAGACCCACCTCACCTAAAGAGCATTTCTGCACTACCTTGCAAAACAGACAAACACAAAAATTGCATCTATTTACTAACTGACACTAACTGTCATATGATTATGGTCACAGTGTCAAAATGGACGTTGCTTTTCTTCGTTGAACCTGGGTTAAAAGTCAACAGCAAGTATTACCGGGATGTTCTTCTATCGCAGCAAATGTTAATACTTGCTATCGGATATGTTGCGGGTGACAATTATTTTGTCCTTCACCAGGACAGAGCACCTGCACATCAAGTGCGTAACAAAATCCAACTCCTGCAGATGAAACACCTGATTTCATTTCTCCGGAGCTATGGCCCCCAATAGTACGGACCTCAACCACGTTGATGACAAGATTTGGGGAGTAATGCAGCAGCATTTGTACAAGATGCAGATCCACAATGTCGACAAACTCAAGCAGCGACTGACTGACGTTTGGAGCGGTCTGCAGCAGTGTGTTGACACTGCTGTCAATGAGAGGAGAAAGCGTCTGCAGGCATGAGTTCATATAAAGGGAAGAAACTTCGAACATCTGCTGATGGCTGTTTTGATAATAGAATGAAACTATCGATAGACAGTCTATGCACAATGTGTTTTGAAGTTTTTTGATAAAATAATCATATATATTTCAGTGAAAAGATGCAATTTTTGTGTTCATCTGTTTTGCAAGTTAGTGCAGAAACACTGTTTAGGTGAGGTGGGAAAATAAACCACCTTTTGATTGCTTAATATCTAAGTGCCATAAAATTATTCAAATCCAAAAACGTTTGCTCAAGTTACAGTTAAAAATGTCGGGGGTGTTTTTTGAGACACAGTGTAGTAGCTTTACTATAGTAATTTTGTATAAATAACATGGTTTCCAGAGATTCACCAGTCTATTTAGGCCATGCCTCCCAAAGGCAAATCTTTTGGATTTACAAAGCAATTTTTACAGGACAGATGCTCCTCGGCTGCCCTACCAACACTGAAGGAAATAACAGTTCCAAATCTGTTTACCACATTAACAATTTGAACCTGCTAAATTTACACACAATGTTGAATATGTTCAAAAACAGCAAATCAAACTTGAATGAAAAGAGATCTCTAGTAGGACTTAGTCTGGGCCTGTTTCTTCACGAATACTTTTGGAAACTTGCAAGTACCTTGCTAAAGTCTGGCGGTGGGTTTTTGCCCCTGCAAAGGTTGGATAAGCACCAGATGGCGTTTCTAATCATTGACATTCTACCAGACTTCTGCAACAGTCTACAGCAAGCAAAACACACTGCAATGCACACTCCAGTATACATCCAGCTCTCTGATTCTCCAATATAAAATCAATCTTCAACAACTGCATTTCATGACATACAGTGACTCAAGTTGTGACTAAAATGAAAAGTCCAACATGCCTAAACTTCTGAACAGGCATCGAAAACCTGACGGACCAAAAGTTACATTAATACACGTATTCCTTTCGTAATATAATGTGAATTGTGACGATGAGCCAATTA
>Ga0209780_1000644_pt1 | contig 19600 bp, 13 predicted proteins | sample WorMetexBAHAMAS2_FD_187384 | JGI IMG/M metagenome (GOLD analysis project Ga0209780, IMG submission 187384) | Marine gutless worms symbiont microbial communities from Max Planck institute for Marine Microbiology, Germany - Inanidrilus exumae... | ecosystem: Host-associated > Annelida > Digestive...
TCAGGTTCGAACATCAAATGTATCACATTCACTTGACAATTCAGGCTGCAGGTACGTTAAAACTATTAATTATATTCACCAACAATTAAAAACAACCTCCATTACTTCCATAGAATATCTATGTCCATGCTATATTTGTTTCTCTGCAAATGTTCATCGTTACCATTGTAACAATAGCTATGGCGACGTGCGTTTCGGTAATTCTTCCCATTAATCGTCAAATTTCTCTGTTACTCTTTTACTTCAGTTTGCAATTAATTTCGAAATAATTAGGCCAAATTATTCTGCCGTTTACTAATAATTTGGGAAATTGAATTCTGTTCCCGACTTTGTGGTAAATAAGTAAATTTAAGCAAAATCCGTCGTTTGCAGCGATATTCATACCGCTATACGGCCCACAGTAGAAGAAATACGTGATATTATCCACAAAGCTGGAATTACACAACGTATCGCAATGATGCCAGAGGAGGATCAAGCCACGGCCATAGGCAACATGCATCAAAAATTGGTAAAAATCATAAGTGTGGTTCTGGAGATATTTTGGCGGAGAGACAGACAAACAGACAGACGGACATACACACAGATGTACTCATCACAATACTTTGCAACCATCCCTGCAGGCAAAGTGATAAAGACTCACCTGTAATACAGGACTGCTGAATGCTGTGCTGACACTAACAGCAAACACGAGGACGGACGACGCAACACACACAATCAAATCAGATTTCAAACGTTCTCTCTGCAAAATCAATCATACACGCTCAGCATCATCAGTATGTCTCGGTCTACTACAACAATTCAGTCCTACAAATACTTCACGTCACACACATAATATTCCAGGCCACACTGTAAACAGTGTACAGCATGCACACATCAATAGCAAAGTATCTTTTGGCCATAATACCCTGTATCTGCAACTGTATGAAATAAACAGGTACATAGCTGAACAATAAACACAGAATAACGGCCGAGGAATTCCGTAACAGGCTGATGCTACGTACAACAGAAGATCGAAGTTTATCAGGCAGAGGGTCCTTAAGTTCTCCATCATCTTCACTCTGATGCTGGCGATGGAGTCTTGACACGACCGCACGAAATATCAGCTGCCTATTAAACACATGATCACAGACGTATCAGGTCAACAGCAATACAACAGCCATGTGAAAGCAGTGATGACTGGTACCACATCAAAATCTTTACACTCATAGTTTGCATGCACTTCAATTGTAGGAGGTCATCACATACATCTGTCACACTCACAATTATGTTACTATACCTGCCAGTTTAAATATGACTGACTAATGAAAGCACTAGTATGGCCTGTAGTAATGTACGGCTGTGAAAGTTCGTTCATTCTTTGCGGGCAGGGGTCCACCCTACTCTGGACCCCAGCGCTGAGACCACGGCTGAGAAAGCTGGACACTCAGAAAGAATAAAGAAACATGTCTTGACGCCTTTGAGATGAAAGGGTTGAGAAAGATTCTGCGGGTTTCGTGGATAGCAAAGAAAATAAATGAGTGGGTTTTTAACAAAGCTGGAGTAAAGTTGTAACTGAAATCTGAACACTACTCCATTTTGACCACAAACCCAGAGTGTAAAAGAAGCACTCATTGGAAGCCATAGTGAACAATGCATCCGGTTACTACTGGAGCTGTTCTTCTTGGATTTTGATGGCAGAGAGTATCGTTTGGCTACTGCCACTAAAAAGCTGGCATAAACGGTGTATGTCTGTTCCCATAGAAGCCATCCAACAGTGGTTTAATAAAGGCTGAGTTAGAGCAGGTGATTTTTAATAGTTGGCATCAGTGCTTTCAGTTCCATTAGTTACTGTATCTTGACATCGCAGATGTAGTTTTCATTTGCGTTGATGTACATTTTAAACAACAGCTGGTGTGACTAAGAATGCACAGGTGTTAGAGTGTTGGTCTTGTAAGATACACAGGAAATCCTGTTATCCCAAAAGAGAAGGTAACATTGTACTAGTATTTTGGTTTTTCCAACTTAAACCGATTTAATTAAAGTGGTTTAAACCTCACATCTGGCAGAAACAGCTTTTTGCCAGCAGAAACCCAACACCGTCTGTTGCGTGTTGGCGCTGCGGTAGTGCGTTGGACTTGTGACTGAAAGGTCACAAGTTCAAATCACAGCCGGTCCGCTTTCACGTAACATAGGTAAACTCAGCCTTGCATCATTCTGGGGTCGCTAAATCGAGTACCTGCTTCGGCTAGGGGTAAAGGCGGAACTCACACCTCTGCTGGGTGGCATGTAACACTGTGTGATCCCATATGGCATGTGTGTTTCCATAGCAATGAAAGCTAAGTAGATGCTAACTGCTATACACTGTTTACTGTACTTACTTTTTTACTGTCCGACACTGTTCATTGGCTAACAGGAAGTTCATCCAGTTCAAAAGTCACCAAAAGTTCTCTTTCAGCACAAACGAAGGAAGACAACCAAGGGAGAACCGACTAGCCTAGGTTTACCTGGAAAAAGTCTGTTGCAATACAGGTGGCAATGTATACACACCAACTGGGAGTGCCAAATATATTTCAGAGTCCAGGAGACATAACAGTGGTCAAAAAAGAAAGTCTACATGGCGATGCTTTGTGGCTGGTGTTAACTACGTGGGACTCTTCATCAAACTTTTGACTTGATCAGTAATCAAATGATGACATGACTCAAGTGTTATGGCAGTAACAGAACTACCACATTACTAAAAATCGCAAACAATTCTGCTCATTACCCGATAACAGAAGGATCGCTAGCACAACGGCTCAAATGATAACACACTGGAACTAGAACACCACAGAAGAAGGAAAACAAGACATGCTGCGAAGTATTTGGTGATGATACTGTACCATACGAATCCTATACACAAACAAACAACAACAATAACAAAATATACCTCATTTAGCATCTTCAGCTTCATCATAAGATCCTAAATGTCTGACCTATAAAACTAAATTATTTTAACACCACATTCCACAGTTACACCTGTAATAATACTGGAACAAATAGACAAAATGCATATTTCACCTTGATACCAATGTAGCAGAGACCATACAGCATCACAGAGGCAAAACAACTTCTTACAACGCTCAGCGTGGCAGCCAGCAGGCTTGTTGTTGCTGCAGCACATACACAAGCGGAACACTTGTCAACACGGACTCAAAAACATGATTGAATAAATTTGCCCCATGTGGGACTGACAGTCGACTCTTCACAACTGACGTTTCTGCCAAGTTCAAAGTCACGTGACACAAAAAGTAGGACAAATATGAAAAATCCGGCCGGATCAAATTTAGATATTGTGCCCTAGTTTAAGAATCTGTGGTCAGTTGCCAGCTCCTATTGTAAATGGTGGAGGAGATAGCTTATGAAAAATGGAAGGATTTCCAACTTTCAAGGTCTTGTGACCTCGACCATGGATCGGGTCATGGTTCATACCTCGTCCTCGTGCATCACTCATCGACCTCAACCTACATGCCAAATTTCCTTGAAATCAAAGAAACTTTTTGTGGACGAAGGTACGAACGTACGTACTCACGTACTTACGTACATACATAGAGACGGACATTTGAGACCCACTTTATTAGGTCGAGTCGGAAGAGTCAACCTAAACAGCTGCTATTGCCTAATTTTAGCATAAAATACATGCTTTGTTATGCTGATAGGTTTTGACATACAGGGCTTACTGCAGCAATTTCCACACTTTCATACAGGATATCTGTGAGACTCGACTTATTCTAAACATCTATCAAAGGCTCCATCTCTACTGAGAAAATCTGTCTCACACCATTAGGAAGTGGAGCCCCATAATACAAGCATGTGAGAAACATGCCAGTGCAAATAATAAGGCTATTTGTGCTATATTTCCACACATACGCGTCTACTGGGTCACTTTACCTTTCGCTAAGACCAATGTCTAACACTTTAGTCTAAGACTACACGTCCAGTCCAAGGGTACTTGCAGAATATTTAACGCAATGCACGCAATGTGCATAACACACGAAACATACGTTTACGTAACGCGTGTAATGCACGTAACACATGGGCGGTTTCCAAACGTAAATGCAATGTGCTGTCCATTCGCTGGCCATAATCGCAGCTTTGTCAATGGTCACCACTTGCGTTGCTCGTGCAAATTTTAGAAAACTGTTCTAAGTGCCTGCATTGGTCGTTTTTCGAGCTGTAAACTGTCGGATATCTGAACCAGCAATTTTACTCATTTATTACTAAGTTTACAGCTTTCCTGCCAAAGCCGGACGTTGAAAAATGGCCAGATATCTGGCCAACTGGAACCGGATATCCTGTACATCCCTAAAACCTAGTCTAAATAGGGCCCTACACATGCAAAACCCAATAGGAATAGCGATACAAATGCACACACAAACCCACACACACAAAACCATTTTACATACAGGAAACTTCCAACAAGACCTTTGGACATCGTTGAAGTAGTATTGAAGAGCACACAAAATACTGGTAAAACAGAATGAGAGAATTGTCACAATGTCAAAATGCATGACATCATGAAATCACAACGCAAAGTATACAGCATAATAAGAATGTTAATAAGATAAAACAAATCATCAGAACTGTAAAGTGTTCCAGCAATACATTTACCGACATAATTCACTAAATGTGGCATCTTCCTAAATTTATGTGCCATATTTTTAGTACACACACACACACACACACATGTGCAAAATGACACTGTGCAGTGCACTTCTAGCATCATATAACTAACTACTTGCATCGTACCTGTACCACCAAAAACATGAATTTCAACTTGCTCCAAAATGTACATAACGAACGTGTTGACCTGCGGCAGCATGCCGAGTGTGAAAACAGCCGGCAAACACAAGAGGAACACTACAACCGAACAACAAGTCACGTGACTACTACAGGAATAACAGGTGGTTTGGCAGACTGAAGTTTACTAGAGCTTTCAACACAACTTAGGTTATACTTTCGGCATCTGTATGGCTACGATGCTGCAACACAATGTTTGAAGGTCTTTCAACAGAAACCGATAACTGGCACAACAGTGTCAGAATCCGGCATGAGAGGACAATGACCCTTCCCACCGTAGTCCAGAGGTGGATAAAGCAAGGTGAGGCAACTGGGTGACTTTTCCTGTTTACGGACAGCGCTCTGAGTTTACTTCAGGTTGGGTGACAACAAGGGCAAGTAAAGGTAAAGTAAAGTAAACGTCGATTTGTATAGCGCATCGTCGTAACTACCTCTAATGCGCTCAGACATGGATCACAGTTTTGCCTGCAAATTACACCATGCCTGCCCTTACGCCCCAGCTGCAGAGCATCATCGCCCTTTGGCTGGTACTCATTTTACCGCCCCACAGAGGGTAGAAGGCTGAGTCGACCTGGGTGGTTGGTTACATACTGAAATAAGGTGATGCCTCCGGGAGTCGAACCCGGATATGGTCACCCATCCCAGTATTAACCGAGCTCAGCGTAGGTTAACCTCGTTGATCGAGACCAACACGTTACCACTAAGCCAAAAAGCCACCATCTGGTCTCTATGAGGTTCATCAAAAATGACTGTTAAAATAGAGGTGAAGATGGTGGGAATAGAGAATCTGATTGCCTACATGCTGACCCATACATACTGATACACTGTCTCATATTGCACCAACGTGCCAAAAAAATTACATATTGAACGCTACACCGTAAAATTAAGTAAGTAAGTAAAGATAATTTATAAACTCGCACAACAGTCAGCAGATGCATGTACGCCTACTAGTGTAGACTAGTATGCCATCATTCAAACACTACTAGGCAAACAGACAGCACAGGCATAGAGTCCTCACCGATGACAAAGTCACGGGCAATGATGAGTGAACCCTGCACAGTAAACGGAGCACCATAGAGAGTGAAGACAGTTCGGCTCCATGTGAGGCTACCATAGTGTAATGCAAGTGTAAGACATGCACAGAGACAGAAGTACGATGGACGACTGAAGACAATCATGCGATTGTATCCCTGAAAACAAAGCACATTACTCATCATATCTCGCATTCACTCACCTACTACCCAATCTATACTAGTAATTTGCAACTGGCCCTAAGTGATAAACAGTCCAGTGCCAGTACACATTTTGTTATGAATAAGTCACACAAGGTTGCATTAGAACCATTTTATGAGCAACATCCAATGTGATTATGTGAGAATGCAGACTTACATGCATTGGAGAAGCCGCATCTGGCTGGACACTCTACAAGTCACACAAATTCCAACTCATCGTTAATGAAGACAAATACATACACAGTGATAAATATTCTACACCACAACGAATCAACCAGGCATCACATAAAGACCAATGTTGAAAGACTGCCAGCAGTCAAACACACACACACACACACATACATTCAGTTTTTGTTTAACAGGGCTTCCTTTCTGTCACTTCCTCCAGGCCTGGATGGGTCCCACAAATGACACTTTTTGGGAATAACTGGAGCACATTTTACAGGACTATGGGCTAATTTCTGAAACTTCCTAAGATGACCTTAGTATAAACTTAGGAAAATAACCACACTAACAAAGACCTTATAACAAAGTTATGAAAATGTCGATTTTTGAAGAACCTTAACAAAAACTTATGAAAAAAATTATATAATCAACAAAAACATTGCAATTCAACTTGAAATTCATGACTGCAGCATTCGTCTATAAATGCTGCTCCTTGATGGCATCTACAATGGCTGCAGCTGTCTGTCACTGGTCACTCACACACTCATCACTCCTAGAACACATGCGAAAATCAGCAACTGGTGACGTACGTAAGGCAATCCATATCATGAAAAACATCAGTTATAAGTACCTCACAATTTTGCAAAATGCACAACAAATTGTTTGGCCTAGGGTATGTACATGATCTCTGTCAAACATTGTCTGCCAACGAATTATCCAAGAAAGACTAATTACTTTCGATGAACGTAAATTGCAAAATTTGACATTCGTCATAGCATTTTATTCGAGAAGAATAAATTACTAACATATTTCCAGCTTTCGTAATGGAAAAAGGTTAAGCATAATAACCGAACGGCACATACTATAACTTAATAGCATCCACTTTTGAATGTAAGTGCAAAGAAAATTTAGCTATTAAATCAAAAACCACAAACATGGCTTAACTTTTCAGAAAAAAAGACTTAATTCAGGCTCTCATGGTTCCTTGCTGTTCTTAATTATGATGATCTCAACTACTACTACACAACAATGAATTATGCTTACAGCAATGCTAACCATAACTGCCAAATTTTAGTTTCACGTCTCAATTAGCAGACTTAAAATAAAATTTGAAGTGTAAACTCAAACAAAAATAAATAGTTGTATGTGACTAAGTCCATTAGGCTTGATATCAATTGCACATTCCACCGAGATGGGGTTTGTTCAATGCACAAAACAATAAACATCTTGGCTAACACACATTACAGGAGTGCATGGCATTTGTTGGCAACAAACCTACCTTAAGAAGTGAATACTGGCATCCAGCTATGACGAAGCACAGCCAGAATATTGCAAAGTCATGAAAGAAACCATGTGATAACAGTACACTGCCCAATAGGCACACTCCAACAGCCAGCAGGATCGATATAATCATTTCTGGCACAGTATTCCTGAAATGGTAACAAACAGCACACATACAACAATCCGGCATGCTATTCACTATTATGTGCATACGTATGCAAAAATTTCCGTCGTACACAAGTTCTGTGATTTTTCGTACATGCTATTCACTATCAGTTCGTAAAAACTGTTTTACATACATGCAGCTCAATCGTATTCTATTTATAGAACGCCTACTTCAATGGGCGTGCTCGTTGAGTAGCGTTTTTGATTTGTCAGTTTATTTTTAAAATGATAAAAAATATGCAAATTTACCATCTTTTTGCTTGTAGTGATTATTTTGTTCAGTTTCTCTTATTTAAACGTGCATTTTCTATGAAGACAGTTATGTTGAAAAAAACTGTCGTACGTTACACTAACCTTAATCCTATTGACGTAAATAATGACGTAATTTTTCTATTTGGTGTAATGATGCAAGTTTTCTATTTACATTTTACAAGCATTGCCGTAAACAAATTTCTGCTGTGATTATAAAACCAAACATTGAGGTAACTTCACCAATGCACTATCTTCACAAAAATTTTCTATCATACAACAGCTGACATCATGCGTACATTTAGGCACGAACTTACGATTTTTCATACGTAAGAAAGTTTTGTGAATAACGTTACACATGTAAGAATTTGTGTACGCAAAATCTATGCACAAAAACTGGCGTACGAACTTTTGTGAATAGCACCCCAGATCTTTTACAACACTTCGTAGGCACTATCAAACAGCACAATGAATGCTATGTTCAGAAATCACACACATAACAGTACTAACAACAGTCACTTAGAACACTACAGAACCCATTACAACACATGATTTTAACAGTTACGAAATGTCAACATACCAACTGCATATACGTGCACAGGTACAGACCCACCGACTATGTAAAGCACTACAGATGCACTTGACAGAACAGAATTAATGTATGAATGATATTTAGGATCCAGACATACTACGCATGGTCAATCTTGTCAGGTGCTCTAGCAGTTCTTGTGACTTAACGGCACCTAAATAATATTCATTTATAATAATAATAATAATAATAATGGTCATATGGCTTCTAGAATCTGCCGATGCTCTCAATGCAGCACAGCATGGCATGATAAGATACTATACAGACGACGCATGCCTGAAAGTGCGACATACAAATATTATCCCATGGTTGAGTGGTCAACAGGAAGGCAAGACCGTGTTGACATTTCAACCGTTTGGTTTCTTCATGGACTAATCCGCCGAGCCCTAGGCCTCCCCGGTGGGTTTTCTGGCTGGTGAGTAACAAGGTGAGTCACCTCGGGACATCATATTGAGTGGTTGGTTGGTTGACTGGGGCTTAACGGCACTTTCAACACAATTCAGGTCATATCGCATCTTAAACGTATATCGTAAATATTATAAGTTAATAGGAGTCAATTCTTTGAAGTAAGATACATTAAAAATAAAAATAATAGTAGTTCTAGATTGAATACATAAGCAGTAATTAGGTAAATTAATTAACTGAGATGTATAATTAGTGTAAGATGTTCTATTTAAAATTACAATTTATCATATAATTTGACTTCTTAAAAATAAAGTTTAGTATATTTTGGCTGGGAATGTGATTGAAGATGTTTCTAAGATCAGAAGAGGAATAGTATTGATGTTGTGTTTAATCACAAGAAATATATTCTGTTAGTATGAGTTTGACACAGAGCAGATGACTACTACTTTGTATACATTTAGGAGAATCCATGTGTTCAAAAAGAATGAGTTTAACGAGTGCATCCAATGCACAAGTGATTACATAAGATTTGGTCTTTTCGTTCATAAGAAGGAGGAAGTCATCTATGAGTGCGGCCATGGGACAGACAGGGTTATGGAGACATAAAAGCTGAGTGGTTCTGAGAACTTTGTAATCGACAATTTAAAAAATTAAGCACAAAATGACAGCTTTGTTCCATTATGTGAATCGCTGGACAATGTGCAGCATACCTATCAAGCATCGCCAGCAAGTCTAGTCGATCCAGCTGCACTTTAACACATTTGTTTGGCCAAAGCTGCAGCCAGTAATAACGTTTCGGCCGCTTTTCGGTGATACTCGTCTTACTCGTGTCGTTTGTAAATTCGATATCGTCACCGCTGCTGCTGCTGCTGTCGGCACTTGACGTCAATGGCGATGAGTTACCATGACAACAGCTCGCATTTGCAATGTCTCCAGTGACGAAAGAACTGGTCGGCCTCAATGAAGATGGTCTGCATAGGATGTCCAGTCCAGGAAAAGTTGATTCGCCTGAACTAGTGTCACTGACATTATCAGACAGCACACAAAGTGAGCAACAAAACATAAAACTGCAACGTTTATGCAACATACGACTTCATCATTGTAATCAGGTGACAAAAACGGTGCAAACTAATAACTAACGCAATCATTCCACCTGATAAATACTACTAAGCAGGCTACGCCACGCCGGGTTGGTGGCGCGGCATAGTGGTAATGGAGTTGGTCGTATCACGAAGTTACTCTACGTCGAGCCCGGTTGGTACTGTGATGGGTGAGGTGTCCGGGTTCAATTCCTGGAGGCGACACTTCATTTCGGTATGTAATCAAACACCCAGGTCGACTCAGCCTTTCATCCTTTCGAGGTCGAGTAATAAGCTGTAATCGGATGTTTGCTTCCTCGCAAGGGCGGCGCCATCTGGTGAATGCTTATGGGATGAAGGCCTGGTGTGGTTGATTGGGGCGGTGGTGTGTGTTGTAGCTGCAGCATTGCGCTCCCACACCATTAGCTCTTGCCAATCAACTGCCACTTCCTACGATTGTACAGCATGGCTGGTCGCGGCATCGCCACATAAGTAGTGCTATGGAAGAATCCGACCTTTACCTTTTATCTTTAAAAGTTAAATCACGTGCTTAAAACATCCACCTCCAGTACGAAAACATGCTCAGGCATTTGTGCGATTTTTATGTTTGATTCAATTGATGTCAATCCCAGGTTATTGCATTCATACAGGGATAAAACTACAAAACGTTTCCAATTTCCCCATTTTTACCCCAAAACATCCCAAAAATGGGCGTTAATAGGTATTTTTAAGCCTAATGCTCAAAATACTAAATATTACATATTATTAAAACTACTGCACCAATTCAAACCAAATTTTGCACAGTGACAAAGAACACCAAATATTCTTTGTAGGTGGTCCAAACAGGCGTATACCAATCCGAGATGGCGGACGGCCGCCATGTTGAAAAATCAAAGAACGGACATATCTCGGCAAGGGCTTGACCAATTGGCGCGAAATATGGCACTGCAATACATATTTACCCCAAGAACCGTATCATAAGTTAAAAATTTGAATTCCTAAAAATCAAGATGGTGGATGGCCTCCACTTGGTAACATTTAAATCGCTATATCTCAGCAAAAATTCGACCTGTCACTACGAAATTTGGTATGATGATACATGTTGATTCTATTAATCCTATCAGCCATTAAACTTTTGAGTGTTTAGAAATCTAAGACTGAAGACAGCCATTATTCTAAAATTTAAAAATCGCCATATCTCTGCAATGCCCATGTGACCCTTTTCAAAAATCTTTTGAACAGACATTTGAAATTATATCTTAAACAGCAAATATAAGTTGCAAAAACTGGCTAGTTTACAACCAAGTGTAACGGCAACAGAGTCACAGCTCTAGACGGCAAATATGACATTGGTAGGACTCCACCTAGAACATTAAGCACGCCCTTACCTGCAAGTCATGCCAAAAATCATAGTTCAACTGCTACATGACTTTGCTGGTAAGGGCATGCTTAACGTTCTAGGTGGAGACCTACCAAAGTGATATTTGCCATTTCAGAGCTATGACTCTGTTGCCCTTACGCTTGGTTGTAAACTGGCCAGTTTTTACCATATATTACCATTAACATGGAAAGCTGAAAAATCTAACAAGTCAAAAAGTGGCAGTTAACAAGAAGCTTGTGTTGCTGATGGTCAGTACAGCAAATACAAGATATGCTTAAAGTGGATTTCTATGAAATGTGAATGAGGAAAACAACTGCAAATTACGCAGCATAACATAATTTGGATAGATAATGATTACATAATTACATAAACACCACCTTGGAAGTCTTATTCCAGCACAATCAACAGACAAGAATGTATGAGAACAGTCAACTGCTGATTATATTACTTTAGGAAAAGGTATACGGTAACAGGCAGCTAAAACTAGCAACTTTAAACCTACCCCTTCAGTTTATCAATTTTATCTTGCACAGGTGCAGCAACCACTGCAACACCACTTTCACCGAAGGTATATGTCAACCAGTTACCTGAAACACACAATTTGTGCTGTATTCACAGCCAGCATGTGACACCCTACTTCACATCACAAACCAGTGGGCATCATACAACATAATATTTGTCAAATATCTGTATGCCCCGTATCTGTCTGCAGTGTGAACTTAAAACACTGTAGTCATCAGAAGGCAACGTTTGATCTTGGTAGACAATGTGGCTGTTTGCAGAAGACTATCTACATCAGCGTATCTTATGTCTACCATTATATACACACTCTATATAAGCAATACCAGACTGTCAGTATAACAAGCCACAGTTCCGCCTAGTTTCATCAATCTGCACAACAGTTAATAACAATTAGTAGGGTCTGACCAAGTGGCCTGTGTGGCTTAACGGTAGAGCGTTCGCTCGCGATCCTAAAGGTCGTGGGTTCAAATCTCGACCGGTCCACTTCCAGGTAACAGTCTTGGGCAAGCTGCTCACACGCGTGTGCCTCTGTCCCCAAGCAGTATAATTTGGTACCGGCCGATGGGCAGTGACTTTTCGGCTGGGAAGGTAACTGCAAGCCTGGCGGAAAGTAATGGCAGCCTACCGCCGGGTAGGAAAGACTTTAAAGACTTCAAGTCACCTGCGGGTTGACTGCCTGTGCACCGGGATCAGCTCCAGGACCAACGCTTGGTAACGAGTATGGGAGAACTTATACCTGACCCAACACAACTAAGATGCAATACTACTTGTTGTTCAACTTAAGAGAGAAAATGACTACAAGAAATACTGTTGCATTTTATCTAAATTTGTCCAACACAGCAATTCTGTGATTTATGCCATTTATTAGCAAACGTTACTACACTGTTTACAACATTTGCTTCTTACAAAACTAAATCCCAGTACTCAAAAACATCATTCATCAGTAGATCAGCACGCAGGTATGTGAATGATAAACAAATCTATCCAGCACCAAATTAATGTCATAAGAAACAATACATGCAAACGAAGTTACAATAAATGCTGAAATGTGCACACCAAATTCGTCCTGGAAGCAGTGAACGGCGCCTTCACTGGTGTCATCGTGTGACTTGGCTATGTGTCTATTTGGTGGAACATCGTCAGCCGGAGCTTCGGCACTCTTTCCTGCTTGTTCAGAGTGGGTAGAACTACACCACGAGTTTCGAACACTATGAGGTCCTGATGAATGCCGCAACCTGTTTCATCAATCAACGATTATTAAATGCTTGTGTCAATATGCATCAAAAACAACACTTACGAATGACTCAATCTTACTATTCATCCTTAATGCTGTGCTACCAGAAAGTAATACATTGCAACATTAGTATGTGTTGAAAGCAATAAGCTGAACTACTAATTGGTTGACTGAATTGAGGTTTTTCGTCCCATTCAACACAGAAATTGTCATTTCTGAGACATTCTTCTTAGCCAATCTCTTGGCTTGGTACTGAAGAAACTAAACCCAACACAAATAAGCAAGCAACACAGGAATAAAACGATCTAAGCTAACAGAAAAATGCTGAGCTTGAACACACAAAAACGAAATTTAAACCTAAACCAACATGCAAATTTTAAGAACTATTCATGCGCGTGTGCACATGTGTGTGTGTGTGTGTGTGTCATTGTACACAACTGTCATACAAAATACAGCACAAAACAGTTCTGATTATTTTCCCTCGTAACCGCCAAACAATCAACATCACTCAGACTCAGATGCTGTCTACTGGAGGGCAGGGGCTGAAGTACTCAGTTTAAATCAGGTATGCGTCAACAAACATAGCAGTTACAGGGTGCATTCAGTGTCAATGAATTTGTCTTATAAGCATCAAAGCATTCTGACCGTGTTATTTCAGCTTAGTAATGATAAGGAGTGTCAACTCTCAATTAAGACGGGACTCAATTTCAATTCTCTATCCGGAGAAATAAAATTTTCAAGATTACGTAGTAAAGAAACTGTGAAATTTTAGTACATTTTATTACAGAACTTAAATGCTTGCAAGAACCGTGCTGTGAAAGTCTGATGCATTAAACTATGAGCTGATGAACCATCTTTCCCATTTTTGTACACATTACTAAGCGTCAACATTAACAGTGTATGATGTCAGCAACATATAATGGCACTCCTTCAACAGCAATATATGTCTTCTGTAAATGTAACATAAATGTAAACTTATAAAGCGCATCGTCACAAGATAAAGTGCTAAATGTTCTAGTACCATGCAAACAATTACATCTTTAGCAAATGTCTGAAACTGTCAACACAAATGTCAGACACCCTGAGATAGTCTGAAAAAGAGTTCCAAGATCTACCAGAACACTCTCCTCTTCTACCAGCCATTTTTGTCTGCTGGGTTGATGGATGAAAAATATAATCGTACCTTAAATATATACTCAATTACCATCAGACCTTGGCCTGATGAAGATCAGGACCTCTAACTACCCAAGCATTTGTTTTTATGCTGACTTCATCTAGCGGTAAACATCATGCATTGGACTGGCATGCATTAAATGATGTATGTCCATCTGGCTGTCCCATCTTTTTTCTAACCTTAATGGGGTGTGCAGCGTCTTTTTGGCCTAAGCTTAATGGGGTATATGGCGAATACTCAACGTGTCTCACCATAGGGCATGTTGGACACTAGGAGTTCCTGAATGTTCAAACACCCAGCGCTGCAGAGTTTCGATATGTGCACAACCACATACATGACAGTAAGACATAAAACAGATACATACCGCCACCTCGAGTCTGACTGTGCAGGTGCCGTGGACTTAAGTTCTGAGTGTTCAGGCAGCAAGGCAAGCAACTCGTTGTGGTTGGACGCTGATGACTCTTGACTGCTGCTCATCACTCGCGGTTCCAACTGCACAACTGTGCTCGACTCAGTGCCTGTAGGCCTCTTCTGACCAGAATGTCGAACTTTTAACAGACCATCTCGATAATCTGTAACAACCCAACCCATCATGAACTGTAACAAACAACACTACCATAAATCAACTAATTTAATAGCAGCCGCAGCAGGTTTCTTCATAAGCTCCATTAGTTCTATTATGTGCATATTGTAGATGTTTAACAGGTGTCTTTTTATTGTACCAATCCAGCCTTTGGCTGAAAAGATCAATTGTAGTACTTATATATGCCATGTAATGCTCCTATGTTTGTGATCTTCGTGTTATTTGGAAAGATCACATCCAAATTAAAGAAAACAGTTTGTTTTCTTTAATTTGGATGTGACCTACAACCACTTGCAGTTTACACTCGTAGCATGGCATGCAAGCTACAAAGTTTAGTGAGTTACACACTTATGTACTGCAAGTTAGCTGCTACTTATAAGTTGAATATGTTCCCAATTACCTTCAGACCTTGACCTGCACTGGACGTCACGTGGCACTCGAGGCGTTCCTGGACGCTCAGATGCCCAACGTCGCGGAGAGTTTTGCTCCGATGCTGCTGCATTACACAAAATAACAACATTTGTACTCAATGTCATACACCACCTACAGCATGCAGAGATAACATAGCTGTCTGTATAGCATGAGTCATGTGATGTCAAATAAACTGCTGTAAATCAGAATTACACAAACTGTGTAAATCAACAAGTATGCAAACAATATGCAGCAAGCAACAAGAAGATAGGCAGTGCCGATGGCCAACTAAGTCTACAACCAGCCCTGCAATTTCAACATTATGCACATCTACTGGTCCTAGTGGGCAATGCAGTATGTACTGGTCTTTCACAGTCATTAAATAATGCATGCCAATATCAGACATAAGACTATCTAAATCTTCAGAGAAGACACTGTCAGAATGAAGTCCATTCAAAACAAAAATTTTTGTTAGTAAAATTATTCATGAAAAAAATCAAAATCCTGTTGAAATCGTGATCTACCATACAAGTTTTGGCATCCTTTTATTCACCCATGACCTCATCTTCACATAACCTTAGAACTGCAAACATCAGTGGTATGAACCATCATCCTATCAGAATATTAAACATGAACATTCTGTATTTTAGCTGTCGGACGGACTTCCTGTCTCAGATTTATCAGATACGGTGACGGTGACCTATGACCATTTGGTACTGTGGTTGAATATTTGCACCAGATTTCAACTTTCTATAACCTTCCATTCTTGAGTTACAAGCACAGGTTAGGTGGGTGGAACAGATGAAAGATGGGATGTATCGTACAGTTAGGCCTCTTATGGAATGGATGGCCACAAAACAAATACTATTCATTATATGATGAATACACTAAACAGTAATAAGTTAATTATTATAATCATGAAATGTTTACATCTACATAGTCTTTTGTAAGCATTTTGAAATTGTTGGCTAGATGTCAGGAGAAGCACTGGCTTGTAAAAATACCACTTCAGCAAAATTCAGAGGTCCAGCAAATGGTTGCGTCTCATGTTTGCGAAACGGATGTCCACAGTTGTTAAACTAACAAAATTTATATAGATAACAACAGAAAATGGATGGCACTTAAACAATCTAAAGCAAAAAACAATCTGTAAACACATTTGAATATAATCACCACAACATCATGTCAGTAGCATGCTGATAAGTAAATTCATATGCAAAACACAGCAAATGCGGCCACGCACCTCGTGCAAGCAGCTCCGACTGTAATTTACCTAATTCTAATTGCACATCACTCGGGTTTGACTTGTTCAGAATCTGCAGCATTCGTGACCGCAACTGATTCTCGATAGCATCTAAGGAAAGCTGTCGGCCTGCCCTTCTATGAGCTCCTACCAAAACCCACAGCCACAAAAAAGCCATTATCCTAATAAGTGCTATCATATAGGGCATCTGTAGTGACCATATTCAAGATGCAGCTTTTGCACACACAAACATTCACCTTTACTGCAGAACATCAAATCGCTTTCTATCAAGTCTCCATGAAAGAACTACTGACAGCTATGTTTAGTCAGACGGCATCATAGTTTAGTCGAATTAATGATTTGGTTTATAAACTTTACTGTGCTTACAACAAGCTCATTGTAACTGGACTCCTTTTGTGTATGTTCGAATGTACCTTAATCTGCAGCATTTTCTGTCAACCTTAGGCATTTAATTTATTTAGTTATAACAAAAAATACAAACAAAAACTCAGCTATCCCAGATATGTTGAATATGTTCCCAATTACCTTCAGACCTTGCGTGTCACAATGTCTGTTGAAATCTTGTATGAAAAATTGCATTTGAAATGGCTTGCAAGAGACTAAAGAGCTTGGAGTAACTCAAGGTCATCATTATAAGTGGCACAATTCAACAGGCCAGCGAGTTATTTGTCAAAAGTTGCAAATTTATCCCACCCACATGTACAGTAAAACTTCACTATAATGGGCTTCTGGGGACCGCTCTAGCAAATCCAGTATATCTAAAGTCTGTTATATCCTGACTAAGCTATGGACGATTGACCAGTTTTCAAATACATGTTCATGACTACAACGTGTATATGGAACTTATGCTAAAATATTCCTGTACACATGCATGCGCGATTATCTTTTGTTTATTTTCAGGCACTGTTGCACTGAAAAATTCTATCAATCATCTGCATCTTTTCTATGCTCGTAATGGACTTTAAGAGGAGTTTACCAACTGTAACAAAGACGGGAACTTGAAATGTTTGTTCAACTTCGCCGGCCACCAGACAGTTTACAGTCGACAAAACTGCCTACCTCACCCCTGCAGTAACTGTCTGTGTATTGAGAGCAGATGGCTAGTGACATGAGTGACACAACCATATGAAAGCAGATGCTATCACATCGGGCAATTGTAAACTGGCGCCAGTGTCTTTAGCAACAATATCGATCGATTTCGCCAACGTCCAGCGTGATTACGTAATGACGACACGACAACGGACATTCTACTGGCCAGACAGCCATCACGGTTGCTTATGCATGCCTGCAGTGGTCGTAATCTCAATCTGTCTGTTGTATACAGCATTGACTCTGTTGCGATTGACAAACTGGTCGGTAATAAACAAAATTCCGTACTATCGGAGTCTGTTTTAAACGTATTACTGTACATTGAAATTATCAGAAGTTCAGCTGTCTGTAGTAAGCAAGTGTCCATCATAACCGTGCCACTTACAAGCAGGTCCGTTGTAACTAAATTTTACTGTATTTTACTGCATGCCTGTTAGGGGTGACCCCATTGAAATTTCACCATGGTCTTTGGCACCATAAAACTAGAGACCATACGAAGGGATATCACACTACATTGTTTGAACTATGATATAAAGTCCCCAACTTGTGATAAACGGACACAGGCCCTTAGCACACACTGAGTTAGCATGCTTTGCAGTCAAAAGCACACGAAAACAGAGAAATTACCATGGCGACTCTGTGGACACTGATCTGAACGACACTTGGGGATGGCGCCATGACTTCTCTGCAACTCCAAGAACTGCCGTTCCTCGTCAGACAGCTGTGGCTGTGTTGTCGACTGGTGGCCTACTGCAGCAGTGTTTTGTACCTGGTCCTGACTGCAAACTGAGCATCTGGATGCTGATGCATGTTTCTTTGCAGTCTCTGCACTCTCATCGGCATCACTTAATTGCAACATCCCGGCAACCGGCAAATGGCTCTGTTCATGCTCACTGGTGTGACGTTGGCGTAGCGGTGTCACGTAACTGTCATCGTTTGTCAGAGTTCCCGAAGAGTCGGTTACGTCAACGCAGGACCATACCCCATCTGTTACACAGTTACTTACATCTAATAGCTACTGCTAACATGGCACTATACACACAGAAAAATAAACATGTGTGAAAAATAACGGCAGCAAAATAAACACAAAACTAGAATATGGACTCTGACATACCTTCATCGACGTGGATGTCTCTACCACCACACACTTGAACCACGGTGACCTTGACCTTTGACTTCCAACATCTAGTTAGGTCACCAGTAGGGGCTAGTGTTTATTCGCTGCAAGTTTCATCGTGACTGACAAAGTAGTTCATGAGTTATAGTTAGCAAAGATTTGACTTCGACAGCCTGCTGTGACCTTGACATTTGACCTCTAACCTCCAGAATCTAATCAGGTCATCAGTTTAATCAAAACTGTTCAGCCTTTCATAAGATATCGTGGTAACAATATCTGACCGGACAAATGGACAAACGAACGAACGCACGGACGGACGGGACACTGGAGACAGCCAAAACATGTAATAACTTTGCCGACACTGTCGGGTGGCAGAGACATAAAAACAACAAAATCTTAAATGATCAAAGCGCAGAAAATTAAACAATGTTCAGTAATGATATCTTATACAAAAATCCATGATATACAGACCTCAATTAGCACACAACCATGCCATTATCTTTTAGAATCACTGAATGTATTAATGACAATATAATTTTTTAGATTTAACCTTATGTATTTATAATATTCGTTGGTTGCACGGCACAGTGGTGGAACGCCGGTCTTTGGCCGGCAAACTTTCCGTCTTGCGCTCGACCTGCAGCTGATGGGTGACCACTTATTTATGTTGTTATGACCACCGAACTTTCACCGACGTCGCAGTGGTTGGCTACCATCGAACCAACACTGCCATTGCGGTATCTTACAGTGTTCTCGGCAGTCTTTCTGGGCGCTGTTTCCTAAAAACTGCACCTCACTATTCCGCAGAGCAGCGATAGTCATATAAATGCCATGTGATTTGATAC
>Ga0209780_1000645_pt1 | contig 19600 bp, 13 predicted proteins | sample WorMetexBAHAMAS2_FD_187384 | JGI IMG/M metagenome (GOLD analysis project Ga0209780, IMG submission 187384) | Marine gutless worms symbiont microbial communities from Max Planck institute for Marine Microbiology, Germany - Inanidrilus exumae... | ecosystem: Host-associated > Annelida > Digestive...
TCACCCATATGCCCAGAAGCCCCCCGTGGATGGATATGCACCTAATTTCGCACAGCCGTAGGGGTCGCCGACGTAATCACCTGTGACAAATGTTTTGGTGATCGGTTGAGGGGTGTCGATTCTGTGGGAGGTCGAAAATTGCCATTTCCCATTGACAAAGCTAGTCGCCGTTAACACAGGGCTGGCGCTACCGCGCAGCCTGTGATGAAGACGTCACTGTGGCTGTCAATGAATGGATTGAAGAGCAGGATCAAAACTTTTTCACTGAAGGCACAAAAATATTGGAGCAGAGATGGGAAATGTGTGTTGCACTCCGGGGAAATTGTTGAAAAACACTGAAACGATTTTGATGTGAGTCGATACTTTACGTATATTTTTCTCATTACTTATTGTTCGCCTCTCGTAGTCCTTGTCAATACAATTATCATGAACAATTGCTCTACGATACAGCACTGAACTGATTACTAGACACCACGAACACAAGTTTATTATCATTGATACACTGCACAATTATTAATGGCAAAAAAGAAAAATGAAGCATCTTACGTTAAAAACAAAAAATAAGCAACAACACTTTAGGTAAACACATACGAGCACCGTGACACAGAAATTATTAGGCTTGCATATCCTCCTTAACTAACACAAGCAGATGCGATCACAACACTGTCACAAGCTCAGCTAGCAATAATTGGTGCTGGGAGAAGGGAACGGGATAATGAACTATTAATAATTATGACAAATTGCTGTGCACTGCTCTAGCAGTTCACATCAACAAATGTTAGTCACTGCTACAAAATAAACTGCTACCATACCTGTCATAAAGGTAGATAAGCTAGATATAGAACAACAGGCAAGAAAAGGCAGGACATGTATAGTGACAACTATCGTCATGAATCACAAAGCAGGCCATCACGTGTATGCACCAAGTGTATGACTGACGCCATCAGTGCACACTGGTGCTGGGGCTCATCCATAAAGGACAACCACAAGGACGGGGACGGAGAGTTGAGTCAAATGCAGACAAGGGACAGGGAGAGTTTGAGAGTTTGACATACGCAGTTTCAGTATGACTGCCAACGTCTCATGTTGTTAATAATCAGGATGCCTGTGTTAGATATAGCATATAGATATAGACTTACTTACTTACTTAATACTAATGCACTTTCTATCAGCACGTACAATCTAGTTGCTGTGCGGGTGTCCAGTTATTGCTGTATAATTGCACATTTCTATCGCATTTCACAGCACCAGGTTTAATGACGGCTGATAGATACATGAGCTGCCAGTAGCTGCTGACTTGATTTGCATGCAATTGTTAAGTTGCTACTTAACAGGGATGTTAATCCTTGGCCTTAAGGCCAAATTTCTTGGCCTTGACCTTAGCCTTGGGATTCTCTGGCCTGGGCCTTGAGTTTTTTGGCCTTGGCCTTGAATGCACTGGCCTTGGAATAAATAACAAGGCCAACTGCCATATTATATAAATAATGCAATACTGAATTATTGTGAATGTGCATTTAATTCTAACATTTGAGTTGCCAAGTACTTGTCATAAACGGCCAGGCTTACTTACTTACTTTAGTTTTTCCAGAAAACAGCGAAAATGACTGAAATAAATTGAAAGACTGGATTAACTTTGGCATTTACTGGAAAAATTTGCTTTCGCATTCTCGGCCTTGGCCTTGGGTCTGTGGCTTTGCATGTCTCTGGCCTTGGTCTTGACACCTCTGGCCTTGTTAACATCCCTGGTAGCATTGGCTTACAACTACGGAGCTGCGGATGTCTGCACGGAAGGCCACATGTGGACAAAAGAGGAGGGAGGATGCAAAAATTACCGACTTTTGCGGAAGTATTTTATGGATGGCCCCTTACTCGAGCAACCAGTAGTGACCATTATCAATTGGACATGATCAGCCTAGCAGAGTGCATACTGTCTACTGTCATCAGCTTTGCATCAATCATCAATACAGTATTGATTACTCAAGTCAATATGCACTTTGTACCTCTACATCTGTCTCTAGCTATTGATGTTTGTTTTTTAGTGATGGTTGGTTGCTTACGGTTTAACAGCGCTTTCAACACAATCTAGGTCATATTGTGCCTTTACAGCAAGTGTTAAAAATTACATTTTAACACACGTAGGTTTTGAATAGGACACTTGCATATTTGTATTATTATGAGTAATTCTGTCGCATTAAAATGTGCAGTCAGGGTACATTAGTTGATGGTATGTGCAAAGAACTTACTCAACTACTTGTCAACTCCACAGTAATGTCACATCACTGAAGACAAAAATGACAATGCATCTGCATAGCACACGTGCATGTATCAGAATTCTTATCACAATAATGATGGAAATGACTCAACAGTAATGCGGTTAATAGCACGCCCTTTGCTCATCCAGTCCATGACTATTGTACACTGCAGCAACACTGCCATTCAGTCAGTGAGGAGACAGACAGACAGAGCACTGCTAGAATGTAATCAGACTGCGACTGCGACCACATGACCGGCCAATGAGGCGCTGTGACCGATGACCTGGCACCGGCGGGCATGTCGACGTCATCTGTCGCTGCAGCTCCAGCAGCGTTCGCCTCATCTCGTCCACTTCGCGAGTCAACATGTCGTTCTTCATCCTCTCATCACACAGCTCACGACGCAGCTGACTACTCGACTTGTGTGAGAACGGTGTCAGAGCGACGTGCTGCATTACACATCCGGCCGACGGACGACACTTCGCATCAAACGTTGACATCGACTATACATACAGACACACAAACACACAATGATAGGAAACACACAACAGTGACACATGCTTGACTGCATATACCAGACTACAACGATTTCCATTCAATGTTAATTCTCCAGCAGAACCTGGGACAGCTAGTTGCCCCCAACTCCTCCTGCTCCATTTATCCGCAGAGGTTCTCTTCTGGAACCTCTGGAGGTAAGTGGAACAGGCGTTTGTATGATCCGAATGTCATTCCTGCTACCCACTCAACCAACCGACCATCAGTGTAAAAATTTACTGATCTCATACGTCCATGAAACAAAGTTTAATGACTATAGCTTCAGCCATTTGAGAGATTGCAGCTCTCAAAACTTACGAGTTAGTTAGTTGGCGTTTAACGTCCCCTTTCAGCACAAATATGGCTATATCAGAGATAAAAGGGTCAGGGCGTGGAGAGCTATCCCTACCCTGCGAAGAAAGGCCAGCAATATATTAACCTCAACCCTGGCCGCCTTTTTGTTCAGCAGCCACTCAAAATGGAAAGGGATCGAGAGGCTCATGAAAATTATTACGCTAGCAACTACAACAGCGGAAGACAACTATCAAACCACAAGACTAAACTAAACCAAATACAACAAAACACCAGAATAAATCTTAACTAAGCAATACAAATAATACAAAATTAACAGAACAAACTAAACCCAGGTTCGGTCGCCTCCTACGATCTCCGACCTGAAAATGGAGTGGGACGATTCTGGTAGAAAGGGATGGGATGGACAATAGAAGAAAATAAGTAAAGTGAATGAGAAAAAGAAAGGGAAAAAGTATCGAAACTTACAAGTCTCCACTGCTGCTGACACCCACGCAACGCAGTGCCTCTCATCCAAGATGCTGTACACAGATGTCGACAGTCAGTGTGATAAACTGTGACCGATGACGGTCACCAGTTTACCACACTGACCGTTTACCTAAGTTGAGTTGACAGCACCTGAGATCAGCCGTACCAATTCCCCTCCTGTCCCTGGGCTAGCGCACTGGACCATTACATGGTCTCAGTGCTGAGGTCCAGAAGTAGGCTGAATATCTGCCCGCAATAAACAAATAAAGAAAAGCGTGTTGCAAAGTTTCTCTGTGATAGCTGAGCTTCTCATCATAATCTATAGATAGTTGTTGGTCCATTTTCAGCGCCTCTGATTCGCTTTCGATATACAGCACTAAATAAATTTGCATTTGATTTGATTTGAAGATGTAACATTAAGTAGTAACTTTTGTGAACTGACGTTTTTAGTAAAAGTTTACAGCTTAGAACTGAAATTGTAAGTAAAATTGTAACAAATTTGAACTAAAATTATGTAACTGTGAACGGAGATCAGAAGTAAAAAGATTAGGTAAGATGTGAAACTAAAGTGTAAGTAAAATTGTTATATAATTACTCGCCCGAAGCGATGCATTGCTTCGGGCGAGTATTGGATTTACACAATGGGCCCAAAGAACGGCCTTCACGCAGCCGGTTATAACTCCGCTGAAAGTGAACCTATTTGGATAAAATTTGGAATGTTGTGAGCCAAATGTTGGGGGCTGGCCATGGCAGACTTTGAGCACAATCCACGCAGTAGTGACAGTTTGAGAAGGAGCCGAAATTGTTTTTTGTCAGGTAAATAACGCATGCTTTCACCGATTTCCTGTCAATTTTCATGAATTGTGCACACAACAACGTTGATTGGTGTCGTGATGTAAACTTTCCGAACAGAAGTTTAAAAATTTAATCATAAGGGGTCTCTTTCCAAAAAATGCAAAAATTTCTCGAAGATTTTCAACTTCTGGGGACTTCAGGCCGCCAGAACACCGCAACGTTAACAGATTGCCAGAAACTCACGACCAAAATAAATCTTTACGGGATGCCTAGTTACCATTTTTATTGTTGGAATCAATTCAAAATCATTCTCCTGGTATGTACGCTCTGCACCGGAACGTACCCCCAAAGGTTTTGCTGTGGATGACCGGATGCAGATCACGGCATTATGCGATACATTTGTAATCACCAGGAGGCGCCATGAACTATATACATACAGCAAATGGGAGCTATTATTTCATTTACAATTACAGATAGTACCTGCACATAAAATAACTTTGATTACCGATAATTTGTAACGACTAAAGATTTACATCATCTCATCATGTGGCTTGTGCCAATTAGTTGCGTAAGTCTACAATCACCTTCTGTTAGGTTAAGGAAGTATATAGTTAACCGCAGGGTCTACTTTAAGCACGGAGTACAACCATGTCAGATTTTAAGGCTAAACTGCACCAAAATCCCATTTCAGCTGGCGCTGTGCCCAGACCCTGCTGGGAGAGCTTACAGTGCTCCCCAGACCCCTTAGCCGGATTTAAGGGGCCTACTTCTAAGGGAAGGGGAGTGGAAAGGAACGGATGGGACGAGAGGGGAGTGAAAGAATAGGGAGGGAAGGGACAGGAGTGTTGTGAAGTCCAAAAACTTCCTTAAAATACACCTTGGTTAAGGGTGCAATTCCACACCGCAAGCCAAGTCTGCTGTCTATGATTGCCTTGTTCCGTTTGATGATGAAGGCATGGATACCAGTCTAAAGAGTCTAGATATGCTAAAATTATTAATTATCATTAAATCGCATAGTGCAGTACTACGTACGTAGTTGCAGCCTATTGCTACTTTTTACTAATAGCGTAGCACGGTCTGTCGGTCTGTCACACTATTGAGCTCTGCAAAAATGGCAGAAGCGATCAAGATGCCATTTGCGTTGAGGACTCGGTTGGGCCTGGGGAACCATGTAATAGATATAGCCAGCGCTTTATTGTGGACACTCCACACAATACAGCCATCTAGTATTATTAGACTACATCGCAATTGGTTTCGTGGCACAGCAGTAGAACGTTGGTCTTTGGCCAGCAAACTTTCCCTGTCCTGCGTGAGACCTGTAGCTGACGGGTGACCACTTATGTGGGTAAACTGTCCACTATAGGTCAACCAACCAGGCCATTTCAGCCTTTCATCCCTTCGGGGTCCATAGATGAGTAGTAAGGTACAATTGGATGTTTCCTACCTCAGTTACGGTGGCGCCATCTGGTGAACGCTTACGAAGTAAAGGCAGGCATTGTGTATTTGAGTCGACTGCTCCAATAAATACTTGTTGTAAGTTGTTGTAGCCATAGACAATAACAGAATTTGGCTTCTCCACTGTGTGCTCCGTCTATTGTTACCGACCGAGTAGCGTGGTCTGTCTGTCTGTCACCTAGTGATGCCTGCAAAAATGGCTGAAGCAATCAAGATGCCGTTTGCGTCAAGGACGCGGGTGGGCCCAGGGAAACACCTAGCAGCCGTAGACAATAACAGAATTTGGCTTGTCCAATATGCACTCCGCCAATTGTTACCGACCGAGTAGCGTGGTCTGTGGGTCTGTCAGCCGGTCTGTCACCTAGTGAACCCTGCAAAAACAGCTGTAGCGATTGAGATGTCGTTTGCTTCGACGACTCTGGTGGGCCCAGGGAAACACCTGTTGCACACAGCGGACCGCTTCGGGTGAATACTGTATTGTGTTCATTCAACACAATACAGTTGAGAACTGAAACGCAAATGAAACTGAAATAAATTGGCTGAGACAGAATAATAACTGAAACAGAATCTCTTGTGAAGTAAAACATCACTGGCAGTAGTCAAGTATACCAGACCTTGAGCAGAACATTGAATTCAGCAGAGACATAAGGCAGGTCAGGGATGCCAGCACGCCGGTATTCATGCCAGAGTGGTCCATTTGGTGGCAGATCTGCTGCAGACCCAGCCTCCAGCACAGTCAGAGCCAGTGAGAAGACGTCGGCTTTGGGCAAGTCATCAAACTGGTCAGCAAGCAGCTCACATGGCAGGTAGCGGCAGTCACCTTCGTCAACTGACCGCGACATGACTGCGGCCACCTGACCAAGGTCGCCGATCTTGTACACCACGTGATCCAGCTCATCAATGCTTTCATCTCCGAGACCTTCATCCATACTGCCGTCATAGACCGACACAGCACCAGACGCACTGGCACCTCCCACATGCTGCAGCAGTATGTTATCTAAACAACAACACCATGCTATGAGTCAGTATCAGTTTGTCAATGCTTATCACCTGCATCTCCAGTCACCACTCAACAAAAATTTACACAGTCAAATCAGACTAATTTGATGCAATGACGAAGTTCTCAGTTTTTTGGGATGTAACAATTACTTTCCTAAGTCAAGGGCTCAAAATAGACCTGCAATTGAGACTCAGTCTGTGAGAAACTCAGCAAGTAAAAAGCGAGAATCCTTTTACTTTGACTTAGTTATAAAATATTAAACATGAAATCACTACTGCCAGACCCCACAGACACACAGTTATACTGTATGGTTTGTCTATTTTTGTTGCAACTATAATACTGATTTTGACAATGAACAAGCACTTTTTAAATATAAGAATCAAACAACTGTAATTAATTTGTATTGCAAATCTATTGACATAGATAAAAAACGAGATGGCTTACTTGTGATATTCATATGCTGCTAATGCAAAAATACCATTAGGCGGTAAAGCGGCTGTCACATTTTGAAGTGCATGTATCCTGGGGGAAATGCTATGAGGATCAAAGTTCCAGAGACCATAGTGAAAATGATGTAAAATATATAAAATGGCCACATGTTCGAAAAACTGTGTAGTTCATCTATACTATAACAGCATGTAATAAGTTATTCTGTAACTAAAATAGTAGTAGTAGAAAGTAGTCCTTACATCCCTCGCACTAATCTTCATTTTGGTTCATGCTCATTTCATATTGCAGCTCCAACAGTCTGGAATTCTCTCCTTTCTACTCTTCGTTCATCTCAAACCTTGAACACTTTCCGAAAACATCTTAAAACCCATCTTTTCCAGTCTGCATTTAATAGCCACTAGCGACTAGTCCAGCGCCTCTGATTCATTCTACTGAATGATTATGGTGCTTAATCAATTTTTTTACTTACTTACTTAGAGTGCTTTTGAAGAAGGGACTATTTTGATCGAATTTCATGGTGATCGGGCCATCCATTGCTGTGTAATGGCGATTTTACCATTTTCAAAATGGCGGCCGTCCGCCATCTTGGATTTTAATTTTAAAGTTCAAAACTAACTGCGTTACAGTTCAGAGGGCCGATATGTGTGACCGTGCCAAAGTTCGTGGTGATCGGTCAAACCATTTAGGCAATGTGACAGTTTTTTTTATTTTTCATGATGGCGGTCGTCCATCTTGCATTTTTAAAAGTTTGATAATTTAACTGCCAATAGGGGTCGGACGATCAATATGCGTCATCATGTCAAATTTTATGCAGATCGATCAATCCGTTGCTGGTTCGTTGACTTTTCAAGATGGCGACTGTCCGCTGTATTGGATTTTTAAGTTCAAAATTCTACCCGACCTTACAGTTCAGAGGGTCACTATGCGCCACTGTGCCAAATTTCATGACAATCGGTCATACCGTTGCTAAGATATGGCGCTTTTATTGACTTTTCAAAATGGCGTCGTCCGCCATCTTCGGAGTTGTTATAGGCACACTGGGACCAGCCACAAAGAACACTTCTTGGTCTCTATCATTGTGCAAAATTTGGTTGGAATCAATGCACTAGTGTCGACAATATGGAAGTTTTAATATTTTGCATTCACATGCCAATATTGGAGTTTTGGGGGCTTCTGACCCCATATATTCTCAAGACTCCCAAAAGGCACTAATGGTTGCGAAAACACATTGTTTGAGCCGACAGAAAAATGTGACCTGTAGCCTGAACAGAGTAAGGAAGGGACACGTAAATTAAAAAATCCACACGCACTGACTTTAGCATTGGCTTCTGACACTGCGTTTTATGCTACCGCACATACGCTTGATGAAACCATTCTGAAACAAGTCTTTGCTGCCGCTGACAGACCCACATGAAGTGGTGCCTCATGCCCACCTACACGTCGCTACAATATAAAGCGGACCAACTGGGACACATATGAAACTGAACTTAGCAGTTCAGTGGGCTTATGGATTGGTCAGATTAGAACACACGACATAAATAGAGCACGAGCTGATCAAATTAAATTCAGAAATATTCACAGCTTACCATACAGCATGCCCTTAACGGAGAATCTCCGGCATGAAAAAGGTCCAACAGTGGAACCATAAGCGGAAAACACTGAGAAAAGCAGCCAACAGAGCCTTTCATAGAGCATATAAGTCTAAACTTGAACAAGACTGGCAAGCATACTGTGCTGCTAGGAGAGCTTTCAAGAAGGAATTACGCCAAACGTGAATCCTGGCAAGACTTTTGTGCTAAGACAGGTGTTTCGGATACATCACGGGTGTGTATGATCTCCTTGATAAATCAAACGCCGTCCCACTAAGCATGCTTAAACTGCCCAGTGGCCAGTGGACAACTACACTGGAAGATGCTTATAAGCTTTTGCTTGAAACACACTTTCCAGGTGGCACACTGGTTTTGAATAAAGACAACTGTAGCACCACCATTACATCTTCATCTGCAGGAAATAAATGGGTACCAAGTACCAATTTTTCAAGCTGAAATTTATGCTATACTAAAATGTGCACAGCTCTATAGCTTGCACTGTAATCTTCAGAGCTGGCTGGCAGCAGAATTACACAGACCAGGCTTGATGTCGAGGTGTACCAGTCCATGAGAGTGGATGTACTTGAGTCCAGACGCAATGTGAACTGTCAACTGCTTCAGCTCCATTTCACTCAGATGCTTGCGTCCATCAGCTCGACACTCGGCCAGCCGTGACGACAGACTCCCACCGTTGCAGTACTCCGTCTGAATAAACACGCGGTCATCCTCGACCCATGACGAGTAGTAATGAACAATATGGGCATGTCTGCCAAGCACAGAGTATGCGAACACCTCGTTTGTCGCATTCCGTCTGTAATATACAACACACAATATACTGCGATACCTCAAACTGTCAACTGCCAACGACACTGCATCAGCATCGATTACAGACCAAATAAATCCACTGTGTATCAAGTTAATATTTATAAATAAAGTAATAATAAGGATAAAGAAGGCGGCCGGCCATAAACGAGTTTAGCTGGGGTGCTGATCTCATCTCCCTCAAGTCCATAGGTAGATAAACCAGTAACGTAGGCCGCAGTGGCCCAGCGATAACATGCCTGACTGCGGTGTGAGAACCCAGATTCAAATCTCACCGAGGGCAGTTGTGTTTATCAACAGTCACTGAGGCACGGGCTGCACATCCTTACTGCAGTGCCTAAGTCAGCTCAGCCTTCCACCCTCCATGGGACGGTAAAATGAGCATAAGCTCTTCGGCTGAGTAATAGAAATAAATGGCGATGGTGACGTGGATGGTAGCATCCTTTGTCAGACTCACAGCCCAAGTCGGTTGGCTTGGTTTAGACTGAGGGCTGGCGGCCACCTGGCACTGAGTCTACACTCATCAAATGAACCACGTGAACTCTCGTAATGGCTTTGGCCATGACGACAGCACCATAAACATTTTCAGGGTATTGTTACTATTATTACTACTACTATTGCTTGTGGCGCATAGTCAGTGCAAAGCTGTACGGCGTCACTAGCACCAGTTAATACTGCTGGTAACAGAACAACCAGAATAGGTTGTTACTTGACAGTGGAACGGTCAGTAGTCAAACCCGCAACCTTCAAGTTGCCAGTCAAATGTGCTAACCATTAAACTACTAGGCCACGCAAAGCATATGCATAAGTTAATTTTTATTTTTGCAATTGTGATGTCATTTTTTCTAAGTCAGAACTTCCTTTAACAAAATCGGAAACTCATCTCTAACTCATACAAAGTAAAACTCGCCAAATGAGCTTTCTGCAGTAAAACAATCATTAACTCATGATAATAAATTTAGTAAAACACTGTTAAAGCTGGGTTCAGAGCGCCCAATCCGACTCAACTCAACTGAAGAAAATGACAGCCAGGCGTGACCCAGTATATACCCACGCGGCGCCAGCGATGCACAGGCATGACCCATCATCGTCTGTGTGCGTGTCTCTGTCACACGCCGGTATTGTATCAAAAGCAGGATGACGCAAACAATGCCACATGATAGCCTAGGGACTAGTTTTCTGACGCCAAAAGTCGTTGGTGGACGACCCCCATTACCCCTTAAATCTGCACTCAAAGAGACCCACCCCCTGATTTCGAGCAATATCCACTCACAGCGCCTCAACCGTAAGAACTGGCGAACAAAGTTCAATTAGCACTAATAGGAAGTCGACCACGCGCCTTCCAACAAGCCATAAATGAACCGTGTACGTTACCTCTAAGTCCCCCAAAGGGTTGCAGTTTTTGCCAGTAAAATTTAACTGCTGTCGAAAAAAGACTGCTACAAAGTTTCTTTGTGTGAAAACTTCCAGCAGCAAAGTTGTAGCTACATCATTCCTCTATCTAACGGTTAGGGCTTGCCTTGATCAGCTTCTGATCGCGATCAAATCGTTGACGATACTGTGCGATCACATCCGATTAAAAACAGGACTGATCGTGATCATGCAGCTAATTGCTAAGCTATGGATAATTTATGTCAGTCTGCACAGCCGCGTTGGACTGTCTGAGTATCAGTTGTCACTGTCGCCGCACAGTGCTTAACACCACATGCGGCGAGGGGGAAGTTGGGGACTGACTTGCAAGGTTCAATCCACATACCAAATTTGAAGTGTCTGCAATTACGTGTAACGAAAAAATGAAAGGCAATGCCAAATGTAATAAGTAGCTTAGCTGTCGCTGACAAACCCGCGCGATGCACTGCATCTGGGCAAACAGCAAAATTTTAAAACAGTCACGTGACCATAACCACTTCCTATTTGTGATAATACAACTTTTTTTGCTAGCTCTCATGGCTGAGGCATTATTAAGCGAAATCTGTCGAAATTGTCGTTTTCTGAAAGGGTGGGTCGCTTTGAGCGGAAATTTTAGGTAGATGGGAATGTCGCTCACAATCCATACATTGACCATTAGTAGGCTTGCCTCAATCACTTAACAAAATGATTGATGATCGATGATCGTGACGTCATCAACAGCTGATCGCGAACACTGATCGCGATCAGCTGCGCTACCTAGTGTAGCACAGTATGCCAAGCTGCCTGAGTGGGCCACTGTGCTGGCAGTGTGACACCAGTGTGGACGGACGGTCAGCCGCCCAGTGGGGGGAGGGAGGAGCTGGCTGCGCTTTGGTGTCATATACTCGCAGGAAATTGCTGCTGGAACTGACTCGCTAGCATTTTCTAGCATAACATTTTGCTGTTTGCCCAGATGCAGTGCATCGCGCGGGTTTGTCAGCGACAGCTAAGCTACTTATTACATTTGGCATTGCCTTTCATTTTTTCGTTACACGTAATTGCAGACACTTCAAATTTGGTATGTGGATTGAACCTTGCAAGTCCCAGCCTACAGATGACAAACCGTCCTTGAAATGGGCGTGGTCACGTCACATGACTGGTATAGGCCTAAGTGTGAGGCTGTTATCTGAAACAAGACTATCAAGGCCTACAATATACAGTAACATACGGGTGACTCTATAAGAACAAAATGATGTTGTTGCTATAAAGCACCAACATAAATGAATAAGAAATGCCTTCTTGCTTCATGCAAAAGGCCTGCATTTGATAAACAGAAGACCGTGCTGCATACGTAGATACTATTGGAATTGTTTTGAAATTTTGACAGAAACTGATGGTAGTCATCATTTTTGTGAGATGCTAACACCAGGACTCCTGGTTTTACTTGGGAGAAGAGACTGACCATAAGAAGTCAGCGGCATTACCTTTGACTAGCTTAGCCTAGTGGGCCTAGTGGCTCTAGGTACGGACAATCGCTCACAGGGCAAACTGCCAGTATTAAATTTACTTGGATGTCAATGAATTGGCAGGTTTCTGCCCAACAGGAGCAACACATTACACAGATCAGTGTGAAATTTGGCACGGAAGAGTAGACTGTCGACTTTCCACACTAAATTTCAGCACAAGATCACATAACACTAAACATAAACCAAGGTTTCCTTTATAAGCACAATAGCAACAATGCATGTAGTACTCACTCATAAGAACTGCCAGCAACTGGAAAGCGTGACTTTTTAATGGCGTAGACACAACCATCCATGCGATTCATGCACTTGTAGACAACACCAAACTGTCCGTTGCCGACTGTCTCAATAATGTGAAACTCCTCATCAAACCGCGTTGTGTTGATCTGCCTCAGAGACAACTTTGACGACGACGAACGGTCGATGCCAGAGTCTTCCAACACGTCCATCAATGCTGCCAGATCATGATTTGATCTACAGCTAACACACACTGGTCATAAACATTTTCCAACATACATCTAATCATTTAATAATAATTGACATTTGAAGCAACGTAATCTTGCAACAACAACTTTATCACATAACCTATGAACAGCAGTCAAAAACAATTACACATTTAGATTTCTTGACCCTTAACCCTATTCACTATACAACTTTTATGGCGCAAAGATGACGACGAAGTGTCTTTCACGCGAAAATTTCACTATTAGGTGGTTTTCCGTAAAAAAAAACTTTTACAAGGCAAGGTTTGGCATTTTCTGAGAGTAGAAAGGGGTTGAATGTTGAGGTTAGTTTTCCAACCCACAAAAAAACACTTTGGTGATTCCAAGTCACTGGAGCCATCATACTGCAAAATCGGTGAAAGGTCTAACCTCTAGAAAAGTTTCTGAAAAAGTATATATCTTACATATTTAAAACAAACATGTCTGTGTTTCTTCGTTCCTTATGCAGTGCATGGCATATGGCATCCTTATACCCTCCAGATGGTCATGGCGGGTTAGTGAGTGCCAGTTGAGCCCATGGGCTCGCGTTCCGCATGCCATCCGTATGCCACTGCAAATCAGTGGCCAATCATGGACGTCTGATTAGCAGGGCGCAAAACTAGCTCCATCGGGAAATTCAGAACTAGCAAGCCACAAGCGCAATAGATCCGCAAGAATCGAGGTGCGACCCAGCACTGTAGGCACGAGAATGGAGCGCTCGTATCTTGTAGATACAAGAAGTCAGCTACTGCATAGAGACCGCACAGTGTTGCTATGTTTCTATGTTGCTATGTTTCATGGTGTAGGAGTTAGAAAGATTTCAAACAGCAAAACTGACCTTCAACGTCACTGGTAATAGTGCCATTCAACAGGCCACATATGATTTCCTATTAGACTTGAGTCTCTATCTTGCACTGTTAACGAGATATTATCACTTATGTCCCAAAATTAAAAGAGGTCACGTGACCCTGAACACATCCTTTTGGGGGTAATCTATCATTCATGCCCTAATACACCTCTGTATTAATCAGCAGTTATCTGATTCCAGTAATTTTTGGTACATTTATTGGTGAGTAAATATGCCATAGAAAAGGTGGTTTAATCTCCAACCTCAGCTGTTTAGTGAAACTAAGGAAACTTTAAAACTCCGAAAATCATGAATTTGGCTATCTCACCATGCCAACGACACTATGAAACTGCTACAGCAAGAAACACCATATTTCACTGGTCCTGATCTGTGACCATCAAACAGCCCAGACCTGATGAATCCAGTGGATTATAAGGTCTGGGGTGTTATGCAACAGCAAACGTAGGAATGTCATATGAACAGTGTCGATGAGCTGAAGCAGCATCTTGTTGTATGTCTGACACAGTCTGCAGCATGACGTCACTGACGAGGCCATCAGCAGGTGAAAAAAGCGACTGAAAGCGTGCATGTACGGAGACAACATTTTGAACATTTCTTGTGAGCATGTCATGAGACTAACGTTATAGACAAATAAAGTGTAATTTAAACATTCTCAAAAAGATGTTCCTTTATGCTAAGTTTGTGATTTTAAGAGTCATAGTTTCCCAAGGTAAGGTGCGTACACTAAACAGGTGAGGTTGGAAATTAAACCACGTTTTGATGGCATATTCACTCTGTAATAACTGTAGCAAAAATTACTGGAATTGGACAACTACTGTTAAAATTAAAGGTAGTGCTGCAGAACCAAAGTGGCTGCATACAAAGATCACACAGGACCATAATAACCAAGGACCAAAACGGACGTGCAGATTAGATGTCTGCATGGGCTGAAATTCTTAGGACCGGCCATTTGCTGTAACAACCTTCAGGTCCAGCCCGTTTTAGGCCAAGATTAGATGAGGCACAGCCCAGCCCACAATTCCATTACCAATAGGTGCCTATGCAATATGCATCAAAGGAAATGTCAGCTATGGGAGGTGCACTTCCGGAGAACAGAGAGACAGGGAGAGGATGCCACTTTGTACAATGTTTATAGTAAAATTACAAAATATATTGTATATACATGGTGTGCCATAATTACCGGAACCCCTAGGTTATTGTGGTATAACTTTTGAATAAATCGGTACAAACTGGCGATTTTTATACACAAATGTTAGTAACCTATGACACGTCAGAAGATGCCAAATTGTCCACCACATTTTTAAAGTAACCAGCTGCACAAATCGTATAAAACACTGCTGGACAAAAATCAACTCTATCATAGAGACAGCAACGAAAATCAACAATAAACGCTGGTAGACGTTGACGTCATTCACTAAAACAAATAGCTGTGTCCTACAAGCATCGGTAGAAAACTACTGGCTAAGGTTGTGTTCAACGTGTCCGCCTTTCGCCTTGACACATGTGCGCAGATGGGTGCGCCACTGTCTGACTGCCATATCAATAACAAATGAACAATGATGTCACAGTGACGTCACATTGAGAGAGACGTTACATGGTAAAGGCAGTACATATGGAGGATAATTTTGGTGGCAATTCACGCAGCATTATCTCGTGCCTTGTCCTGGAAATTTTTGTGCAAATAAATCACATATTGACTAAATTTTGCCCCTGTAAGTTAGGGGTTCCGGTAATTATGACACACCGTGTAGTACAACAAATGATCGGAAGAGTTATATTATTTGCAATTATAGGCCTATTCCTTTAAACTAATTGCACAAATTAGCACATCAACTGTTTGGGCTAGCCAAAGCTTCGAGCCTGGCCGGCAAACATTGGGCCCAGCCCTTTGTGATCAGTGAAATAGTAGGCCCAGCAGGCCCATTGGCCGGGCCGCCCCGCCCAGCCCATGCAGACCTCTAATGCAAATCCGAAGTGTCTGAGCACCGAAATAACTGTCCACCATTACTAATACATATTGCGCAAGGTAAGGCTCCACAACAATTTGTGTCATATGAATGAACTGTACCAGGTGTTCTGCAAGGCAACTTATGAATCAGCTCTAATGGGAATGGGTACAAATCTCAGCTGCCACAGAAGACTAGCACGACGCGCTGCCTTATGCCCATCATGTTGTGATTAACTCATTGTGATAAACTAGCCACCATCGACCATCGCCAGTTAATCAGTAATCACACTCACCGAAGTCGACAACACATGCAACGATTAATGCGCAGTTGTCATATTTTGAGTACAGAGTTTGGGACAATGTTCCAGGGGGTTACAGAGTTGATTGACTGAGTTAAGGTTTTACATCCCACCTGACACAAAATACTAGGCCATTTTGGAGACGTTCTTACCAGCCAATCTCTTGGCTTAGTACTGAAAAACTAAATCAAGCACAACAAAAGCAAACATACATCTGTAACAAAATATACAACATAAAATTAACACAAACAACCAAAGCCAGGTTTGGTCGCCTCCATGGACGAGTCAAACATTTAGAATAAAATCAAATGTGTAAGATAATATTTGCTTTACGTTGCAGTCGAAAATAATACATATTAATTTTGCTATTATTCTGGTAGTCTTGTAGGCAAAATGAACAATTTATATAGGCAAACTGTCTAGGTAGTAGGTGAAATGTCTCATAGGCGAAATGACCAATAGACTAAGTGTCCAGTTACCTCAAATATGACTTACGAAAATTTGGTTTTACAAGTAGGGTGGTTACATGGAATAGCTTGCCAAACTGGATTGTGTCTGCTAACATTACTAATACGTTCAAATCTAGACTAGATAAATTTTGGCATGTTATGTGTAATTATGTATAATTTTAAAGCACAATTGCATGGAACTGGAAGCCGTAGTACAGTTGTATATGAAGAATCTTTGCAGTTATAGTATTGTAAAGTGGTAACAGGATGCAGGCATTGAGGCTCCGCACAGAGGCTCCAACCTGCACTCATCTACTCAGTCTACATCTACGACCTCCAGCCTGGAACAAGTAGAATGATAAGTCAGGAAGTAAATGAGTAAGGAAGTATATAAGCAACGAAGAACGCACAAGGAAGGAAAAAAGTACGGAAGTAAGTTATATAGTGCCAAAAAACAACAAATAAACCAGGGCGCATTACCGCCCCGCAGCCCGTACGGGGCCATAGGATTCCAGAGAGAAGTAACCTTATTTTTGGAGACATCCAAATTCCGAATCGTAGTGAGTCCAGACTTGGACTCGAGTCCATTTTGGACAAACACAGCCTTGCTTATCAAGGACTCGGACACGGCCATCCTAAATTAGAGTCCTTGTTCACGTCCATGCATTGTCTGTTCCTGCATTGTGTGCACCAGTTGAGCTTGATTATGGTGTAAATGACTGTCATGCACTTGATAGCACATGAAACCAGACTTGTAATACATCCAAAGTATCTGTCGAGTCCGATTCCATAATGACAGAGCCCGAGTCTGAGTGCACTGCTGTCCAGTCCAAGTCTGGGTTCAAGTCCGAGACTTGAGCCATCTTAACGTAACAACAAGTTGAACGTTTAATGTGCTATCAAGTGTTGCATCATTACAGTTTACATACTGATGCATTTCAGAAATACCAGTGACGACAATGTTCTATCTGACATCCTGGACCTATTGAATGGCATAAAAATGCCATATGTGCTGAACTGCTGCACTTTATACTGGAGCAGACAATGCATGGACTTGATCAAGGATGGCCGAGTCCAAGTTCCTGATGAGCAAGTCCGAGTCAGAGTCCAGCAAAAATGGAAGAGTCCGGACTCGGGTGGTGATTCGCACAAGGAGTTTCAGAGTTATGGGGTTTTACGTTTAGGGGTGTACGTCTTACTCTAAATTTTCAGCGCTTCCTAGCGACGAAACTGTGCGTCGGATGCGAGCATCTTCTGAGGTGCAAGAAAGGTACGGACCTGCTCTATCACCATGCCAAGTTAGCTGCAGCGTGTTTAGCGGTATACTTCAATCATACAATTTAACGTAATAAAACTAAAACTCATATGACATTATTAAGTAAGCTTAATTTGGTGTTAGCTGTAACCAAGTACTCATCCCACTAATATTCAACTCGTCACACTCGTGTCAACAATAACAAACTACAGTACCTCCATTATATCATCAACTTACTGTGGGCTGCCAGTGATGACACAGTTAAATGATGAGGAGTCATGTCTAGCAACAGACAATCCAACAGCTGCTGTCACAAATGGATTGACATTTGTTTGAGGACCGTGTGGATCCTCTGACGGTCGACTTAAGCCACCAACAAGTCGTGTTCCAGCTGCTCGCCTGTTTCGACTTGAGGCTATTTTGATGCGGTACATCTTCTCTCGTGAATTCTGTGCTGCACGACGGCGGATCAGTGACTTCGGCGTCTGTGAGATATTGAGACTCAGCAATGAACGGCCCAGTGGAGTTGTCACAGCACACTGCTCATTGGCACTCGACGGCTCGGCAGGTGGTGTTGTAGGTAGATCACCAGCTCCTTCATCTTCTGCTGAATCATCATCCACTTTCTGACTATCATCATATACAAACGGTATTGGCAATAAGCCAGAATCGCGATACGATGACCTTCGTGGAGCTCCAGGAGCGATAGTACTTGACGCTACTGGGGTGAGTGACGTCCCAATGGCAGAATCCAAAAAGAAGCGTCCAGTGTTGTTTGAAGGCGTCTCAGTTGCTCGCCACGGAGTAATAAAAGGTGTCGAGCTCGAACTGTCATCACTGCACTGAGTGCACTCCGCCATGCAACTGTCAATTATATCAGCATGGTCTTCAACTGTACTGCTGGTAAGCAGGCTGCTACTGTATGGGCAGATATCAGGTTTAGGACTATCACAGTCTTCAAACATTTTCGACAAATTCTGAACCGGTGAAAATGAAAACTCACAAAATGGGTTGTAAGAATACATCTTGTAGTCCAGCAATGACACCACTCAAATTCAAGCGTCAGATTCAAAACCAATACCACAGATATTTCCCACAGTGTTCAATATGGCGATGTACGGCCGAGCAGCCTGCGATCGGTTCAAATACCGAATTCAATGTGCAGATAAAACAAACAAACTCCAGTTATATGCACCAGTCACTTATATAACACAAGTGAAACATTGCTATAAACGTTCTCAAATCATCATAAAATCAACAATACAACACCGCCGTACTACAAAGATACAAATCTAAAGGATAACTGGCGGGAGAGGACCGTTAGGTCATGTGACAACACTCAGCCAGTGATGCCTGTCATTGAATGAATGACAACCAATCAGAAGAGTGAAACGACATCGGCGAGATCACGTGGGTCAGCATCGACTACGACTGCACGTAGTAAACACGCATACAGTACACACCAGTAGTGCCTGGATGCCTTGCGCCTTGGCAGTTGACGGAGGAGTGCGGGCCCTGCGGGGTCTACTCAATACTCATGCAGCCATCGGGATGATGGAAAGCGTCCTAAAGTTAATGGCCATCATTACCGGCAGCTGCAGCGAAGCGCATACGCCGGTATTTCGGTTACTCCGGGGGCGATTTTGAGGTTTTCGCCCCACGGGAGACTCGTTGCACCGAGAGTGAAATTTGGCCTGAGTCGACCAGAGG
>Ga0209780_1000646_pt1:7500-19592 | contig 19592 bp, 13 predicted proteins | sample WorMetexBAHAMAS2_FD_187384 | JGI IMG/M metagenome (GOLD analysis project Ga0209780, IMG submission 187384) | Marine gutless worms symbiont microbial communities from Max Planck institute for Marine Microbiology, Germany - Inanidrilus exumae... | ecosystem: Host-associated > Annelida >...
CCGTGCCCCATGGGCGATGCCGAAGCCGGAGAAGGTGCCGGTTCACGGTCACCCGAAGATCTTCGACACCACCGTCGGCTGGCGGTTCGAGAACCCTCACATGGACGCCCTCTATCCCATCGTCAGCCTGGGCGAGACGGCCGAGAACATCGCCGACGACATGCAGATCACGCGGGAGGACCAGGACGCCTTCGCCCTCGAAAGCCATCGGCGTGCGGTAGCGGCCATCAACGATGGACGATTCGCCGACGAGATCGCGCCGGTGTCGGTGCCCCGACGGCGGGGCGAAACGGCGCTGGTGGAGACCGACGAGCACCCCCGTGCCCGCCGCACCAACGGCACGCTGGAACTGGCGGTTTCGGCGGACGACCTGGCTGCCCTCAAACCCGTATTCCGCAAGGGCGGCACCGTCACCGCCGGCAACTCCAGCGGCATCAACGACGGCGCCGCGGCATTGCTGCTGATGAGCCGCGAACGGGCAGACGCCCTCGGCCTCAAGCCGTTGGCGCGCTGGGTCGGTTCGGCGTCAGCCGGTGTCGACCCCGGGGTGATGGGCTACGGACCGGTCCCGGCGACGCAGAAGCTGCTGCGGCGGTTGGGCATGGGCATCGGCGACGTGGGCCTTACCGAACTGAACGAAGCCTTCGCCGCCCAGGCTCTGGGCTGCATCCGCCGCTTGGGTCTCGATCCGACGCGGACCAACGTCAACGGCGGGGCCATCGCCCTGGGCCACCCCACGGGATGCTCGGGCGCGCGGATCCTGGTGACCCTGCTGCACGAGATGAAGCGGCGGGCGGCTGCCGAAGCGGCGCCCTATTATGGGCTCGCCACCCTGTGCGTGGGCGTCGGCATGGGGGTCTCGACCCTCATCGAATACATCGGCGAATAGCTTCATCCCAGAACGAAACGAAACGGCGAGGCGGACCCATGGAACGACCCCTGGACGGCATTCGGGTTATCGGCATGGAGCAGTACATGGCAGCGCCGTACTGCACCATGCTCCTGGGCGACCAGGGTGCCGAGGTGATCAAGATCGAGCGCACCGGCCGCGGTGATGCTCGACGGTCCATCCCGCCGTTCGTGGAACGCGGCGGTGTACGCAAAGCCGGCGGGTTCATGTCCTACAACCGCAACAAGAAGAGCGTCGCGGTGGACCTGAGCCACCCCAAGGGACAGGAAATCTATCGCGCCCTGGCGGCCACCGCCGACGTGGTGGTGGAGAACTCCCGGCCGGGGGCCATGGACAAGCTGGGACTCGGCTGGCCGCAGCTCCGCGATGTCAATCCGCGCCTCGTCTACGCCGCCATCTCCGGCTTCGGCCGCATGCCCGGCCGCGAGGGGCCCTACGGCCGGCGACCGGCCTTCGACATCGTCGCCGAGGCGATGAGCGGAATCATGAACGCCGTGGGCTTTGCCGACAAGCCGCCCTCGTGGACCATCTATGGCATGGCGGACATCTATTCCGGCATGGTCACCGCCTGGGGGATCATGCTCGCCCTGTTCGTGCGCGAGCGGACCGGTCGTGGCCAGCTCGTGGACTCGGCCCTGTTCGACAACATGCTTGCCCTCAACGAACGGATGGTGACCCTGTACTCGGTGGCCGGCCAGCCCACCAACCGGGGGGAGCTTCGGGTGATGTACCCGCGCGGAGCGTTCCTCTGCAGCGACGGCTACGTGGCACTCAACGCACCGGACGATACCACGTGGAAACGGCTGTGCGCGGCCATGGGACGCGAGGACCTGGTGGACGACGAACGCTCCCGCGACGGTCCGTCACGGGCCGCCAACGCGGCGTTCCTCGACCCCATCATCGAAGGCTGGCTGGGCGGCCTGACCCGCACGGAGGCAACCGACCGCCTCAACGCCGCCGGCGTGCCCACGGGACCGGTCTATACCGCCGAGGACGTGTTCGCCGACCCGCAGGTGGCGGCGCGCGGCATGCTGATGCCGGTGACCGACCCGCAACTGGGTGCCCACCGGTTCGCGCGGACGGTGCCACTGATGTCGGAGGCGCCGGACCTGCCGGCGGAGCCGGCACCCGACCTGGGCCAGCACACGGAAGCCGTTTTGCATGACCTACTGGGCTATGACGGCGCGGCCATTCGCGCGCTGGCGGAGGAAAAGGTCATCCAACTGGCCAAGTGACCGTTGACCGGATGACCTCCCCGCGGGCCGTCAACCGGAACCGGCGATGGTCGGCTGACAATACTGGTTTCGCGCCTTCAGCTTGCGGCACAAGGTCGCAGCAGCCTGCTTGTTGGCCAGCGGCCCGGCCTTCAGGCGGAAGTAGATTCCCTTGCCCTTCCCCAGGTCGACCCTGGCGATCTGCGGCTCCAGGCCGCCAAGCAGTTGACCGTGAGACTTGCGGAGACGCTCCCAGCCGCTCTGTGCCATGCGCTGCGACCGATAGGACGCCAGATGAATGGCGGGCATCGGACCGCCGGCGGAACCACCGGACGCCGCCACCGCCTTGGCTTTCAACGGTGTCGGCGCCGCCGCGGCCGCAGGACCGGCGGGCGCCGGCCGACCTCGCAGCGCCGTATCGATGGCCGTGCGCTCGCGGGCCTGCTCGTCGGAGCTGATCAGTGCCTCGTCCTTCAGGTGTTCGAGCCGGCGCACCGCGTCGGCGGCTTCCATGACGCCGTCCGGGGGCGGCGGCGGATTGGCGACGACGGCTGGCGACGCCGGCATCAGCGCATCGAGGATCATCGCCCGCTCCGCGGAGTGCTGCCCCACCGACAACGCACGCATCTCCAGGGCCCGACCGATGGCCCGAAGCCGGCCGGTAATCTGCTGGGTCGAGGGCACCGGCCGATCGAGTCCTGCTGCCGGCGGCGGCGCCGTCAGCGGCAACAGAGCCCCGACATTGGCGGCGCGGCGGCTGGCGTATTCGTCCTCGGCAATCAGGTGCTGATCCCGAAGGGCCCTGAGCGTCTTGAATCGCGAAACGATGGCGGAGTCGGCATTGTTCAGACCGACTGCCGGCGTGTCCCCGGCCGTCCCGGCGGGAGCCATCCTGGAAGACGTTGCCGGCGGCGGCGGACGGAACTGCGCCGCATGGATCCGCGCCACGGCGTCGGCCAACTGCACCGAGGACGGCGCGGCCGCTTGGCCTTCGGCGTTCCTTTGGCCCGCTGGCCCGTTACGCTGCATTCCGGAAACCGTCTCGCCGGTCTCCAACAGCGCCAGGTTGACGCTGGCGATTTCGCTGATCGGGCGGGTGGCGATGGAGTTCCAGATCACGAACTGCTCGGCACGGTCGGGTCGCAGGGCCAGCACGGCTTCATACATCTCCCGCGCCTTGGTGTCCTGTCCGGTGTTCTGGTACAGGATTCCCGATCCGATGAGGGCATGAAGGTCCTGGGGATTGGTCTTCAACGCCTTCTGAAAATGGCCTTCGGCGGTGACGTAATTGCCCTTCGCCAATTCGGCGAGACCGAGTTCCGCCTCGTTGCTGTCCTTCAACGGACTGTTCGACCAGAACGACGCGTCGAGGACCTCGCTCTGAAAGGTCGAACACGCACCGAGGCCCACTGCGACGGCGACCGCCGCGGCGACACGCCCGAAGTTCGCTAACCGTTTCACCACCTTGATGTCCCTGCCGTGACCCCACATGCGGCCGCGTATCTGTCAACCGCGCAGTCTATCGATACACGTGCAATGGCTAACACCGCATTAACCTTGTTCATCATGGGCTGTCGGGCAGGGTCTTGGCCATGTAGACGACGTCGTCCATGGGGTTGTCGTAGTAGGAGGGTACGGCGACAAAGCCGAGGGAACGGTAAAGGGCCAGCGCCTCGGTCAGCCGCTCGAGCGAGTCCAGCACCATGCGGCGGTAGCCGATGGTGTTCGCGGCATCGATGATCGCCACCGCCAGCCGCCGGCCGAGGCCCGTGCCACGCCAAGGTGGGCGCACAAATAGCCGTTTCATCTCGCAGGTTTCGTCGTCCAACGGCCAAAGACCGACGCCGCCGGCTACGGTGCCGGTTTCATCCCGCGCCAACAGCAGGCGTCCGGCGGGCGGCGCGTAGCGGCCGGGAAGCCCGACCAGTTCCTGTTCGAACCCCTGAAAGCACAGGTCGACACCCAACCACTGCTGATAGTCGCGGAACAGGGCCCGCACATGCTCCATGTCCGCCGGCCCGTCGGCGATGATGATCTTCGGCGTCCTCGAGCTCACAGACGGCGTGTTCACAAGTGAATCGTTCCTTCCATGAACAGTACGGCGTGGCCGGCCAACCCGACCCGGTTGCCGTGAAGCGTGCACCACAGGGTCCCGCCGCGTGCCGAGATCTGGCGCGCCAGCAGCTCCGTCTTGCCCAGCCGCTCGGCCCAGTACGGCACCAGCGTGCAGTGGGCGGAACCGGTTACGGGATCCTCCGGGATCCCCATGCGCGGCGCAAAGACGCGGGAGACGAAGTCGCAGTCGTCGCCGGGAGCGGAGGCGATCACGCCCATGGCCTCGAGGGCGGCGACCCGCGGCATGTCGGGGCGCAAGCCCCGCACCGTCGCCGCATCGTCGAACACCACCAATGCGTCCCGTGCAACTAGTACCTCGGTCGGCTTCGCGCCCAGGGCCGTCGCCACGTCGCCCAATCCATCCCCGGGCTGACCCAGCCGCGAGGGAAAGTCCATCACCAGGCGACCGTCGGCTTTGGGCCGATCGTCGCGACTGACCGTCAGGTGATCGCCGTATCGGCTCTCGAACGTGACCGCGTCGCGGCCGGGCTGCAGCCGATTCAGGATGATGTAAGCCGCCGCCAGAGTCGGGTGGCCGGCCAGGTCTATCTCGGCCACCGGAGTAAACCAGCGAATGGCATAGCCCTCGCCGACCGGCACCGTGAACACGGTTTCCGACAGATTGTTCTCCGTGGCGATGGCTTGCATGACATGATCCGGGAGCCAGGCTTCCAACGGACACACCGCCGCCGGGTTGCCGGCGAACACCCGATCGGCGAAGGCATCCACCTGAAAGATGGGAGTGGGCATCGGCGGCTCAGGCTCCCTTGCTGTTGTTATCCTGGTCCTCGACGTTCTGCCCATCGCGCAGGCCTATGCGGCGGTCGGCGCGATCCGCCAGCTCCATGTTGTGAGTCACCACCACCACCGTCCGGTTCTCCTCGCGGGCCAACCGCCCCAAGGTCTCGAACACCCGTTCGGCGTTGACCGTATCCAGGTTGCCGGTGGGCTCGTCGGCCAGCACGATGGCCGGATCGTTGGCCAGCGCCCTGGCGATGGCGGCGCGCTGACGCTCGCCGCCGGACAATTGGTCGGGTCGCCGGTGCAACCGATCACCGAGGCCCAGCGCCTCAAGCAAGTCCTTGGCCCGGTTCCGAATCTGGGCCGCGGACCGTCCGCCGAGCTTCCGCATCGGCAGCATGACGTTGTCGACGGCGGTGAACTCCGGCAGCAGGAAATGGAACTGGAACACGAACCCCAGTCGGGCCAGGCGGAACGCCGCCGCTTCCGCCGCGTCGAGCTCGGCGGTGGACGATCCGGTGAGCACGATCTCGCCCTCGCTGGGCCGGTCCAGCAGTCCGAGCAGATACAGGAGCGACGACTTTCCCGAACCCGACGGGCCCGTCACCGCGACGAACTCGCCGGCTTCGAGAGTCAGGTTCACGTCCTTGACCAGAGTCACCGGCACCGGTCCCGGCAGCACGCGGCTGACGTCGCGCACCTCGACGGCGGCCGCGGCGGTCATGCGGCACCCCGGATGATGTTCACCGGGTCCATCTTCGCCGCACGCCGCGCCGGCAAGTAGCCGGCGATCGCTGCCGCCCCCAGCGCCGCCGCCCCGGCAATGATGTAGTGGATGGGCTCATAGATGATCGGCAGCCCGGTCATCTCGGTGAAGCCCTTGACCTCGAACTCGACCGTACCGAGCGCCCGGCACAGGCCGTAACCGGCCAGCCAGCCCAGCAGCGTACCGGCGCCTCCCATCAACAGGCCTTCGAGGAGGAAGATCGTCCGGATGTCGCCTTCAGTAAAACCCAAGGACTTGAGGATCGCGATGTCGCGGGCCTTCTCGTAGGTGATGGTGGAGACGATGTTGAAGATCCCGAACGCGGCCACCACCAGGATGCCACCGACCACCGTGTACATGATGACATTACGGATGGCGAACACCTCCAGGACGCCGGCATTGGCCTCGTCCCAGGATTCGGCCCGGTAGCCGAACCGCCGCTCCGCCCGCTCCGCGACAGCGCGGGCCTGGGTGACGTCGTGGAGCCGCAGACGGATCTCATTGACCACGTTCGGACGATCCAGAAGCACCTGGACCTTCTTCAACAGGGCGTAGGCCGTGCCGTCGTCGAGCTGGATGACACCGGTGTGAAACAGCCCCACAACCTTCATGCGCAGCAGGACCTCGGCCGGCGAGGAGACGATCAGCGTCGATCCGAGCCGCGCACCCAGCTTGGACGCCAGGCCGCGCCCGAGGATCACCCCATTCGCCGTGCCGTAGAGGGCGTCGAGGTTCCCCTCGACCATGTCCTCTTCGATGTTGGACACCCGCCGCTCGCGCCGGGGCTCGATACCCACCAGCGCCGTCGCCACGTCGCGGCCGCCGTAGCGCATGACCACTTGGCCCCGCAGCGTCGGCGCGGCACGCACGCCGGGCACCGCATCCAGCGTGGCCACCTTCGGCATGGGATTGCGGATGCCGCGCAGTTCTTCCTTGGGCTTTAGGCCCACAAGTGCCACGGCGCCGCCGGCGAACACCCGTTCCGCCGGCTGCAACGGCGGTTCGCGGTATTCGTCACGCACGGTCACGTGCGGGGTGGTGTCGATGATGCGATCCACGAAATCCCGTTGTGACCCCTGCATCAACGAGGCCATGGCGATGGTGAACGCGACGCCGGTGGTCACGCCGGCCACGGACAGCACCGTCTGCCTGAGCCGGTTTCGGACGTGGGTCCGGGCGATGTCCACCACCAGGATCATGGCGAGGCCGGCCCCGTCCTGGTGCGAATCCGCGCCCCGTCGCCGAGGCCGGACGGCGGATCGAGTACGATGGTGTCGGACAGGGCGAGGCCACCCGTCACTTCGATCCGCTGGGTGCCGCGGATGCCGATGGTCACCGGTCGGGACGCCGCGCGGCCATTGGCGACAACGAAAACATGATCTTCGACCACCGCCTCGACCGGCACCAGCATCACATCGGCAACCTCCCCCACCACGATGTTCACTTCCGTGGTCATGCCGATGAGCAGCGGCGTGTCCGCCGGCACGTCGATGCGCACGCGGTAGTTCTTATTGACCGGATCGCCCTTCGGCGTGATTTGCCGCACCGTGCCCTCGAAGGCCCGGCCGGGAAAGGCGTCTGCCTTGATCAGCGTCCGTTGCCGTTCGCGGACCTTGGGGATGTCCTCCTCGTCCACCAGAGCGACGATCCAAAGCGGCCGCGGGCGGCCAACCCAGAACACCACCTCTCCCGGCGCGACAACTTCGCCTACCTCTCCATCGCGGCGCAGGACCACGCCTCCGATGGGCGCCGTCAACGTGTAGTCGGCGAGCCGTTCGCGCTCGGCAGCGATGACCGCCCGAACCTCTTCCAGCTTGGTGGCCGCCCGTTCGTATGCCTGGGCGCTGACCGTCCGGCGCTCCACCAGCTCCCGATAGCGTTCGGCGTCGCGCGCCAGGAACGCTGCCCGGGCCTCCAGCTCAGCGATCCGGGCCCGCTGTGCGCCGGCGTCGAGGCGCGCCAGGAATCCACCGGCCTCGATTGTTTCCCCCTCGCACGCACAGAGCTCGATAATCCGCCCGCGCACTAGCGGTGTGACCTTGGCCCAGGTCACCGGCTCGACGACTCCGGTGGCGTAGACGGCCTCCACCGCCGGTCCCCGCGTCGGGTTGCCGACGGAGACCTCCGGAGCCGACAGGTGCCAGGTGCCGCCGGCGACGCCACCGACCGCGAAGACAAGAACAAGGATCCACAGGACGCGTTTTCGCATGATCGACCCCGGCGGTCAGCGCAGCCGGCCCCGCGCTCCGAAACAGGCATCGAGGTGCTCGAGACCGATACGCGGATAGTACGCCGTTGCCGCCGGCGCGGAGAGCAACAACAGGGTGACCGCATCGCCACCGGCCGCCGCGCGGGTCCGATTGACGAGTTCGCGGCCGATCCCCCTGCCCTGGAAGTCACGGTCGACGGCCAGGTCGGACAGATAGCAGCAATAGCTGAAGTCGGTCACCGACCGTGCCACGCCAATTAGCCGGCCCGCCTCGCCGTCGCGGGCACAGACGATCAGGTCGGCATGGCGCAGCATGGCGGAAATCCGTTCCGAATCATCGACCGGGCGTCGTTGGTCGAGACCGGACCGACGCAACACATCGATGAACTGGTCGGCGCCGAGCACCGTCTCAATGTCATAGCAAACGGTCATTCGGCGAAAACCACGTTGATCCGCCGGTTCTACCGCCCCTTCTTCTCCACCTTGCCGACCCGGACCGGACCGATCTCGCCGGTGGAGCGCACATGAGTACCCCCGCAGGGCTGGCGATCGGCACCATCCACCTCGATCACCCGCACCCGTCCGTGTCCCATGGGCGGCTTCACCGACATGGTGCGGACAAGCTCGGGGTTGGTCGCCAACTCGGCGTCGGCGATCCAGGTGAACCGCACCGGACGGTCGGCTTCGATGAGCCGGTTGAGCTCCGCCTCGATGAGGGCCTTGTCCAGGTTGGGCTCGGGAAGGTCGAAGTCCAGCCGCCCCTTGCCGTCGCCGACCGATCCGCCGGTCACCGAACCGGGCACCGCCGCGCACAGCAGATGCAGGCAGGTGTGCATTCGCATCAGCCGGTGACGACGCGGCCAGTCGATGTGTGCCGTAACCGCCTCACCAGCTTTGAGGCTATCGGCGCCCTGCGCCGGGACGTGAAGCAGGTCACCGGTTTCGCGGCTCTTGAGGCAATCGATGATCTCTATCTCGCGGCCGTCGCCGGTGCGCAGCACGCCCACGTCACCGGGCTGTCCGCCACCGTTGGGGTAGAAGACCGTGCGGTCGAGGCGAATGCCCCCTTCGTCCGCCGCAATCACGGTGGCATCGCACGATCGCAGGTAGGCGTCCTCGCGGAACAGTTCTTCGGTGTTCATCATCAAGTACCCGTCACACACGTACGCGGCAAAGGTCTCACGTCGAACGGCCAGACGTCGAACCGTTGCACCCCCATTCGACCCGATGGGCGCAGATCGGGCAATGCGTTCGGAGCCTATGCGGGGAATCAGGTGGCGAGGACGCGCTTCAGCAAGGCGGCATCGGCATTGCCGCCAGAGAGGATGACTGCCACTCGACGGCCGCTCATCCGCTGCTTCTCCTTCAGCAACGCCGCTAGCGGCACAGCACCTGCGCCTTCTGCCATGTTGTGGGTATCCGAGAGCAGGTGCCGCATGGCAGCCACGACCTCGTCATCGGTGACCGTGACCACACGATCGGCGCCGCCCAGGATGATGGACAACGCCGTCGGGTCTGGCACCCGGCAGGCGACGCCGTCGGCGATGGTGTCGGCGGCGTTGGTGGAGACTGGCCGCCCGGCTTCGAAGGACAGCGCATAGGCCGCCGCGTGGGCGGACACCACGCCCACCACCTTGGTCTTCAGACCCATGGCGTCGCGGGCCGCGATCGTGCCGCAGATGCCTGAGCCCTGGCCGATGGGCACATAGACGGTATCGATGTCGGGCACCGCACGGAACAGCTCCAGCGCATAGGTGGCGACGCCTTCCACAAGCCATGGATGGAAGGCCCGAATCATATGCAGCCGGCGTTCGGCGGCGAGCGTGGCGGCGTGCTCGTAGGCTTCCTGAAAATCGGCGCCGTGCACCACCAGTTCGGCGCCCAGCGCCTCCATCGCGGCGTTCTTTTCGGGATTGTTGCCGTGGGGAACGATAACCACGGCCGATAGTCCGTGGGCGCCGGCGGCAAACGCCACGGATTGGCCGTGATTACCGCGGGTGGCGGTCAGCACGCCGGTGACGTCCGGATGCGCGCGGCGCAGGCGATCCATGTAGACCAACCCGCCGCGGACCTTGAAGGCACCGATGGGCGTATGGTTCTCGTGCTTGAGCCAAACCTCCGCCCCGCACCGGGCCGCGAGCAACGGCCAGCGGATCTGCGCCGTCGCCCCAACATGCCGGTGGACGAGATCGGCCGCCGTACGGAGTGTCTCCAGCGACGGCGGCCAAGGGACTTCTTCGGTTCCGGACCTCAAGGAGTCCAACACGTCAACCTCTCCAGAACGGCTTGGCGACTTCGCCGTCCACGTCGGCGCGGCTGATGCCGATGTCGTGCAGCATCCGGTTGCTCAGCGCAGCCAGGTCCCGGCGCTGCCTTGATCGCTCCGCCCACAGCTCGGCCAAGCGGATGCCAGAGCCCACGAGAGCCACGAAGCGGCGGACGGCATAGGCCCATAGAGTCCGCCCCGACGGAATCGGTTCGGCGATCTGTGAGGTCAACAGAATTGTGTCGGTGCAATTCGGCTTTGTCATTGCTCCAACTCCCAACTTGTCATGATTGTTTTTATTTTGACTCGCATTAGATCGTCAATGTATTTATTGTCATCATGACAATGTGGGCGCCAGAGCTTTCCCAACGCCGCGGGCCGCGGTATCTGGCCATCGCCGACGCGCTGGCCGACGACCTGGCATCCGGTCGCGTAGAGGCCGGCGCCCGGCTGCCGACCCATCGGGACCTGGCCCATCGACTGGGCGTGACCGTGGGCACGGTCAGCCGTGCCTACGCCGAGGCCGAACGGCGCGGCCTGATCCGTGGCGAAGTGGGACGCGGCACCTTCGTTCGCGGCGCCGCCGAGCCAGCGGATGAGTCCTACTTCAGCATGTTGCAGGCGCCGCCGCCTGGTATCGTAGACTTCACCTTCAATCTTCCCCTCACCGGCGACGCTACGCGCTGTCTCGCAGCCACTCTCGGCACCATGGCCAATGAGGGAGCGCTGGCGCCATGGATGGACTATCAGCCCGAACTGGGCGCCGCACGGCACCGGGCGGCCGGCGCGGCGTGGATCGCCCGCTCGGGATTAAGCGTTTCGCCGGACCGTATCGCCGTGACCAACGGTGCCCAGCACGGCATGGACATGGCCTTCTCGGCGCTGACCAAGCCGGGTGACGTGGTGCTGACCGAAGCCCTGACCTATCCCACCATCAAGACCTTGGCGGCGCGCTTGGGCCTGCGCCTGCATGGCCTGCCCATGGACGACCAAGGCATTTTGCCCGACGCCCTGGACGCCACGTGCCGAACCCAGGCGCCCACGGCGCTGCATTGTATTCCGGACCTGCAAAACCCCACGACAGCGGTAATGTCCGAGGATCGCCGCCGCGACATCGCCGACATCGCCCGCCGCCATGGTCTGCTGGTGATCGAGGACGACGTCTACGGCTTCCTGTTGCGCGACCGGCCGCGCCCGCTGGCCTGTCACCTGCCCGAACTGACGTATCACGTAACCAGCATCTCCAAGAGCATCGCGCCGGGCCTTCGCGTGGGCTATGTGGCGACCCCGGCGGACGGCACCGGCCCGCTGGCCACCGCGCTGCTCGGTAACTGCCGGATGGCAACGCCGCTGACCGCCGAGGTGGCCGCCCGGTGGATCGAGGACGGCACGGCGGCACGGCTGGCCGACGCACAGAAGCGAGAAGTGGAACTCCGCCAGGTGATCGCCGATTCCGTGCTCGGTGGCCTCGCCGGCAACAGGCACCCGGAGAGCTTCCACATCTGGCTCAGCCTGCCGGAACCCTGGCGGGCGAACGACTTCGTCAACGAAGCTCGGCGCCGTGGGGCTCTTGTGGCACCGCCGGACGTGTTCGTCGTCGGGCGCGGTCAGGCGCCGCACGCCGTTCGCATCTGTCTCGGCGCCGTACCAGACAGGGATACTCTCGCTCGCGGACTGCAGATTGTCGTCGATACCCTGGCTGATTCCCACCAGCCGTCGGCTCAGATCGTTTAGCAGGCTTCTGCTAGAGCGGGTTCAATTTATACCGGGTCATAACCTGTATTGACGAAGTAGTTGAGGCATTCGTCGGATTCGAAGGTTTCGATGGCGTCGGCGATGGCGTCCCAGAGATCGGGGATGGTTCGTGCCGC
>Ga0209780_1000647_pt1 | contig 19591 bp, 7 predicted proteins | sample WorMetexBAHAMAS2_FD_187384 | JGI IMG/M metagenome (GOLD analysis project Ga0209780, IMG submission 187384) | Marine gutless worms symbiont microbial communities from Max Planck institute for Marine Microbiology, Germany - Inanidrilus exumae... | ecosystem: Host-associated > Annelida > Digestive...
TGCATCATTGTGTGTCAAAAAAGTGGGGGGGGGACTTTTTGCATGATTGCCCTGTCCTGAAATCTTGGTGGGATACGTGCCCCCCCCCTGTGGATACGCCATTACTAAGACCTATGAGAGTGTGGTATCTGTATGTGACAGGTTCAACGGTGGAATGTGAGAGCAGTCAGTTTCAATGTCAACACAGTGGTTTGTGCATTCCAGTGAGGTTTAGATGTGATGGCCGTTATCAATGTGGTGGTGATGACAACTCCGATGAACTTGGCTGCGTTAACAGTGAGCGTCCTTTCATATACACTTCTACAATAATTTATTAACTAAAATCTGTTGTTACTGTACTGTTAAGCCAGATTGAGTGAAGAATTGTGCATAATTTTCATATAAACTCAGTCTGTTTATTCTTTTGCGCTAAATGCATTCAATACAAATAAATGCAGACCACATGCTACGCTATCTTGATGTCCGTGGTTTTGAATAATGAGCTGTTACCATTCCTTGGGAATGGCTCTACTTTTCTACACTGCTGAACTGTATGATAAGTAGCTAATAATGATCACAGATGGGAGGCTGAAATGAGCTTCAGTGACTTTTGTGCTTCAGAACAGATGACTCGCTGAATGATAGTGCCCGCAAATTACTAACAGTGCAACAAAGGGACACAACTAGAAGAAGCCAGCACTCACAAGAGTGCAAAAACCCATGCTGGCACTGTTTTTGTGACTCGTGACCTTTGATATTTTTTAGGACTCATGGTGGAACATTTCTTTGTCAAGTTTTGTGATCCTAGCTACATTATTTTTGAGATACCATGTGGAAAAACAGACAAAGCCTCTAAAAATAACCTGCCTCCGCGACAAACATCGGTGCGGGTATATGTACATGTAGGAAGTATTTCTCAGATTTTACACAAACAAGAATATGCATATTCATGACTAACATAGCATGTTTGTGATACTGCAGGGCCATGTAACAATCTGACGGAGTTTGACTGTAGTCCTGATGGTCAGGGTACGTTTTGTATTCCGGTGAGCCAGGTCTGTGATGGTTGGAACAACTGTGGACGTTATGAAGATGAGAGTCCACGGATCTGCAACAGTTCCATTGGTAACTAGATATATATGCACTAATCACCAACTCCTTGCCGACTCATTTTAGCAACATCAACTTTATGTGCCACGCTGTCTTTCTAATTATATCTTGCTCTAGGCACTCAGCTTACACCATTGTATTTTCTGTTTTGTGATTTCACGTTTTTATTTGTGTTTAATTACTTATTTCACTCTGCTCATATATGTTTGCTACATGTTTTACAGTACATGGATGGATTGTATGAGGTTTTAATTAAGCTGTGACTGCAGATTTTTGTCATTTAATTAATTGGCATTTATCGTTTATATAATTGATAAATTGTTAACAGTTGTTATTTACTAAATGGTTTTAATATTTAATTTATTTGCATCTGAGGTTGCCACTTGCCTGAAAAAAGTCCTGAAAAGTGCTAAGATTCAGCATTTGATTTTTGTGGCCCTGAAAAATCCTGAAGAAGTTATGAAAATTGAGCTGTACAGTGCTGAGAAGACTGGAACCTATCTGAACAGCTGGGGGCACCTTGCCTGCTATTGTGTGATTGATGACCAAATATTCTGTACAGTGTAAACAGGGTACCGGTAAGTTTTCTGATTTCGTGCAGTAAATTACGCTGGCTACCACACACCTTTTTGACACTCGTAAACGTACTGTATTATATCATAAATTAAAATTCTGATTCCAGTTTTCGTTTCTGCATTTATTGCTGAGATGTTGAGTTCCAGTTACTACCGCTAAGACAGCGACTGTGAACCGTACTGCATTGACAATTACTCAAACGAATGACGTACCTGGTACTTTGCTTCTATTGGTAGTCTTTTGTCGAGTAGATGATGTTGACTGTTGAGTTGTTGTGAGATTGTTCTCAGATGATGGTTCTGACTGTGTGTGTAGTGAACCCATGTCGTGATGGTAACGGTGGATGTGAACACGAGTGTGTCTTCACTCACGTCACTCATTACTGCAAGTGTCGACCTGGCTTCAGGCTGCTTGGTGATGGCACTCACTGTGACGGTAAGACATGCGGGTGACTGTGTCCTGGTACCATCCAGTCTCCACAGCTCGCTTACTGTGCAGTGTACACACGCGTACACCATTTGCAGTGTACACACACGTACACCATTTGCCACGTCAGCTCGGGTTGGCCGGTTGATCCTCGATCTTGAGTGTTGATTGGTTTATAAAATTCTCTTCACAGCCATATTAGTTTCCTATCCGTACACATGGCCATACAGGTACAGGTCAGCTGTATTTTAGCTGGCACCTTAAGTTAAGAACTGGAAGATTTTATTGGAGCAGAGTTTTACTACCTGTGTGCCCTTGCTGACAGCCACTAGTGCGTTTGTATTATGGAAGATGCTGAAGTTCTCTGAGCCGTGTTAGCTACACCATCACCAGGCTGGCCTTGTGTGAAGATGTCTGAAGAGATTGTATTGGGTGCACTGGTTTTTCCAAATATATTCGTAAGGCACTCGTTCTGGCGCAATATTACTAGTACAAGAATGGCTCTGTTCTTGTTATCCAGCTAACAGTGTTGAAACACTGAAGGAAGTAACCGTGGAAGTATTGTGCTGGCTCCGGAGCAGAATTTGATGATGCGTTCTTGCACTGTCTCTTGTAATCTAGACAGTTATTTTCTAATTCAGTGTAAATGACAGTTGATGGCGGATTACTATATATACAAAGTTATTGCTTTTGTTTATTACCGCCCCACCTACACTATGTGTAGGGGGCCAGATTTGTAACACTCGCATATGCAACATAACTCACCAGGGGGCAGCACACATGGAGGGCCAGTAATGTTACGTCCCGTTAGGGCGGCACCGTGTTATATCTTATTCTGCCAAAAAGCAGGTGAAAAATGGCCTTTTTTGTGGTGCATGCTGGGATGTGTTTTGGACGTGAGATAATGGTTGCTGTTACTTACTGCTGCTGTTGTAGACATTGATGAATGCCAAACACCAGGCAGCTGTTCTCAACTGTGTGAAAACCGAATTGGAAGCTTCAAATGTTCTTGTCACTCCGGGTACCGGCTTCATCGCGGTGATCATGTCACCTGCCTCGCCTTAGGTTATTATTACGTTTTCATGGCTGTGAACGTGACATGTAGCATCTTAGTTGTCGTTTTTCTCGCTCCCGTGTATTTTCGGTTAGCATGTAGTAAAAGGTGATGTGGATACCCTTTCTGTCATCCAGGTAGTACTGAAGGCATTTCACAATCTCAAAATTTTTATAAGCCATACAGTTATAGCCCAATGATTGTATACTGACGTCATCTCATCACCAACGCTTGCCGTGTTTCGTAATCGTCTAAAAACCTACCTCTTTACACGATCATTTCCCTCCTAACAGTTTCTGCAAACACCGTTCATAGTGTTTTAGCAGTTTACACTTAGGCCACTATAAATAAGTTCTATGTAATATAATGTCTTAGGGTATATTTGATTATAGAATCCGGATTTGGATTCACATAGAATCTCGCTTCAGATTCATTGAAAAAGTGCGAGATTCTATGTGAGTCCAAATCCGGATTCTATAAATTGAATATGCCCTTAAGACATCATCATACTGTCTAAACCTGTGTCCAGAAAAGTGAATGTTTCCTAACTTTTGTTTGTATTTATCTGTAGGTAGCCATGAGTTGGTAGGCATTGCCTTTACTGCTTTAACATTGTTGGTTGGGCATCAGGAAAAGCATCCGGTTTGTATAAATTGAGGGATGAGGTGCTGGCAAGGTTATCTGTCTGAAGCGAGGTGTAGATGATTTACGTATGGTCCTGCTGATGCTGTTGCCACCCTGTCATCTCTTGCCTCATTAAAATTTATATGGTTCTTCCCTTCTGGTGTCGGCTTACCCTGGTTGTCCTGGAAAAGTCCCCATTAAACGTGTATTTATTGTGAATGGGTAGGCATTCTTTTGTTTTCATGTTAAGTGTATTGGTCTGGTTCTGTGAAAAAAAAATTATTGGAAGTTGTTTCAGCTAAGTTGCTACTTTCATTCTATACACCAGTGAGAGCTGTAACAGCATTGTGTATGTTTGTGTACTTGAAGGTGAGGAACCTGAACTTATCTTTGGCAGTTGGCACGAGATTCGACAGATCGGGGTCAGGTCGGGTCATTATAGGTCGGTCATTGGTGGCATGCATCGTGCTGCAATGCTTGACTTTGACTTTGCCAGAAATCTCATCTTCTATTCCGAACGTAATCTCTTCTCTGTTCATTCGTGAGTATTGTGGCATCTTGTGTCTTATAACAAACGTGCACATGACAAATTCTAGCAGTCCAGTGAAGCTTCAGTGGAAGCCTAAAAAGTTTGATGACAGCTGTAGAATGTCTTTAATTGAGTGGCTAAATCATGCGATGTGGATCAGCCGTGTCTTGGTGATTACGGTGATGGATGGTCACTGGCCGTTCCAGGTTTGATTCCTTCGGAGTAGGACCTTCAAAGAGAGCATCTGAACAAAATTGCCTCATTGCACCAGAATGTATCATTTCACCAGTAGGTGTGTCCAGACCCTTTGACACAGAGTACATGTGTTATAAGGCGACTCTGTTTACCTACCTCTCTTTGCCTTTCTCCATTTGTTTCAGAAAAAACGTTGGGAATAAAATAAATGGCACCAACCAGGCACCAACCATTGTCATCCAACCAGCACTGTCAGTGCACTGAAGTAAGCTCAAAGCACTGAACCCATCCGGTGGCCTGGTGTCGTCGTTTCTTTGTCCACAGCTGGAATGTTGAGGGTAGGGTATTGCTCCATTTACCATTTACTCTCTTGATGCCAGTAACCCGGTCTGCTGAATAAAATGACGTGAAAAAGGCACTAGTTAGACTGCTGTATAATTGATGTGGTAGTGCCACTGGAGAACCGAGTGCCCTTTCCTTGAGCAGTCCGATGGCAGATGATGAAAGTATGAGGCCAGAAGTTCGAGAAGAAGAAGAAGATTTTGCATTGACACTTAGATCCAGAGGGAGTTCATCCCCTTTTGCAACACTTTCAGCCATCGAGGGTTGTTAGACCCAATTAAGCCACCATACGACTGACATCGGCCGGATGGCCAGCTCAGTTAGCAGCCATCACCTTTAACCAACTAGATCAGCATGTCAGCCGTCTTGGTAACAGGGCCTACTGTTACGCAGAACTCGCTGTTTCTTCCGTAGCAGTGGCCGAAACAATCACCAGTACTTATTGTGTTTATCCACAGAGAGATGGCTAGGCTGAGTTAGCCGGGGTTGCTGGTTCCAGTAGTAACAGGGCTCAACGTAGAGTAGCTTTGTTGATACGCCTAATGCAGTTACTGCTGTGCCATACTGCCACCAAGAAGTTGGTTGTTGATTGTCGTTGGTGATTTGAGCTCTTTCCGTGCTTTGTCACTGTGACAGGAACGGCATACGGCCGATAAAAACGCCCGCCACCTGTATCGCAAGGTTCTGTTTATGAACACGAAAACCAAGGGGGAACCAGCTGACTCAGGTTCACCTGACAAACGGTCGCTAGGTGGCGGCAGTGGATATGTGGTTACGAGTGGATGTAGTTATTGAATTATGCTGTTTTCTGCGCGATGTGTTTGCAGGAAAAACCTGAGTGCTGATGACAGCGCGTCTACACTGTTGTTCGTAGGCACAGGGCTTATCACTGGCCTTGCGTTCGACTGGATTCATAACAATCTCTACTGGGCTGACGGCACTAATCACCACATTGAGGTGCTTGGTATAGCAGCTGACGGCAGCGGTCACCGTTGGAAACACACTCTGATTAGTACTGGCTTGGAAGAGCCTCATGCTGTTGCCGTCGATCCAAGGGATCGTCATCGGTAACTTTCAGTCTGTTTACATCAGGATATTACTGTTGTGCTTTTAACAGTTATGGCATTCTTTTATTTCTTTCTGTGCTTTGACTGTTGGTTAAGTGGCAGCAAGGCCCTGGAAGGACCTCTACTCTGTAAGAATACCCATACCAATTTTTCCTAAAATTTCTCTTTTGGAGACAGCCTAAGCTGGGGTAACTATGATTAACGTATGGTAGTAAATAGTCCGTGTTGTCTGGTCACTGCTTGTGTTATGTCTTATTCCTTTGACATTCACATGTTGCAATCGATTGCCCTGTTGTTGTGTCAACGTCATATTTACCGTTTACTGGCCCGCCTACACATAGTGTAGGGGACGAGACTAGTGATGGTCTCTGGCATCTGTCGTCGTCGTCTGTAACAGTGCGGCGGTGCATATGCAACATTACTCACCAGGGGGCAGCACGCGATGGCGGGCCAGTAGTGTTACGTCCCGTTAGGCCAGTACCTTGTTGTTATACTAATGTTTGATTTGTTAAATTTTTGCACATTATTTTTCATTGCTGTTTCTGTCTATTTGCAGAACGTTCACTTAAATTGGAACTACTGCCTTCAGGATAGCGCCGTCAACATTTGTTATGCAAAGCATATTGGCAAACACAATTAGTGTGTGAGTTGATTTGCACCAAGATTTTCTAACCGCCGATTGAGATGTGGCTACAGATATAGATGTTCTGTGGATTGGCAGCAATCCCATGATTCATAGCACCTCTGAATGTACTGTCATTTAGGATTTGCCCATTTATGATGGTCATGCGATGACAGTTAAGTTGTTGGCATCATCCTTTGGTTAAAAACAAATAATGGCCTAGAGCGACAAATTAATGTCACTCGGTGATTAAAACATTATGTTGTGGTGTTTGGTCAGTTTTTCCTTGGTTAAATGAGGGTACACTGTCTTCTTGTAATATCCAGCTTAGCTGCGTGTGTGCAATGGTGTCAGCCAGCCAGTCAGCATAGAATATCTAACAGCTGTCAGATGAGGATGCTGTGTTGTCATAGTTACTTGTTCTGGACCGACTGTGGAAGAAGGCCAAAGATTGAGCGAGCTGAACTTGATGGTTCCAGTGAATCTCGACGTGAAATTGTCAACACAGATGTTGAGTGTCCAGTTGGCCTGACAATAGGTCTGCATATTTTATATAATTAAAGCTGTGCTTCAGAGTAAATAAATAATCAGTTTATCTTTAAATTTTAATCGATTAGTGCCTTCACTTTGATTAAAGTTAGATACATATTCTTTGTAATTTTCATGACTTTACCACCTGACAATATCGGCAGAGGCAATGTTTTTAGGCTGTTCCGTCTGTCCACTTGTCCAGTCTGATATTGTTATCATGATATCTCGTGAATGGCTTAAACAGTTTTAATAAAACTGAGAGGGAATATTTACTAGCCCCTACTGATGATCTGATTAGATTCTGGAGGTCAAAGGTCAAGGTCACACCTTGATTCAAGTATGTGCTGGTGAAGACATCCATGTCGACAGTGTGTTAATGTAATGGCTAGAGTTAGTGCAACATGAATGATCGGTTGTAGCAAACGTGTGGCTTGAAGAGTGAGGCAACATTTTCATCACTTGGTGGTAACAGGTCATGTATTACTGTAAGGAATGTGAAGATGATTGCTGGAGTGGACTGTGTGTGGTCCACTGCATGGATAGGCTTACTTGTGGATGTCAGTATGAAAGTTAGATGTCTACAAAGAGACAGATAGGTATGCTGCTGGGCTGAAGTTACGCGTATGCTTTGTATGTGGATAAGGAAGTAAGTAAGTAAAAACATTTATAAAGCAGCGATGTAATCATTTGTATATAAAATGGATCTGAGGCGCTCGGTTAGCTGCTGTGGTTTGTTAACAGCAGAGTGACACACGTGGGTTTTGAGGTGCTTTGGAATGAATGAATCCATGGTTTGCAATGAGTGAATGCACGAAGAGAGAGAGTTCCAGATTGTTGATGCTGCAGTATGGAATAAGCTGGAACTGAAGAACAGGTTAGTGTGAGAATTGCATAAAATGACAGAATAGGATGATCGCAGCGACAAATTCTGCAGGAATCAATAATGTAGGCAGTATACCATACCAGTAGGTGAGACATGCCAGCTTAAACTTCATGAGAATGACCTACTGTTCTATGTGCATGCAAAGATATGCAGCTAGGTTGAAGGTGTGTGCTTTGTTTACAGATTATGAAAGTGACCTTCTGTTCTGGTTGGACACAAAGCAACAAGTTGTAGTCAGTTCTGACTTGAATGGACAGAAGCGTTCCGTTTTATTGACATCTTCACACTTTCTCCGACATGCTGTAGCCATAAGTGTATTTGAGGTGACGCTGCATGTTATTGGTTATCAGCAGCTTCAGCAACCGCACCAAGCAGTGTGGGCATCGTGATACTGTACTACTGTTATAATGACTAGTCAAAGATGATGGGAAAGTTCAGATTGCTGCAGAATTTAACAGCATGATGACATTTTGGCAGTGTGATGCAATTAGTAATATAAACTTTTGTTTAAAAAAATTTTGGAGTCAACTTACAATTACGTGCATACATAATGTAAATTGTTATGGTGTACATCAGCTGTTGCATAATATTAATTTTGACCTTAATTGTAATTGAATAATTGTATTTACAGCAGTCTTCACAATTTTAATTTTCACTGTTATACATGTCACTGTGCATTCAAAACAGTTGAAAGCTTTTACATTATATACCGATAGTTCAAAATGTCAAGAGTTGAATATTTTCATTAACTTTACCATTAGAGAAATGGTACTAATGTATGACTTATATGCTTTATTTATTTGTTACAGCAGTCTTAAAAATTAATTTGAAGTCCTTTGTGAGAACATTAGCTAACCTACTCGAATCTGAAAGTGGTTAAAACTGTTGCATGTGTTTTTTGTTGTTGAGTTAGTGGCAGTTTTTGGTGGCCATGGTTATTAAACTAGTGATGTCAAAGTGTGATATTTCTTAACACCTCGCAGTGCAGTTTTTCCTGTCATCACTTGCAGGACTCTGTCTACTGGGCGGATGCTACTCGGCCGCTGGGGTCGTTGTTTCGGATGCGAAAGTTCCGCAATGTATCGGCCGACAACAATGCTGTAACACGGGTGGCTGGTCATTTGGCACTACTGACCGATGTGTGTGTACGTCATGAGCTGCGCCAACCAACAGGTGTGCTGCTGCAGTTCTGACTGCTGTTTTATGTGGCTGTCAATTCAACAGGTAAATTAATCTGTGATTAACTTGCAGTTGATTTTTACCTGCCCTTTTACCTTTTCCTTCAGTGCTTTGACACTGTTGATTGAGTGACCGGAAGATCAGCTGACCTGATTAAAGGCCTATGCCAGTTTTCCCTGGAACAGGTAGAGGAAGAGGGAATGTGGCAGTCGGCAACCAAGGTTGCAATGACATACAGCCATTATAATGGATCAGGTGGTGATTATTAGGTAGACTCCTCCGACTCCTCCGAGTCGACCTAATAAAGTGGGTCTCAAATGTCTGTCCGTATGTCCGTCCATCCACAAAAAATTTTTTCGATTTCAATGAAATTTGGTGTGTAGGTAGAGGTCGATGAGTGATGCATGACGCGATGCAGTATGACCCGATCCAAGTTCAAGGTCACGAGCCCTTGAAAGTCGGAAATTCCGTTATTTTCAAAGGCTATCTCCTTCCCCATTGTGTGAAACTGGCTTTGAGTACATGTTAGTTTTATGTGAGTATTACTTATAATTAGTCAGTCAAGTAACAAACAAAATTTTTTGATGGATGGATTAAGAATTTTAAATCAGTTGAACTGTACTTATTTATGTGCGTCACAGTTACAACTGGTAAGAGTTTGCTAAGCATCTTTCTGAGTTTGTCAATAATGGTGAATGTTTTTCAAACGTTTTCCTTCTGTGCTATGACATTGCTGGTTGTATTACAGGCAGGGCGTCTGGTAGCTTAACAAGCTGAGTAAAGTAAAGTAAAGTAAAGTAAACGTTGATTTGTATAGCGTATCGTCGTTAACCGCCTCTAATGTGCTCAGGAATGGCACGTGTTAGAGGATCACACAGTTTTACCTGCCACCCACTCGTTTATCAACGAATGGAATGAACCATCCTGCCTTTACTCCGTAAGCATTCACCAGATGGCACTACCCAAGTGAGGTACCGCACGTCCGATTGCAGCTCACTACTTATTTGTCGACCTCAAAAGGATGAAAGGCTGAGTTGACCTAGTTGGCTGACCTTGTAGCGGACGGTTTACCCACATAAGTGGTCACCCGTCAGCTGCAGGTCGAGCATAAGACAAAGTTCGCCGGAGACCGACGTTCTACCACTGTGCCATGCAACGAACCATGAGCCACAAAGGTTTTCTTCTGGAACGAGTGGGGGAAGAAAGCCAGTGAAACTGGTTAACCGAGGTTTGTCTGGAGATAGACTGTTAAATGGAAGTGGTGGTGGTACTGGTGGTGGTGAACGTCTGTCAGAAAGAAACAGTGAAAAGAAACTATGAAGCGCGGTGAATTTGAGAGAAAAGGGTCAGAAATTCAGTCAGTGGAGAAGATGTGTGGTGAGACAATGTAATGTATTGTGTGAATGTATCTGTGGACCAGCTGACAACTCTTGTCGACAGAAGGTCTGCAGTCACCTCTGCCTGCCGAAGCAGGGTTATCCAGGATTCACATGTGCCTGTCCAAATGCAGACGATCGGCTGCAGTATTCACTGGATAGTCGCGGATTACAGTGCATTCTCAGCCGTGTTTCTGCACCAGGTCAGTGTAACACGCGGCCACTGACTGACTTGTAATGCACGCAAAGACAAGTTGAACAAATAGACCCAGGCTAATTTGTCTTTTGGCTGAAGTTTAGTTTATTTTCTCATGCAGATTGAAGGAAGAATTGTGTAAATTAAAATTGCGTGGAGTTATATATTGCACTCTGTCTCAAAAAAAGTTCCCATCTTTAAACTTTCTGTAACTTCGTCAGATCTTAACCAATTTTCATAATTTTTGCAATGCTGTAAGGCGTTTTCTTCCATATCTGCTGAAAATTTGAATTTTTATTTCCCAAAGTAGTGTAGCAACAAGTCTAAGGTGCGGTGTGTGGTGTCATATGGGTTTTGTTGCAAATGTTTTTACACTTTTCAGCAGTGCAAAAATTTTGAAAATCGGTTAAGATTGACAAATTTACCGAGAGTTAAAAGGTGGGAACTTTTTTGAGACACAGTGTAGAGTCTGTTATTTAGATTAAGTTTAGAATTTGACTGGTTCCTTATTTCATGGCGGAGTTCTATTCAAAATTTGTTTCAAAAGTGGCTTTAGGTCTCTTTTGAGAGAATTCATTTAAAGACACTCACTCTATATGATGTTACATACAAATTCTGTTAAGGGCTGATAGTGTGACCACTGATGGTTGGAGGTGATTTTCGCAGCCACTGTGATTCAGGCGTTACATAGATGTTGTGTTGATATGCAGAAGATCAGTGGAACAGTTCGTTTCCGTCTAGCAGCAATTCTTCAAGTTCACGCGGCCAACACAGTGGCAGTGACCGTGTGGTTGGCATTGTCACTGGCTCCATCGTTGCTGTCGTCATCATCTTCTCACTTGTAAGCCGTCTCCGCATCTTCGCTGATGTGATTTGTATACGATGATTATACTGCATTAGCAGTCGATCAAAATTTGTTGTTACTACTGCTGTTGGCACTGTTGGTTGGTTGACAGTATGTTAGTTAGTTGGAGTTTAACGTCCCCTTTCAGCACAAATATGGCTATATCAGAGACGAAAGGTCGGGCAAGGAGCTATCCCTACCATGTAAAGCAAGGCTAGCGATATATTAACCTCAACTCTGGCTGCCTTTTTTAGCAGCCACCCAAAAAGGGAAAGGGATCGAGAGGCTCATTTAAAATATTACACTAGCACCTACAACAGGGGGAGAAAACTATCACACCGCAAGACAAAACTAAATTGAATACCACAAAAACAAGCGTCATGCATAATTAACTAAAAAATACATATATCATGTTGTTCTACAGTCATTAACGGAACAGTTTTATTAATTGTGTTCTTTTTCTGTTTTTTTGTATTATTAGATGTATTGTGTATGTTAGTTTGTAGTATTTTAGTTTTCTGTATGATTTGTGCTGCTGAAATGGCGAATAAAGATACTCATATATCACGAAATCAACACACACAAAAAAACTAAAGCCAGGTTTAGTCACCTCCTATGTCATCCAGCCTGGAAACGGAGTGGGAGTATTCTGGTAAAATGGGGAGGAATGAAAAGCAAGAAAATAGATGAAGCGAGTAAGAGAGGGAAATGTAAAAGATACTAAAAGATAGAGTAGAAGGTGGGGAAGTGAAGGGATAAGGGGGCGGGATTGCCCAGTGCCCACATGGGGCGGCTGACAGGAGGGATATCTGGCCCGTAAATTTTGTGTGTCACTTCTCCCCAACTGTTCTTTTCCAGAACAAGTCTTGGAAGAAAACCAGCTCGACAAATTATGTACTTACTAACTAACTTTTGTGTGTGAAAACTGTTGAGTTCCTTGGTCTCAGTTGACTATCTAACTCTGTGTTGTTACTGTGCTCAGGCCTGCCTCTGCCTGGTACGGTACCACAGACGGAAAAACATAAAGAGCTTAAGATTTGACAATCCGGTTTACCGAGCCAAAGGCGAAGAAGATCAGTTCACGCTGCGTATGGCCCGACACCGTGCTGCGTCTTCTTTAAATCCAGTTGTAAGTGTGACGTCATTTTGTTCACTTGCGGCTGTCGGAATCATTTTCGACTTAAATTAAAGTTGCATATTTAGGTCGACTCCTCCGAGTCGACCTAATAAAGCCGGTCTGAAATGTCTGTCCATCCTTACGTCAGTACGTCCGTCCGTCCGTCTGTCCACAAAAAGTTTTTTCAATTTCAGTGAAATTTGGTGTGTAGGTAAAGGTCGACGAGTGATGCACGACGGTATGCAGTATGACCCGATCCAAGGTCAAGGTCACGAGCCCTTGAAAGTCGGAAATTCGACCATTTTCAAAGACTATCTTCTCCCCCATTTATAATGGGGGCAGGCAAATGACCACGGATTCTTACATTAGGGCACAATACCTACAGCTTATCGTGGCCAGATTTTTTATTTTTTTCTCCTAGTTTTTGTGTCACGTGACTTCGAAGTTGGCAATAGGTGGGAGTCGATCGTCAGTCCCGTATGGGACTAATTATTATATTGTCATGTGACCATCTAGTATTCTGCGACATTGTTTCCTGCCACAGAAAGAGCAGCAAGATGTGAATATTGTCTTTATTATGAGATACGTTTTTGTAGCATTTTACATGACCATTGACAACTTTTGACATGTTGTGTAAACACTTATTGGAAAATGCATCACAATTTCACATCAGTTACTTACCAGAACCAAGGACACTGCTGACTAACCCAGGTTTATCTTACCAAGGAGTCGGCTGACTAATCAAGGTTCACCTAACCAAGGAGACGGCTAACTGATCAAGGTTCACCTAACCAAGGAGATGGCTGACTAACCCAGGTTCACCTAACCGAGGAGATGGCTGACTGATCAAGGTTCACCTAACCAAGGAGATGGCTGACTAACCCAGGTTCACCTAACCAAGGAGTCGGCTGACTGATCAAGGTTCACCTAACCAAGGAGATGGCTGACTAACCCAGGTTCACCTAACCAAGGAGACGGCTGACTGACCCAGGTTCACCTAACCAAGGAGACGGCTGACTAACCCAGGTTTATTTGTAAAATGGCTGTTCATTAAACTGCATGCACACGTGTGCAATTATGTAAAATGTGCAATGAAAGTCGTTAATGTTGTGTGTCAGTCTTCGGATCTGCTTGCGTCGTCCGCCGAACACACAGAAGTCGAGGAAGAAACATAGCGATGATGCACCAGTCACAGCTATTTACAGAGTTGACTTCACAAACAAGACTCAGCGATGAGTTGTGGTATCCATGACTACCGCTGCTGCATCTCGTCTCAGAAAGATTGCCATTGTGTTGCTGACTTCGGAACTTTTTGTCGTATTAGCTGACCCACTGAGCCGCAGCGTCCAATCATTCATTATCAGCCAGTTGTTCTAGTTGTTGTTGCATTGGTTTGAAGCAGTTTTGATTTCATGTCATTGATGTAGATCTGTCCCACTTGTAATTCTTACATCGGGTTTTTCTTTAATTGTTTTGTTGTGTTGTTAGTAAAAACAGTTGTGATGTTAGTTAATATGTGAATTAAGTAATTTCAACAGTAACATTCATTATGCTATCTTTTTCTAATTTGACTTGACGTGGTTGACAACCTGTATAGGGCCCGTCAGATATATAAGAATGTCTCTGTTATTTCTGTTTTTTGGTGGCAATGGATTTGTTGTTTAGTTGTTGTTGCCACGTATACTGAACAGAATTTACCAATAATTGTACCAACCCTGACCTTACTGATAGAACATAGCACCATGCATAAATAATTATCCGTCTAGCACATGGAAAATAGCATTTAAAACAAAATGTAAAAAAAATTTGTCCTACTTTTGACGAGCATATCACAGTCTGCGCTACTACTGTTCGAAACGTGAAAATTAACTTACAAAATAACACACAAAATACCACCTCGACAACTCAGCCCACTTTGTCCTTTTATTTGCAGGGGAAACCTATAGAATTTGCAACTTTTTCACGAACTATTGTGATTACACCCGTAAACAAAACAAAGCGCCATTTTCCTTGTCACCGGAACTTTATCAAACGTCTGGTAAAATGGGATCTGGGATAAGGATTCTTTATTTACTGACGGGTCCTATTCAACAACCTGTATTCATTGATAACTTCAGCAGCAACTTGAAAGTTGCCATATTTTGTTATCAAGTAATTTATGGCGAGTATAAATCTTGGATTAAGACCAGTGTATCTCGTGTTGATAACTTGTTACTGTGTAAATATATCTAAAAGATTTTTTTATAAGTAGGAAGGAGTTTTATCTAACATTCGCTGCATTAAGCAAACGTTGCATTAATTCTCCGTCAAGTATTGTATTTCCTGTATTTCGTTCTAAGTATATGTTATGTTGCCTCGAAAATTAATTGTGAATATATTACGGGTCTAACCAGCGTTCAGTTATTTTGGTCACTGAGAAATGTTGAGTAAGTTTACTAACAGCTAGAAGGGCGTTCAGTAGAGTGCATACCTCCCCCACCGACCAAAATTTAATCACCTCGTCCCCTGTGGCCAAGGATATGACTGATGAAGTTTGGTGACAATCAGACTTGAATTGGCGCCACGAAGTTGTTCACAAACATATGTATATATACCTATATGTCTACCGACATACCGACGCCGGAGAAAACATAACCTCCCATCACCTTTGGTGGGGGAGGTAATAAGTCGTGTGTCACCATACGGCTACAACGCTGTAACAGTAGGACCGGTCCATTGCCAGCCACACATTACACAGGCAACCAAACCTGACTTTAAGTGTACTGTCTTTAGGTTTATTGATTCATGTCTGCTTTTGTTGTGTTGGGTTTTCTTCAGTACCATGCTAAGTGATTGCCTGGGATTCTGAGATGACCTGTTGTTGTGTTGAGTGGGATGTAGAACTAGAACATTACCTCAACATTACCTCATTACCTTACAGCATGCTGCTATTTTCAAACTTACGAATAATAGTAAAATTTTAATTTTTAAGTGTTAATTTCTGGCGGTTTGCACCCGCGAGACGCCTACAGAGTGTTTTTTATTTGTTATATTTTTACAATATTATTTACATTTTTGTCGGGTATACAGCCTAATAGTCTTGTATAGTAGTCATTAATGTGTGTCATGTGTTATCCTTTCCATATGCTTTCAAATGGAGTTTGTGGTAGTATCATTTCTCTGGTGCTAAGCCATTGCGCACTTAGCTTCTAGTAAGTCAGCACAGTTAGGTGCATAATGAGTGACAGATGCAGCAGTTGACTAGACTTCACTTTTGGTGCTGTTGATTATATTTTTACTTACTTACAGTGTGTAGGTTTGTATTGCGTACGTGTCTTAAGTCGATGCATTTTCTTGTCAGCTGCATGCAAAAGTGAGTGCGTTTCTGTGTAATTAGAAGGCTGCATGGAAGTTCAGTTACGTCCTTTGTGTATCCGTGATCCACGGCCTCCTCTAGGCAGCATATGAGCAGTGATGATAGTCTGGAGGATATGAAGGAAAATTGTCAGAACGTCAGTCACTCACCCAGAAGGCACCACGTGCCTGATACATTAGATTGTAGATGACAGTCTATTCCGATCATTCGTTCGTTCCCCTTGCTCTGCGTCTGTGGCCCCCTCCCCTCCAATAGACAGCATTGGAGCTTTGGTGATTGTGTGGAGATTAGAAGGGAAAATAATCAGAACTGTTCTGTTCTGTTAGTTGTGCATAGTGATATGCACACATGTGAACAGTTCGAGTTAGAGTTAGAGTTCATTTTTGTGTGTTTGTTTAGGTTTTCTGTTTATATGTTTTTACATTAACTTGGATTATTTTGTTCCTATGTTGCTTGCTTTTGTTGTATTCGGCTTAGTTTCTTTAGTGCCAAGCCAAGAGATTGGCCGGAAAGAACTATCTGAAATGACCTTTTCTGTGTCTAGTGGGACGTAAAACCTTAACTCAGTCAATCAATCAATCCGCCACTGTGTTTTTTTTCCGTCAGAAATACATTTTTAGGGGTGAGAGTTGTCCAAGTTCAAGGTGGGAGATTTCTCTCCACTGGGAGGCGATTGTAATGTGTTGCAGAGTTCCTTGGAAGGATGTTTCTCAATGTTATGCATGTTAATGAACGAATTGTTAACGACAGCAGTTGTTTAGCTTACTAATTTTTTTGTTATTTCGGATGTGGTTTTGAAGCGAGTTATGCTTTTGTAGTAATTTTGCTGTAAATAGCTGAATGGAAATAACAGCCGACGCTTGTCATTCCGTTGGCCTATATACTCAGTCACTCAGTGTATGCTGTATTCGTGCTTTTTAACGATTAACGATGTTAGATGTGGCAGTTGTAAGTAGGTGCAAGGTGGATGTAGGCTTGTGTGTGTGTGTGTTGTGTGGAAGAGGATATCAAGATACTGACTGAAGTGACTTGTGCTATGGAGCACTAGCAGTAACGGTGATACATACCTGAGCACCTTCGAGTTGAGCAGCTCACAATAAAGCACTATTCAAATGAGTCTTACTTTTTACATGTGTAGCTGCACTATCGTTGACAATCTTTAGTACAGTGCTTCTCGTCTTATCCAGAGATGCCATAAGCATTGTAATTTGTATCGGGTAACGGGACCGGATATTTGATATCAGAAATTTAAAGTGACATTTGTGTAGCTCAGTCAGCTTCCATTGTTTCGTCATTGATTCACAGTTACAGACACTTAAGTAAGTAAACTATAATTAACTAGAATATCTAGGACAACACGTGTTGTAGTATTTAGAGTAGATTTAAATGACAGCACTTGTTATTAACAAGTGCAACAGCACTTGTTATTAACAAGTGCATAATAAGTTAATGTAACTGCAGTGTGCTGCCGCCTGTTGAATGGATTTGGTTTAAAAAAGGCTGGGAAGCCCTGTATTAGGCATTTCTCTCACACTGTAACTGTGCGTTTGATAGTGATCCAGCAACAGCTGACAAATCGTATGCAGTGATTGTACATTATGTAATCTGATGACAAGAGTCCGGATGCTTTGCTTGTCTTGTGTTCTTGCGTGTGTGTCGTGTTTTTATGTCGTTTATGCACGTCGGAAGTAGGTCAATAGCTAATGTGGAGTGTAGATGGGCTGTATCTGTTCCTACAGTAGGTCTCTATGGCCTCTTAACTGCAGTTACTGCATACTATTCATGCCGCAGTTGAGAGAAATAGTTTTTTTTGTAATTTTCATGTTTACATAGTCACGTGGCCAAAGTAATACATATCATGTGTAGGACGGTAAATTTTTTGCAAGATTGCAAAATTCACAACTTCTTTTATTTTTGCCACGAAATGCAGTGAATCTGACTACTTTATCCATTAGCATCGAAATAACAGCATAGACTGTAAAATACAGCATAGAAATGATAGAAATGTATACAACTTCATTTTATGAAACTTTTTACAACACACAATTCGGTATAAAACCATTGAAATGCACTGATTGATTTGAATTGTTATTGAAAGCGAAAACAGTATTTTAGTTTTACGTCTGAAATATGGATTTGGCTCTCGTGTTGCTATAATTGTGACCGCAAATTTTTTCAGGTTTTTTTGCCGCAAGTGGAGCGCAAATTTCACCATTTTTGGCTGTGAAAATTTTACAGCCGTAATCATGTGCTATGACATGGCGCCGCTGGGTTGTGAATTACGCTGCAATCAGCGGTGATGCTTTGATGTCAACTGCAGCTCAGCACAAGTGCAAGTAACGTACCGTTTGTGAGGGATTATGATCCTGTTATTTAGTGTCACCCACAAAATGTGCAGTGAATGGAATGTGCCTCATATGAGTCGTTTAATGGAAGAGGGCATGAAAAAATTGCATAAACATTGGCTATATCTTGTACACAGAGTTACTACGGACATACCCGTCTTACTCAATAGTAGCTTTTTCAATGGCCTTGAGTAACCATTATTTGAAGTGCGGTTTTTAAAAGTTGAATTCGTCTCCAAAACAATACCAGTTTCGGCCACAATTACTGCTAAGGAGTTGTACCATTGTAATATAGACATCAGTCATGCTATACTGATGACCTTGAATGACCTAGAACCTTTGGTACAGTTGACTTGTGTGGCTACATCTCACCCTGTATCGACATGGTGACAAAGCTACTGCAGACGATTAATATGATGTCTTACCATCCATACTCAAGTACAAATTACTCAATGTTGTTGTTTTAGTCTCTGTAATGTATGAAACAACGATTTTGTGCAAGGGTGAGCATCGCTTTATTACGTGTGTGCTGTGCAAGATTTTAAAAATATTTAGTCTTTTAATTGCTTGTCCTGCTTCATCTTCCACACGAATTTGTTTTACATGCATATCGGCAGATTCTGTAGTTGATGAGTATGCCTTGATACTGATGTGTCTACGTGTGTGATATGTATGTGGCATACATTGTTGTTTTAATTGTCGATATAACGTTGGTTTGTGTAGCTTTGTGGTGTTATTTTGGGCGGCAGAGAGCTAACGTTGAGGGAGCGATGGGAGTCAGTAGACGAAGGCTGTGAGTGATTAGCACCAAGAAGGCACCTCGCCAAACAAACACAAATTTTCTACCAGTCACTCTCTCAATGTCAAGGGGCAACCACACGACACTAACCGTTAAACCAGTGTACATAGTGAAAGGTAAAGGCTTCCCATACTCGTTACCGAGCGTTGGGCCCGGAGCTGATCACAGACAGTCAGCCCGCAGGTGACTGACTATAATTTATCCACCCGGCGGTAGGCTGCCATTACTTTCCGCCAGGCTTGCGGTTACCTTCCCAGCCGCAGAGAATCACCGCCCCTTGGCCGTACCAAGTTATACTGCTTGGTGACTGTCACAATATCTGAGTTTTATGTGTTGTGTGATGCACTGAGTTAGATACAAAAGAGGAAAAGTATTTCAAAAGTTTTCTTTAAAATAAACAAATGACATATAATTAAGCAATCGACAATATATACAACATACA
>Ga0209780_1000648_pt1 | contig 19587 bp, 11 predicted proteins | sample WorMetexBAHAMAS2_FD_187384 | JGI IMG/M metagenome (GOLD analysis project Ga0209780, IMG submission 187384) | Marine gutless worms symbiont microbial communities from Max Planck institute for Marine Microbiology, Germany - Inanidrilus exumae... | ecosystem: Host-associated > Annelida > Digestive...
GGTGATCTGGGTTGGTCCTAAGTGTACAGTGATGCAACATTCCTGGCCAGCAATAAAGATTGGCACCAGCTCTTTTGACGCCTCCGACAACGCGCGTCTCCTTGGCGTTTCGATTTCTGCCGATTTATCGTTTGATAAGCACGTCGCGAAGGTCGCTGGACAGTGTTTCTACCAGTTGCGTCAGCTTCATTCCGTCCGTCTGTCTTTAGACACAGACTCCGCAGCTACACTGATTTGTGCTTTCATCTCCAGTCGAGTACACTATTGCTGCAGTCTACTCGTTGGTTCACCACGTGCCGTAACTGATAAACTCCAGAGAGTTATGAATGCAGCTGCCTGCGTCATCACGAACACCGGCAAGTTCGAGAGAGGCCTGTCACATTCCTTGCATTATGAACTTCATTGGTTGGACGTCCCCGAACGGATCCAGTTCAGAGTCGCCACCACAGTTAACCGCTGTCTTCACAACATGGCGCCTCGGTATCTGTCTGAAATGTGCATGCCCATTGCTACCTCAGCATGTCGTCAGGGTCTTCAGTCAGTCACCACCAGCAACTTGGTTATTCCACGAGTCAGACGAGTGACGTATGGCTCTCGCGCCTTTAGCGTCGCCGGTCCAGTCTGCTGGAATGGTCTACCAGACTATCTCAAGTCACCTGACCTCTCATTCGACTGTTTCAAGCGTCAACTTAAGACATTTTTATTCTGTGCATACTAGGCCGTAGTGCTACTCTGGCGTATTAGAGACTTCGTAGATACGCTCTATGAATGTTCATTTGACATTTGACATTTTGACATTGTTTCATCACCAAAGACAATAACCGGAGGTGAGCGTGTTTTTGTTGTGACGTCGGAAATGATGAACGTGCAGACTGCTACCATTTCTTTAGTTTTCAGTTGAAGTTAAAACCCGTAGTATGCGTCGGGTAATCCTCCGGTTTAGCCCACAATAAATATATCATCTCCGCCTTATTCAGTCCATACTTAACTAATAATGCGTTAATGACTGCACAGTAGAAACGAGTTGTGTAATTAGTCCGCCTCAAATTACCATTTACCACTTTGTCCTATTACTCTACAGTACGACGCCACTCTGCAGTGTTTTCGTACTCCGTAGACCCGCGGCTCCCGCCCATCCACACTGATCGCTACAGCGTGATCGCTATAAAAGTATCGATATCGAAGTATCGATCTCGATATCGATACTTTTACGGCAAAGTATCGATATCGGTATCGAAGATACTTTTAAAGCCGGCATCGATATCGAATATCGGCGATACTTTTGGAAAATATCGATAACAACCCTGGGTTTCAGACGTATGGGGGTTAAGCTTAGGGGTGTGCACATTAGCCCAAATTTTTGTGCCTCTTAGCTGCGAAGCTATGCATCGGATGCAAACACATTTTGGAGGTGCAAGAATGGTATGGACCACTTGTGTCACCGTGCTTGGCATCAGTATGGCTCAAGATGATTACTGCAATTCAACTGTATTGCTGTCAGTTTAGTTGTTTTAATGATTAATTAGTAACTAATTATTGAAAGACAGTCATCTTGAACAGCTCTGCAAATGTTGCTGAGTCGCAGAAACGTCATATATAGTTGGTTTGTTTGTACATTATGTACCTGTTGGATTAGTGCATAAGGCTGTGGACGAAACTCGGTGCTGCAGCTGCAGTAGTCGTGTTAGGTGGACTCCGAGTCGACCTAATAAAATGGGTCTCATATGTCCGTCCGTCCGTGCGTCCACAAAAAGTTTCTTCGATTACAATGAAATTTGATGTGTAGGTAGAGGTCAGTGAGTGATGCATGACGATATGCAGTATGACCCGATCCAAGGTCAAGGTCACGAGCCCTTGAACGTCGGAAATTCGGCCATTTTCGGCGGCTATCTCCTCCCCATTTATAATGGGGACTGGCAAATGACCACGGATTCTTAAATTAGGGCACAGTACCTAAAGCTTATCGGGGCCGGATTTTTTATTTTTGTCCCTAGTTTTTGTGTCAAGTGACTTTGAACTTGGCAGTAAGTACGAGTCGACCGTCAGTCTGGTATGGGGCTAATTTTTATTTTATTATGCATTCGCCACCCAACAGTGTTGGCGAAGGCATTATGTTTTCGGGCTGTCCGTCTGTTGCGTTTGTTTGTTTGTTCGTCCGTCCGTTCGTCCGGACAGATCTTGTTACCACAATTTCTCATGAACGGCTTGAGCAATCTCCATGGAACTTACAGGGAATATTCACTAGCCCCTACTGATGACCTGATTAAATATTGCGTGTCTCAGGTCAAGGTCACAGCAGGCCGTTGAGGTGGCAAAGGCATCCACCTTGACACTGAGGTATCGGAGTCCATCTTCTGGTTGTCATAGTGATCTGTCTTGTGTTGCTGCCGGTGGTAGTCGCTGTCCTTCCAGACAAGCAGTGACCTGCACTGTGATACAATGTGCCGCGTGTCTGCAATATACAATAAGCTGATTCATGGAGTCTTGTATACCAGATTAATTACTGACCACTTTTTGTGGTCCACATGGAGCAATTGGTCTGTCTGCGTGTCCAGACAATAACTTTTGAACAAAATGACTTCTGACCCAGCATGGTGCAATAAACAGATGAAGTGCACAGGTGATGACATCTGTTTTAATCACACAAATTACAGCGTCTTCAGTACATGGCAAGTCCTTTAGCAGAGCTGGCAGAGTGTTACTACATGGAGACAGGAGGTCGAGGAGAAAAATGCCAATATTGACCGTTATTAAATGACTTTTGTGTGCAGGTTGCAAAGCGGAACGCCTGTCTTGCAGTAACACTTACATCTACGTGCTGGACACATCAGGCGAACTGCTTGTCCGACATGCGACAACTTCCCCTAATAAACAATGGCATAAAGTGCCAGGTGCACTCAACACAATCACTGGTAATGACGCTTTGGTTCTGGCTTATTAGACTACTTTAGTCAGTGTATTCAGAAGTGTGACCCGTACTTTTCTGTGTTACTCTGATATTGTTCATGTTGTTCTAGAACGTTAGAAGATGCTTTTGTTGTTTTTGTTCATGCTGTAATTGCTGTTATGATAAGCCATCGGAAAATGCAAGAAAATACTAGAGTTTTGTCAGCTTTTCACTGCATATTCCTGTGTTTAAGCTGGCCGACGGTACTGTTGCAGCTTTCAGTTACATGTTATAAGTGACCTAATTTTCGGAAATTACATTACCCAAGAGGTCCCACAGGAAGGAACGCGTGAATTGCCGGAGCAAGACTGTTCACGCAGTCCATGTGCTGTTTGTGTTGCTCAGTGTCAAAGCACTGTGAAGAGCGACCAAATGCAGAGGACCTCTCGTCCATAGCCAACTTCATATCAACGGTCTGTTATGTGGCACAAAGCGAGCCAGTGTAACAAGTATTCGTTAGCGAATTACTGACGAAATATTTTTACTGTTTATTTATTGGTGTGAATATTGCTTGACTGTGTTTATGTAGTGACCGGAGAGGATGAAGTGTGGGGCATAGACTTCAATGCACAGCTGGTTCAGCGACACGTCTACGTCTTACAACGTACTTCTGTTCTTGAGTCGTTGGTCGGCAATAAACCTTTGAAGATGACAGACGATGGCTGGGCCATGATCTGAGTCTCCACTGTGTGAAATCCATATGATCTCTGGCAATATATGGCGGCATGTGCAGCATACCGATTGTATCTGTAAAACCGTGGGTTAAATATTTGCCATTTATGTTGCACGTTTTTTTGAGGTAAGTGAAGTCACAAAAAAATGAAAAATGTCAAAATAGCAACTAGCAATACCAGATGTTCAGATGTTCAAATAGTTAAATTTTGGAGCAGCCAGTTTAAAACCTTACAAGGTTTTACAATATTTGTTGCACTCATGAAAGTGATGTCAACATTTTTACATGATTAAATACTGTATCTTAGCAATTCTTGCTAATATTTGCATTCTGAGTCAGCATTTTAACATTTGCAAAACATTAATATTACCCGCATTAGCATTCCATTTTTTAAGGGTTTAATCATAAACCTTGTGCGGCAGTATTGCATTTATTATCAGTTAGAAATAGTTTTATGTTTATTGGATATTGCTCAGACTTCTGTATAAAGAAATATTCCAGGTGTGCAGGGTGAGACAAAAGTTTACTCTTTCAATTATTTACAGTCAAGCAGTGTGCCATTAGTTAATTTAAGCACGTTTCACATAGATACAAAGAAAAGCCATTTCTGTGTGAAATTACATTTTGTGTATTTATGTTGAACACTCTCCAATGTTTTCTGGCAATTAAAATAACACTAGCTGTTCAAACCATTGTAAATACATTGTGACATTATTATGACGTCTTTTGTAAGTACCATGTCTCAAAAAACGTTTGAATAACTTGGTCGAAAAATTTTGACCAAGAATCCTGCAAAATTGTCACATACCGTTAAGTGATTGTGAACCTCTTTTGCAGATTCTTGCATTTTGTTGCTTCCCTGAAAAAAGTGGATGGTTCTCAAATAGCCTGTTTTGCTACGTGGCATCTTAAATTTCAGACAAGCAGCATTGCAAAAATTATTTACAGTGTCCATCTACACCTCAAATAACAACTGTAACACGTGTGACTTCACCACCAAATGGCTGCTGCAGAATGTCATTTTGTAATGATACCCGAATTATGCTTGTCAACAATAACACTCACTAGCTAGTACATGTACATTACATGTATACTAAAATAACATCCAAAGTTATATCTCACCGAGAGAAAAATGAACAGTGTAATGACTGAGATCACGAGATATACATAACACATGAACCGACTGGCTAAACCTGTGCAGTTTTCATAGTTTGGTTCTGACTGAATTGACCCCAGTAAGAACCCAACTCGAACACGTCCTACACCATACAAAGCTTCTACACTTCATATATTTTGTATTGTTTTTACCGCGCGACGCTATGCTACCGCTGTATATGCTGTCGCCATGTGTCCGTCTGTCTTTCTGTCCGACCGTCTGTCACACGTCGGTATTGTACCAAAACAGCTAAATGTAAGATATAGCCCAGGGACTCTATTTTTCTGATGCCAAAAATCTCTGCGAAATTCCAACAGGATCACCCCCAACGGGGGCGCCAAATAACGGTGGTTTTAGTTAAAACGGCGATTTTCGACCAATATCTTGCTATATTTCAGAAACGGTGCAAGATAGGGACATGGTTACTATTGAAGGCTAGTAGGAATTCGTATGTCCTCTATCGATTGGCGCTATTTCCGGTGACATTGAGTGACCCTAACTACCCCAAACCACCCCATTTTCGACATTTTGTATCACCTTTCAAATCTTCTTAATGAGTGGAGTTAGACTTCAAATTTGGTAGGTAGGTAGCTAGTGCTAGCCCGCGGATGGCAAAGTTGGCAAACCATCCCTGAAAGGGGCGTGGTTAGGTCATGTGACCCATTTAAATTTGGGTGGGCACCAATCATATCTCTGGAACGGCTGATCGTCTCAGACGCTGTCAACTTAGTTTGCTGGTGAGTGTCATAAACTTCTGATGGTCGTCTGATAACTGTTGATCACACCCACCATCGAGATCTGTATTCAGGCCAAGTAGAGTAAATGTTTTGATTACCATATGATGCGATACGGAATATTTAGCATGCGCTGAGCTTCTGCGTCGCGCGGGTCTGTCAGCGGTAGCAGAGACTCTGTTGGTATTGCTCTGAGTCACTGTCAGTCTTTTGTTAGGTATTGCATGTTTGTATAGTAACGATGTCAGCTTCAGCAGCTTGTGGTGTCACTGACAGACAACGCAGTGATGGATACTCAGTACAGATGTTCCCAGTCGATGTCAGCACATCAGTGCTATGCTTACGTTGCTGAATTCTGGACAATATCAGGGAGGGGAACTACTTTCTCAGGTTCAACTATACTGGTGTCTTTGGTTACTTGATCTCCCATGCTTCTGTTCTAGGCTCCAACACCCTTCTCGGACTAATTTAGTCACTTGGTATATAGCTCTGTTGCAGTTGGTCGAGCAGAATTTGCCTATGAAAGAAGCTGAGTTAGCTGATAGGGGTAACATTATATTATGTTCAGTGCTTAAAGTAGTTTGAAAAAGCTGGGGGCTCGCTCTCACCACTTACCCATTTCACTTATCCCCTTCCTCAGTCTACCACCCCACTCCCTCTGAGCTGGGGGCTAAGCTAAGAGCTGGGGGCTGAGCCCCTCCGAGCCTCCCCCCCTTACTTTAAGCCCTGATTATGTTTGAGTTATACTTACATAGAATTAGAATAATTGACATGCTTTCTGGCTCATGACTTCTGATGAACTCATTAGGATGACGATTTTTTGTTATTTTTGTCTAAGCTGGATAGAACATGTAGCAGATAGCACCTGATCATTCACTGTACCTGCGACCAGAGACTGCCTTCTATTTATAAATGTTCAGTTTTTGTTGTGTGCTTTGCCAACATCGAGCGAGTACAAGTTATATTGTTGTGGTTATGTGCTTATGTTATTTCTGACAACTTGACGATGTGACGTAGCACGTAATGTTATCTACATGTACATTTGCATCCAGAAGTGATACAGTTTGTATATTTTAAAATAAGAAATCGCTCATCTCTGGTGCTTTTTGAACTATCGACCAAAGAGTAATCTGTCATGATAGACACTGCCAAGCTATTTTTACCAACGAATTTTCTATGGTTGATGAACATTTGAGAAAGTCAGCTCATTGAATGCAAGATTATAATTGCGATTGCGTTGACATATTTAGCATTTGCAGCTTATATTAAATCAGTCCCTGTGTCTTAGCAAGTTTATATCCAAACATTGCTTATTAATGTGACTTACCATATTTTATTGTATTTACTTTTGTGTTTGCATATTATTGTTATATGGTTAATTTAATCAGGAGTCATATGTTGACTAAGAGTTGATAAGTCGATAATAGGTAGAATTAGTTATTGTAGTTCAATTTATTATAATCAGGTTGGCAGTTGATATTATGCTATGCTATATATGATTTTTCTGCTTGTTGCACTGTATATAATTTTGCTTGTGCACACGCTGTTTTGACGTCCATTTTTCTTGTTGCCTGAAGTTGGCGTATAGTGGCTTCATTAAATTTGTTTTTGATAACTTTGATATGTTTATATATTCTTGGTTTTGGTGAAACAAACTATTAACCGTGTGGTTGAAATTAGTAGGAAAACGTTTAAATGCCTAACGGTAACTTGTAACTTTAAACGCAGTTGCACTTCACGCACTTAGGCCAGTCTACATACGAATAGATTGAGCCTTCGTAAGCTGTTAATTGGCCATTGGAGCCTCCGATTCATTTATGTGACTAATGGCACTTTGTAAATGTGTTGCTTACTTACCTACTTTAATGTGAGAAAAAATCAGTCGAGGATTCACCAAGGTCCATACAAATAGAGGGTAAAACTACGGACTTTGTGATTCACGTGCACAGTTGCAGACGTCATGCACGTGTTGTCTACCTGGTATTCCTGGTGGACGATGGCCGGCGCTGTTGTGAGCTTGCCATTTGACTGACAGTGTGCCGACTCGAGCAGTCTCAGAGTCGTGGGCGTCCATCTGTATGGGTCCTCGCGCTCCGGCAGTAATTTGCGTTTGGGCCCAAAAGTAGTCCTCTTGTTTAGTTTTCATTATCTGATCGAGGCTCCAGAACTGCACCTGACGGTAATTTTGCAATTCCTACGCCACAAGGATCGACAAGACCATAACAACACAAAATAGCAACACGAAATTTATTATGACAACCTTTGACGTTTGAATGCTGGCCTAGATAAGGGGTTTAAGGACTCCAATACTGAGAGTGGTTTGAAGTGGCCAACGCTGATCTCTCCGTGGTGTTATGACAAGTGGAGCATTCGATTCCACACGCCTTTAGCGGCTGTTTTCCGAGTGAGCTTCGGTTCTACGGTTCGTTATAGGATATTCCTATATGCTTCATTTGATTTACCTGTATCTAGTCGATCAGTGGCGCGGTGGCCCAACGGGTAGAGCGTTGGACTTACAATCAACAGGTCGTGTGTTCAAATCTTACTCGGGGCAAAGCTGCGTAACAACTGTGGGCAAGTTGTTCACACCTATGTGCCTCTGTCACCAAGCAGTATAACTACCGGCAAGGGGCGGTGATGCTCTGCGGCTGGGAAGGTAACCGCAGGCCTGACGGAAAGTAATGGCAGCCTACCGCCGGGTAAGTGACTTATAGTCACATGTGGGCTGACTGCCTGTACACCGAGATCAGCTCCGGGTCCAACGATCGGTAACGAATAGGCCTATGGGAAGCCTTTACCTTTTGCCTCGTCGATCATGCGAGCGGACAGGGGTTCGGACCGTCGCAGAAATTTGATTTTGATGGTCCACAGTTTATTGGACCCTCTTAAAATTTAATGGAAAAGTACTAATTTGCTAAATACAATCTGAATTTTTAGTGTAATATATTATTTTAATTGTGCAAAAAAACGATCAGCGATTGAATTCTCCCGTGGAAAAAAGCAGGTGGCCCATTGGCCTACCTTGACTGCCTGTCCCGGCCACCTCCATCGGCTGAAAGTCTGCACGGAAGTCTTCGCATCAGCGATTGTGCCCAGTCGGTGGTCGAACAACCTGCGTGAATTGCAGAAGTGCAAATAGACGGCTGGAGTGGATGGGTGCTGTGGTAATACAGTAGGCCCTACACTAACCGGATATTCCATAGAAACCATTTACTTCAGGTAAACTGCATTACAAATCACAAAATACCGACAAGGGTGAAAATTTTGCGCCTTTCGTTGGACATTTGACGGCTAAAAAGCTTTCAGGTTTAGGGGCCCACTGATTCAATGATCAGGAGTACGTGCTGCTGGATCCCGCCGGGAAGTTCCCCCAGACTCCCTTTTACGGTCGCACTCGGCGCTTGACATCTGCCGTTAAAATTTAAGGGCGGCCAACTCTGGAATCGGCTGCCACAACATTTTGTAAACATGTCGTTTGCAGGGAAAGATCAGGAATAGTTTGAAATTAATTCTAAATTGTGAACATCTGTAGAATGATTTAATTACATCAATAGGCTATAAAGGAAGAATAAATTTTATATTAACATTTTTAGCTATGAAATGCACTGCACTGCACGTGAGCTGTTAAGAATTGTGGTGATGCTTAATGATGTTTGTTTTGTTGTACATGTCGCACTCGCCCCTTTGTGCCAGCATTTTTTCCCCTTCTCTTGTCGTTTGTACTAATTGTAGTAATTAATTACATAACAAGATAGGTGGCCAGTTCAATGAGCGATTGCTTCTCTGGCAGCCTTCTGGCATATTCTTCTATTCTTGACGGTTATTATTCTCGTTTGTTTTATGTTGTGCTGGAGAATAAAATATGACGATGATGCCTCTAGGATGGACCCGAGAATATCGACGCCACTGATTCGACATTCGACCGCGTAACAGGGAATTTCGTGTCGGTTATTGCTATGTGTATCAGCTATGTTGGATTACAGTCGGCAGGTACTCGCAGGCGCGGTGCAGAAGTTTCGGTTGGGAAGGGCGAGACCGTGGCAGGGGGTTCGAGTGGCCGAAGGCCGCGAGGGTCGAGCGGGCCTTGAGGGTCAAGCCGCCGTAGGCTGATTATCGAGTGGCCGAAGACCACGAGGGGGTTGGGTCTGGGTTGGGTGCCGTCTCCGCAGAAAATTTTTAAAATTTTTCATTGGAAATGGTGCGTTTTGGTGCATTTCACGCGTGTTTTTAAGTTTCAGGTGCCTATCGCATGGTCAGACATTTTCGAAGTAAGGGCTTTATACAGACTTATCAATCATGAGCTGCGGCTCATTCTAGATAGAGAAACAATTCATCTTTATTCGTCACACTTGACAGCAGGAGTGCGGCATTATAGGCAGACATATCAAACGCAGTAAAAAAATTTCCAATCGTGCCAAGAATTTGACAGGTTCTCTGCGAGCTAGGACCGGGGAAGGGGGCGATGAAGGCGGCTGGAGCGGTCTCTACGCGCATCTGGCGGCTAAGGGGGAGGGCGATGGCCCCACCGCCCCGCCCCTATGGTTCCGCCCATGGGTACTCGCAGGTGCGTTCTGGAATCTGGACGCTGAAGATTGCGGAGGTACGGACGTACGGTAGATTGTCGTGTTTGGTCTGCGCTCTACCGCAGAACATTATGTCCCTAACTTGGTCGATGGTGCACAAATGTGTATGGTTGATACTTGATTGTAGGCGTACTGCGTGCGACTACGGCATCCGGCTTCAACCAACTGCGAGCAGTGATGTTCTAGTCGTCAATCGCATGCACGGTGACTGGAGTGCACGTTTTTTTTTACTTTTTACAACGTAAAACGGGCGACATTCGCCCACACACCTCCGCTTAACTGGATGCCTACCGGAGTGATGATTGAGTGGACTATTTCTATGATGCGCTGCAGATTCGAGATAGATTAACCCGTACACGAATTGCCAGTCGTTTTGTTTCCACTCTGCATTTTATGCATTAGGCCTATGGCCCTATGTCTAAATTCTAACAGACTGGCCATTTAGCGCACAGGCTAAACAAAGGCCTATCGAACTGGAGGAGTTATAAATTAATGCGCAATGTCGCTGTTCATTACACGCAATGCAATGCGATTATCATCCTACTGTCAAAACAACACTGCAAATAGAGCCTGCAGTGACTGAATGGTTATGTGGTTCAAAACAGGATATTCTGTTCGCATATGTTACAACAGCGGGCTTAGGCATAAGTAAGTGGACTATATCGCTTACAATGACAACCGAGATATCTGGGTGGATTACGCAATAGGCCTATGCTTAAAGACGAGTAAAACATAGAAGATCCCATTTCAGGTTCGTATTATATACTGGTTAAATAATAGGATATATTCTAGTGGCTATTTAAACATCTAGACAGACAACTGTTACTATAGGGGTTAGTACACACCAGACGGGTTCACGGGCGGTGTAGGCGCGGGTCACCGACATGGCCTGTGACTGTGAACATGTTGAAGGGCGTGTTCACTAGCGACGCTTTAGACGCCCGCGAACACGTAGGCCTACGTTTCATAAGCTCCGCGCGGTAAAAACATCGGTGACTGTTGCAGAATCATGTCTGCGTCAGCGACGGGCAGCGATGTCACTCGTCATTCGGCATTACCGTCGTCGCCGTCGACTGATCGGTTTCGTTTTCTGCGCTCGCTGCGTGACGTGCTGTTCGGACGTCGCCGGCGTGGACGCCGGACAAGCCACGACGTCCCGACCGTGTCGAGGGTGAAGTCCTCGCGCAGCCTCGACGACGAGCTGGCGTCATCTGACAGCGATGCCGGTCGTCTTCCACCCACGGCAGCCGCAGCGTCAGCATCGGCCGCCGACTCGGCTCGACACAAGTAACGCCCGCCGCGTCTTACCAGCGTATCAAAGACCAAAACATTATTGTATAATAAAATCCGAAATTCAACTCAAAAGAACGGCACTAATCTGGCACAGCTCTTTCGTAACCGTTGCAGGATTCGACATCACAACTGGCGTAGTAGGCCAGAGAAGTCGATGGGACCGGATCCCATGAGATTTTTACTAACCAGACGAGAAAGTTCTGAGGTAGTGGATATCCCTTGACTGCTGTGGACTCGTGCTTGGTTGTAGTGAAAAAATGTGTGGTGCCTCTAAATTTCTGGCTACGTCCTTAAGGACTTTGTTAACAAATATGTATGCTTCCAGCTGAAAGTTGATAATTTGCTAAATTAATTGCAATAGGCCTACATACAAAGACTATCATCATCATCATTGTTTTATTTGAATCAGGCAACATGGCCCATAAAGACACAAAAAGAGACATGCAGACAGACAGAAAGACAGATAATATAAAATCATAGAAAATATTAAAATACATGCAACACAAGATGCAAAATAATACACAATAAAACTCACGGAAATGCAGACGGACTCACACATAATTAAGTAGCCTAAGTCGTTCAGTATGCTATGCATGGTGTACAATTATAGGCTGCAGCCGTACGACAAGATGAAGAGCATCTCAACCGGGGACATTCTGGACACGAGCGGCAACGCCGACTGGCTGCTGAAGTGTACATCACCTGACAGCATGGAGCGACGCGTTCTGTTCGGCGTCGGTTCAGTTCCAGCAGACTATCACTTCGTCGTACGTTACTTTTACTTCTCAATTTCCGTTTACGACAAACACTAAAGAGAAGCATATTATGCCTTAAGCGTGTGTCAAGTTCATGGCAATTTGCACCGCGTCTCCTATAGCTTTGACGGCCGTTTGGAGGGAAAACGGGATGCGATGACGCACTTTGCTCGAAAATTGCAACTGTGATATTGAACCTCAATATTAAGACAGACATGTTCGATTGCTTTCTTGTTTTACACACAACGCGGTATACTTTCGATGTGCCCGTTTAAGCAAATCTGTTTCTGATACTTTCCAGTGGCAGAATGCAGTGATAGCAATGCGCGGAACCCTGTCAACGTTGACGAGAGAAGCTGATTGATGCCGTTCGACCAACTGTTAGCAGACAAAAAAACTATGCACTCACAATGAATTATGATTATGCTGGCCGCGTCTAGTGGAAAGCGTAATGCAACGGTCTGGTGTCCTTCTGTCCTTCCATCTGTCTGTCCCATCGGCATACTCATCGCGATTTACAAGAGGGCAGCATGCGACGCGGCCAGCGTAGATTTCGGCCCGACAACAAGAAGGACTGGCATAATTGTTGATGCTTTTTTGACAGGATCTCACACGAGCTTCAGATCGTAATCGGCAGATGCATGATGTGAGCAGCTTTGAAGATTTATCTGACCAGGTATGTCTTTACCGCCCGACGCTATGCTAGCGCGGTATTTATGCTGTCGTCTTGTGTCTGTCTGTCCGTCCGTCACACGCCGGTATTGTACCAAAACGGCTAAACTTAGGATCACACTTATTCACACAAACAACTACATACGATAGCCCAGGTACTCGAGTTTTCTGATGCCAAAATCTCGGTGAAATTACAACGGAGTCACCCCCGATGAGGGCGCCAGATAGAAGTGCATGGGGTAGATTAAAATCGGCGATTTTCGACCAATATCTCGCTATATCTCAGAAACGGTGCAACATGCAACATAGGGACATAATTACCTAGGAACGCTAATAGTAACTTATATGCGCTTTATCGAATGGTGCTATTTACAGTGACTTTGTGTGACCCTAACTACCCAAAACCACCCCATTTTCGACATTTTGTATCGCCTTTCATGTCTTCGCAGTGAGTGGAGATAGAGACGTCAAATTTGGTAGATAGGTTGACGGTAGCAAATGTATAGCTATAGCTGTAGCGGTAGCTATAGATGGCAAACCGTCCCTGAAAGGGGCGTGGTTAGGTCATGTGAACTATTTAAATTTTGGTGGAACGGCTGCAGGTAGGGTTGTCACGTCGATCGTCTCAGGTGCTGTGAACTTAGGTAGACGGTCAGTGTGATAAACTGGTGACGGTCGTCGGTCACCAGTTTATCACACTGATCGTCGACATCTGTGTAAAACACTGTAGGCGTGAGGCACCGCGTCGCGCGGGTCTGTCAGCGACAACGGAGACTTGTTTGATATTTCGCACCGTATTCCGTCCACGAGTAGCAACAGCAGCCAGAGTAGTAACAATAACAATTCATGCATAATTGTAATAATGTATGTTGTAGCAAACCGCAGAAATGTGTCATCGGGTGAACAATTTTGGCAGGGTCGGGTCGAGTCACGAGGAAAAGTGGAAAAGTGACCACATGGCAAATAATTTCAAGCGATGAACAAGATAATGGTGAAGAACGCTGGCAGAAACTTTTGATGTTATTTAGTTTCGGTAGGGCTACATCTTCGACCATATCGTGATAGGTAAAAAGTACTGAACGACGTTGTATAGAAGTTAGACGTTCAAACGTTGTGTTTAACGTTAACGAATAATTTCACACTGGCAGTGTTGCTGCGTGATACGTCGTTGCAGGATTTCTTCAGCATCGGTTGGCTGCAGCGAACGTCTGTGACAGCATCTGATAAAACTGGTGACAGTAAGATTGCTATTTGTTGTTCTCATTGGTGACTTCTATGACTTCGTTATGCCTATCTACTTTCGACATGATGTTTTTTTTTCTGGCTACTGATGTAAACAAAACAATCGGGGATAGCAGACTTCGCCCCCGTGCGCAATTAAAGACGCGGAAACACAGACAAACAAAGACTTACATACATGCACTTCACGTTCACAGACACGTTGATCACAATACGTCGCACCAGTGTCTGAGGGTTACTCAGGGCAGCGTCACGTAAATTGATTACTACGTTCTTACACGCATAGTTTGCCTCCACAGCCAAACTCAATTACTGTTATGACTAGTTACATCTATATGCTTTTTTCTGTGATGAGGCTGGGTTATACTGTGGGTTAAAGTTTATATGATTTCGTTTCGATTTCATTTTTACCACGCGACGATCGGCTAGCGCGTTATATACTGTCGTCTTGTCCGTCCGTCTGTCTGTCTCTGTGTCTGTCTGCCTGTCACAAGCCGACACTGTACCAAAACGGCTAAACGTAGGATCACGCAAATAACGCCATTACGATATCCCAGGCACTCGAGTTTTCTGATTCAATAAATCTCGGCTAAATTCCAACGGGGTCACTCCCTACAGGGGCGCTAAATAGAGGTGGGGTAGGTTCAAATTGGCAATTTTCGACCAACATCTTGCTATATCTCAGAAACTGTGCAAGATATAGGGACGTAGTTATTTTGGATCACTGGGAACTCGTATGCGCTCTATCGAATGGCGCTATTTCCAGTGACGTTGAGTTACCCCTAACTACCCCAAACCACCCCATTTTTGCTATTCTGTATTCACTTTCGTATCTTCGTGGTGGGCAGAGATAGCTAGGTTGATCTTAGCAAGTGCTAGCCCACGGATGGCAAACTATCCCTGAAAGGGGCGCGGTCAGATCACGTGAACCATTTAAAATTTGGTGGGCACCGACCACATCTCCGGAACGGCTGAAGCTAGAATCGTCAAATTTTGCATGCAGGTAGACTGTATCAAATCCTAGCCTACGGTGACAAACCACTCTGAAGGGGCGTGGTCAGAGTCACGTGACACGTTTTTAAATTTTGCCTCAATCATATCTTTATAACTGGTGAAGCTAGACACTTCAAATTTTTCGTGTACTGATTGATACAGAGGAGTGCGCGTGTGCATGTGATATTACTCCCAAAAGCTGTGTTCAGAGTCACGTGACCTCTTTAGGTTTAGGAAAATGACTGATCTCGGATACGGTGCAAGATAGAGACATAGCTGCAATGGAAGACTAATAGGAAAGCGTATGTGGCCTATCGAATGGCACCATTGCCAATGCCCTTGAATGACCTTGAAGGTCACTTTTGCTGTTTGAAACCTTTATAACTCCCATCGCTCGTGAAACATAGCACGAATTTACTAACGTAGCGTCGCACGGTCCCTCTGCGGTAGCTGAGCTGTTTTTCTGACGCGCCTAAACCAAGAAGGGGGCGAAATATCAAGTGAAGGAAAGTACATGAGCTCCAACTGGTGAATGTAATACAGTCATCCGGGCTTACTAATGGCAATTGAATCAGTTAATGGGTGTAACGTCTCATTCAACGCACCAATTGCTTTAGAAAGAAAAAACAGAGATAGACACTGTAAAAGTAAGTAAATAATTAACTCTAACACTTGTATCGCGGTGCCAAAATTACGAGACGCCACAGCGGCTCCGGATGATGCTCGTCGTACCCGAACAGTTGCGTTTTCAGTTTCAGCCTGAAAGTGTTCAGCGACAAACTTGTCGCACAGGGCTGGTGACAAACTGTTTGGTACAGCGGAAAAAAAAATAAAAATCCGACGGATATCATTATTATTATTAGGTCGACTCTTCTCAGTCGACCTAATAAAGTGGGTCTCAAATGTCCGTCCGTCCGTCCACAAACTTATCTTCGATTTCAATGACATTTGGTATGTAGGTAGAGGTCGACGAGTGATGCATGACGGTAAGCAGTATGACCCGATTTAAGGTCAAGGTCAAGGTCACGAGCCATTGCAATCAAAAATTCGGCCGTATTCAAAGGCTATCTCCTTCCCCATTTATAATGGGGGCTGGCAAGTGACCACGGATTCTTAAATTGGGGGGCAATATCTAAAGCTTATCGGGGCCGGATTTTTGATTTTTGTCCCAGTTTTTGTATCACGTGAATTTGAAGTTGGCAATAAGTAGGAGTCGACCGCCAGTCCCGTACGGGGCTAATTTATTATTATTTAATACGCTAGTATACTTATTTAGTCTGCCGTAAACCTAAGCTTCGAGGACAGGTAACAACAAAAACGGTGTCTTGATAAACGGTCTGTTTGTGATCGGTGTGGCAGTTGAGTGGATGCGAGTGGCGTCGTGTAGATGACGGCCGCGATGGAAGTCACGACGTGGTCGACAGCCTCGACGTGGTTGCTTGTCGTCAGAGTCTGGACGTCACGGTGCTCAAGGACCGGTTGGCGGTCAAACAGAAGAACAGGCGTCAGACGTCCGCCTTCCAGCGCAAGATCAATGTTTCCAGTCCCACACAGGTCGGACCGTTCGTCAGCTGCATGTGCACCTAAAACTCAACACACTGTTGAAAGTACATGTAACTGTAGACTAGACAGCACCCAGAGGGTGCACACTTTGTCGACTGCACCAACCGAATGTCAACGCAGAGCGACAGTGCTAGCAGGTGATAGTCCTTGAACAAATCCTGGATGCAGATGTAGAATCTAATCGATCGTAACCCGTCCCAAAAGTTAGTGAAAGACAGACGAACAGACAGACAGGGTTACAAACCGCAACGATTACATTACCTCCTTCGCCGCCGTTTGTCTTAGCGGTAACGTCGTTAGACATATCGACGAAGTTACTCTACGTCGAGCCCGGTTAGTACTGGATGGATGACCGTTTGCAGGTACGTACATGGTCTTGGTATGTAAGTTAACCGGCTATTCAGGCTAACTCAGCCTCCTACCTTCAGTGAGATTGAACAGGAGTGCCGGCCAAGCGGCAGTGGCAGTGCTTTTTGGCTGGGAAGGTAACCGTGGGTTTTGCGTCACACTGACCATGCATCACAGACTCTATGGCCTGTACCCGTACGTACTCTGCAACGGCCTGTGGAATTGGGAGATGATGACCCCGCCTAAAGATAATGATCGGGCCCAAAAAAATCTAGAAATGGGTCACGTGACCCTGACCACACCCGTTAAGGGATAGTTTGTCATTCCAAGGCTAACACTTGATATGGTCATGGGTACAAAGTTTGAAGACTGTAGCTTCAGCCGTTCCGGAGATATGAGTGAAGACCAAAACGTATATAAACCTGTGGGTAACTTGGGGTGATTAAGATCATTCAACGTCATCAGCAATTCGATACAGCACGTACGACTTTCTATTCGCCTTTTATAGAAACTATGCGTATATCTTTCATTCTTTCACCGTTTTCGAAATATAGAGAATCATTCGTCAGAAGTGGCAAATTTGCCATAGGCCACGTGTTTTGGGGTGAATTTACTATTTCAGCAAGATCTTTGGTTGGCGTCAGAAAACTAGATGCCCTGGGGCCCGATTTACAAAAAAAATCATACGATGAACTTAGGAACAACTTATGATAAACGTAGGATTTTTCTGAGATTTTTTTTGTAAATCGGGCCCATGGGCTATCGTGTAGCATTGTTTGCCCGATGATATGTCTAGCCGTTATGACAGAACTCCAACTTTTGAGTTTTGACGGACATAGGGGCATACAGACGGACAGACTCGGGCCATAGCATATGCCGCGCTATTACAGCTTCGCGCGGTAAAACAAGATCCTGCTGTGTGCAAACCTAGAGGCGCATGCACTGAGATCCGTGACAGTGTTGGAAACTTTCCGGTTAACATTATTATAGGCTACCCTGCGCCTATCCGACTGGTTGGCGAATGACAGTAATGGCGTCTAATTGGCGTGGCTGCGACTCTGCCGGTTGCAGCCGTTAGAACACTTAACACCATTGGTAGGCCCTACACTTTGATGGCTGGCGTGTCAGTCGAGGTGAACAGTAATGGAATTAGTACGCCCATTCCCTCCCGTCCCATTTCAAAATTCCCAATAGAATTGACGGACGGAGTGCAAACAGTTCGTTGGTCACGTTAATCGACCGCATTTCAATCGGCGTTGCTACGCAGAAACAGCAAGCTGTTCAACGATCAGGGGCGGCTCTAGGCCCGGGCCAGGAGGACCCAGGCCCTATCTGCAGTTTCTGTCCAGGCCCCTTGTTTTCTTTTACAACTTTCCAGTATACTGAATAATCGAAATCTGTGCATAAACGGGACAGGTTATTAAATATAAATAATCATCTCCAATCCGTCTATACCTACATCATTAGGCCGCATCGTATATGCACGCCAATGAGGTGCACAGTTTACGAGCTGATCAAATGGTCCGAATGATTGTTAACTATACAAAAAGACAAAAAGGTGGTTTAATTGAACCACTTAGTAATAAAGGCATTGAATGGACAGACTGACGGACATAACCGTTGCAATATGTCGCCCGTTTGTGAGATTGTCGGCTGGTATGGATGCGTGCAGAACTTGGTCCAAGATGACCGGAAGGTGCTGGCCACCGTGGTCGAAAACAGCGACTCCGAAGTCACCCGCTCTACCACGCAGAAACTCAGAGACGAAGTGGTCAGCGACCGGAAGTCACGTGATGGCGGTAACGATGACGTAACTTCCGTTTCCGTACACAGCCGTTCATACAGCGACAGCGGTGGTAATATGTCACACCATCTACTCCTGCCTAGCATAGCCGTTATAGCAGAGTGTATAGACGTAGACGAGGCTCATTCAAAGCTTAGCGATGTTGGTTTACGGCGCAACACGACAGCACAGCACACCACGAAAACAGGCGAATTGGCCATTATTTGATGCCCATGTGTTCCTGGGTATAATACCCAGGAACACAAAATAATGGCCAATTCGCCTGTTTTCGTGGTGCTGCTGTCGTATTGCGCCGTAAACCAGCATCGCTAAGCTTTGAATGATCTGGGTCACGGGTTACCAGGTCGACCCAGCCTTCTACCCTGCGTGGGGCGGTAAAATGAGTTCCAGCCAAAGGGCGGCGATGCTTTGCGGCTGGGGAGTAAAGGCAGGCATGGTGTAATTTGCAGGTAAAACTGTGTGATCCATGTCTGAGCGTATTAGAGGTATACGACGATGTGCTATACAAATCGACGTATACTTTACTTTTCTTTACTTTACTTTACCGGGTGTACAATTTTGGTATGATCGGGTCGGTTCGGGTAATGTACCGACCAGTGCGTTAGACGCGTAGTTTGACCCGGAGACGGAGTTTCATTACCCACATATATTGCAGTACCGCTTGCAGCACAAGCACCTTTTACGGTGATAGTTTATAGGCCATACAACTAAAATTTTATTTCTGTCAGTAATTTATTACTTCATGTGTTGCGAGTGGCAAGTTGTTTGATTTTCAGAAGGTTAAACAACAACGACTGGTCCGTCGGGTCGTCGGATCAGGTAGGGAC
>Ga0209780_1000649_pt1 | contig 19580 bp, 10 predicted proteins | sample WorMetexBAHAMAS2_FD_187384 | JGI IMG/M metagenome (GOLD analysis project Ga0209780, IMG submission 187384) | Marine gutless worms symbiont microbial communities from Max Planck institute for Marine Microbiology, Germany - Inanidrilus exumae... | ecosystem: Host-associated > Annelida > Digestive...
ACACAATATAAGTAGTCAGCCTGCAGACGGTGACATTAGAGTCGTCTGCTGGTTTTAGTGAACATATCCTATGACGACGTGACACTTGACTGAGCAACGCACCATATACCTACACACCGTTACCTGACAGGTAACACTATCACGTGTCACGTGACCTCTGCGTGACCTCTAGACCAATATATGTATCACTTTCAACCGCTTCGTTACACTGTAAGTTCTATTCATCGTGGAATTGCGTCAACTCTCAACAAGGCAACGAAATTTTAGGTTTATAAATACACGTAACAGCTCTATAGATTCGCTCTTTCCTTACTTCTAATATTTAAGGATGAGCTCTAACCTTGAAGCGAATACAAAATGACAAACCACCCCTGAAAGGGTGTGGTCAGGTCACGTGACCCACTTAAAATGTCCGGAGACCGAATCACATTTCTGGGATGGCTGATTCGTTAAATTATGTATACGGTCGGCTATAGCCTATATCAAGTGTTAGTCTTTGGATGAAAAAACTATCCCTTAATGCACGTGTGGTCAGAGCCACGTGATTCGTTGTTTTGAATTGGGCCCCCAATCATATCATATTTTTGGAATGGGTGAAGCTAGGCACTTTAAATGTGATTTGTTAATTGGCCGGTACCGAATTATACGGCTTGGTGACAGAGGCACATGCGTGTGAGCAGCTTGCCCAAGGCTGTTACCTGGAAGCGGACCGGCCGAGATTGGAACCCCCTATACCGTTAAGCCACATGGGCCACTGTATACTCATCAATAATAGACAAAATATCGCCAGGACAAAATAATGAAATTTACTCAGATCTGGACCTGCAAGTACCGCAGGCCTACTTAACTGACACGTATTATCAGTCAATTTATTGCATATGTCTAATGCTACAGACCTTCCATCGCCTTGAGCCCGCCGCTGTACCGGTTCACATCAGCCTGATGATGATGTTGATGATGATGATGCATATTCCAGTCGTTCTGATACTGACAGTCTCCGCCAGACGTCGCTGTCGCCGACATGCGACACTGCGCAGCCGCTGAAACCGACGACGTTGCCGGAAGTTGATGCTGCGGCGCGGCGCCTGCGCAGTAGCCGTTATACGCGTACTCAGGGTCCGACATAATGGACGCAATAGCAAAGGCGTTAGCTCGGACCGAGAGAGGGTTCTCCATAGAGTAACGAACCACCAAATTCCGCGTCCTCACCCACCTCCAGAATGTCACACGAGTTCACAGATTAGTGAGGCGCCGATAAATCGAAACAGCGACACAAGTACCTCGTCATATAACAACTCTCACAGTTGACTGTTCTTTGTAGTCAGCTTGACTGGCTGAGATTAGAAGTGATGCGGCAAACGCGCATCATCATCACCAATTCACCATAGCAGCAGCAGCAGCAGCAGCAGAATATTGTGTAACCACGCCCACCGACCAATGAGTGTCGTCCGACAAGCCGTTGCCACGCCCTTCGTGCATCCAGCACTGATCCCATTAAATGATTCAACTTCGCGAAGCTGCGCCGGCCAGCAGAGCATTTTAGAGCTCCTGCTATTTTTGCAGAGTTGGGCCTTGTTCGACATCCTCATCCAACTAGCCGTGAAACTATTTAATAGACTACGACTCAGTCTTCGTTGAAGCATACGCCTACGTGTAGACACTGTAGGCGTGCAATGGTCTTTTAATTTCTTAATCTTTTAACATTGGCGATTTTTGCCTATTTTTTGCTGCCTTCCTTGCATTATTGTGTAAATTCAGGTTCAACAATAAATTCGGTGAATGTGCGTAGAAATTATTATCTTCTTGGATTCTGTACTGAATCTGACGTTTACCGCCACATTGTCAGTGCAAGGCTGATCCATCTACTGGGACGATCGCCCCCAGTAAGTGAGTCAGAATTGAATCTTTTGAACCACAGTGAAATTAATTTAAATGAAAGTGAAATAACTTGCTTCGCTTGTGTCATTCGCCCTTAATTGTATCAAAATCCGTCTGCCGCAGGGAATTACGGGTAGGACTAATCAATACCGTTTGTAACATTGTACGTAGCACCTGCGTATAAGTTAAAATGGTGACATTTCTGCGTCTGTCGCAATGAAAAAACGTTAGGCCTAGAGGGAAATAATAGCTGCATGGCTGTGTAGTGTTGCTCTGAAAAACAAACCGCTCTCAGACTAGACACCCTGTAGCTGCATCATCGTAAAGGCCTCCCTAACAAGCGGATGAGAAAACAAGTAGCTCAGCTGTCGCTGACAGACCCGCGCGACGCGCTGCATCACGACAAACTGCAAATAACCACGCCCTTTTGCTGGCGATATGTCATCCTGTTGCTAGAATTGATATAGCGGCATAGCCTACCCGTGTACAAAATTTGACGACATTTTATGTTCAGCCGTTCCAGTGATATGATTGCAGCCCCAAACATTTTGTAATGGGTCGCATGAACTGACCACGAACTTATCAGGGCCAGTTTGTCGTCCGTGCAGGCTGTGACTTGCACATTCAACCTGTACATTAAATTTGGAGTCAAATTTGGAGTCTTTGAGATCGCCAATTACTAAGATGCATAAGGCAATGCAAAATGTAGAAATCAGGTGGTTTAAAATGCTTAGGGGTCACTCAAGGTCATCGGCAACGTAACCATTCGATACAGCGCATACGACTTCCTATTCGAATTAATAGAAACCACGAGGCTATCTTGTACCGTTTTCGAGATATTATCGCTTATTTTTCAAACGTTAAAAAAGGTCACGTGACAGTGACCACGCCCCTTTCAGGGACAATTTGTCGTCCGTAGGCTGGGACTTGCTATGATCAACAAGTATACCAAATTTGAAGTGTCTATGATTACGTGCAACGAAGAAATGAAAGGCAACGCCAAATGTAATAATTCTCGTTTTGAGCCACCCTTTGGTGGACTTAGGGTAAAGCACAGACTTCATCTATGGCTCGATGGAAAGCGCATTGTCGACTTCCTATTAGCGATAATTGAACTTTTTCGCTAGCTCTCATGGCTGTGGCACTATTAAGCGAAACCTGTCGAAATTGGCGTTTTCTGAAGGGGTCGGCTACTTTGAGCGCAAATTTTATGTAGATGTGGACGTCGACCGCAATCCATCTATGGACCGTTAGATAGAGGAATGATGTAGCTACAACTTTGCCGTTAGACGTTTTCACACAAAGAAACTTTGTAGCAGACTTTTTTCGACTGCACTCGAATTTTACTGGTAAAAACAGCAAAATCGAGTTTTGTGCCACCCTTTGGGGGACGTAGGGGTAACGTACACGGTTCATCTATGGCTCGTTGGAAAGCGCGTGGTCGACTTCCTATTAGTGCCACTTCTCACGGTTGAGGAGCTATGAGCGGATATTGGTCGAAATTATGGTGTTCGAAAGTGGGATGGGTCACTTTGAGCGCAAATTTCAGGAATAAGGGGAGTCATCCACCAACGACTTTTGGCATCAGAAAACTAGACTCCCTGCATGGGCTATCACGTGGTGTTGTTTGCGTGATCCTACGTTTAACCGATTTGATACAATACCGGCGTGTGACAGACAGACAGACACACGATGACGGCTAATATACCCGCGCAGAGCTAGCGAAGCTCGGGTAAAAAGACAGCAAAAAGATGGGATTCACTTTTTGGCTCAATCTGTAATTATAGTCTGTGAAAAATGAGAGAACATTTGAAATTGCTCAATAATAGACTGTTGGTGTATACATGTAAGCAGGTCAGTAGTAGGGCAGTTATTTATAGGCTAGGTTTCGTTTAGAGAGTCGCTGATTTGACCATTATTGCAGATGGGCTGGATCAGACAATGGGTATTGTTACACTGCATTCATTTACACGTTTAAACGTTATATTCGTGCAATTGCACCTATCTTTAGAGGGAGGTCACTGGGAGTTCAGACGTTTGAAGCCACTGACTAGGCCCAGGTGCCTGTGAATAGTGCTCGTTGATGATTGGTTGGTATAATGAAGCCTGCATTTGCACGATGCATGATGTCAACAGTGACGTGTTAATATACAGCGTGGTAGACCGCGGCACGTGATTTTTGTACATACACGCCGTGTGCGGTTTCTACTTCCGCTTCTGCGTGCAGGCTATTATGTAAACACTGCTGCCGGACAGATGGTGTTTGCAGCAGCAGCGGTGTGACACCGTCTTTAGTCCGTCTGTCAGCGACAGTTTCAGCGATGTATCGCGTCTGTATTGTATTCTCGCCGCCGGCGGCAACTCGTTCATTCCACCGTTCACACCTACAGATATACGACTAGCCTCCTGGCTTATGTATAGTCTCGTCAGTCGACTCAGATTAGAACGCTAGCAGAAGTGGGGGGTTACACTTTCTGATTCATAGGACATCAGTCCCGGTTGTTGCGTTTCTACAAGGATTCCGTTTCCGCCATTTTTATTCCCAAAACTCCCCCAACGGGGGCATAAATCGGCATTTTCAAGCCAAACTCGCATAACATCGAAACTCACAATCTAAAATATCAAGGTTTGCTTGCCCATCTACCGTATAAGTTATCGTAAATAAATTCAGCAAGATCATGCAGGGCTGACGTTAAACCAAAGGTTGAAAATTTAAGCTATAGCAACAAAGTTTGGCATGATGATGACGCACTCTGCAATCTATATCCCATCACTCAGTTCGATGTTCTTTGTCTGTCTTTGTACGTGTCCCGCTTTTAATTGAACGGTGGAGATTGTTGACGACGAGATAACGTCACTAAACCGGTTTGAGTTAAGAACGGGTTTTGATGTCGTTGGATGCGGTAAGGTCTCTACTGTTGTGCACCAGCGTTTAACTTCGTTCCTGCGCTCCTAGGTGGCGCCATCGCATAATGTTGAATTTAAACATACGGTCAAATTTGGGGTTTTCGCCTTCAGTTGCGACACAATGCACCAATCACTCTTGCGTGCCAAATTTTACCCTGATGATGGAATGGGTGGTGGGGAGCCCCAAATGTCAAAATTGTGGTTAAATTTGCAGTATCTCGCCCCTTGGGGGTCCACGGTGCATTTTTAATTTTTTACCACAGCTTCACTGTTGTGTGCCAAATTTCACCACGATCGGTGAAGAAGGGTGGGCAAGGAAGCACTCCAAAATATCCAAAAATCGGTCAAATTTGCGGTTGAAAAAGTATTTTCAGTTTTGTAAAGATAGTTTCACAACAGTCGTGGCAACAGTTGTTAATGTGCCATGCAGTCTCCGACGACATCACGGCGACCTGTAGTTTTAAGCGCCATGTGATGTGCTGGGTGCCCGTTGAGTCTGGATAAAGAACCAGCACAGAGGGCAGAGCGACAGGACAGGCAGGCGTAGCCAGCAGTGTGGCAGGTCGGTGGTCTTGGTTTGTGTGCCGCGGCGGAGGCTGAATTAGTGAAATTAACAGCCAACTAATGACGCGACGACAGACGCTAAACAGAACAGACGTCCTCCCTCCGTGCAGCCTCTGCAGCCAGCACGGCGTCCATGACAACGCGCCTCGCATCTCATAGCGACGGACACGACCGCCCTACCTTCAGTTCCGCCGCGGGACGGTATTCTATAGCGGTGTCTGTCTGGCGACCCGTTAAATTGGACACCGTCGACTAAGGTAAACATTATTGGTCGCACGAAAAACAACCGACCTAACTGTCGTGCAAGATGTCGGCTTCCGCGGCAGTAAAACAAATTAGCGGCACCGTTGATACATCAAAGTGATATCTGACCGCGGATCACCGTATACACCAGACACTAGGAGACACGGTCTTTGTTCTGACCGGCCATACTGACCACACAGCCAACAAGGTCAAACGTGTCGGCATATTGTATTTCCTATCCACCGTGCAGAATACGGAATATACGACTGGACATTAGACAGTACACGACATGCATGGACTTTGTGGTCAGCAAGTTGGCAGCGTGGAACTTTCCTCTCTTAGAGTGTAGGTTTAGATTAAAACAAGACAAAAGAAAATGCCGAAATGTTGAATAAAGATTCAAACAGTTATTTCATGTCAAAAGTAAAATCGGCAGCGTTTGACGAAGAGACAGAGAGAGAGAGAGAGTTCCGATCTCATATTTGACACTGAAATATTGAACAACGCCGTTTATTTGATACTGTGTTTACAAGGAGGGTTTAAAGTAAGAGGGCTCGGGGGAGCTCAGCCCCCCAGCTCAAGGGGGAGTGGGGTGGTAGACTGCAGATGCGCGGCACGTGTCCATAGCGCCGCCGCTGACAGAGACGTTTTGACCGCATCAAAGATTGTTCAAGACACAATAAGTTTCTGGCACCAAATGTCCAGTTAAGTCAACTAGTCTAGTCAAGACTTAAGGTGCGTTCATACATGATGCGTTGCGTTGCGTTGCGGCACGACGCCGCTCTACACGCAACGCAACGCAACGCAACGCGTCCAGTGTGAACGCACCTTTAGTCGAGTTGAGTTTCAAATTCAAACAGGCTTAAGTTAAATCAACTGCGCCAGGACACCGCAAATGCCGTACACTATTTCAGCGTTTTGCAGAACCACATTTTGTGTCACTGAGCGAAGTTTCACCAATTTCTAATCAACCTATAAACAACTTGTATAAAGTATGTGCAGTTATGTGGTCGTAAAACACGTATGTGATTGGTGAGTGTGTATGTATCACGTTATTAGACTTTCAAAATATAATACATTAAAAACGTACATAACGTCACAAAAATAAAAAGTAGTAAGGTTTTTACCTCTATGTTCATAGTTGAATTTCACACATTTTAGTGTGGGTGGCTGAGAGGTCCCCGGACAAAGAAAGAATGGGGTGTGATAGGCCTACTCCTCTGAGTCAGCCCCTGATGTGATAGCGGTGTGGTCGACGTGACACTTTGACACGTGCGATATTTTCAGTGCACGAATTATTATCGCGTGTCGCTGCTATAGGCTGGACTACTGTAACGATAGATGCTGACTCAGCATTTCTGACACTTCGTTTAACGGGTACGAGAGCACCGGCACTACGCAACTAATAATAATAATAATAATAATAATAATACACCTGTATTATTTTGTTGTCGTTAAACACAGAAATCATAACAACTATATATACAAGCTGTCATGCAGGACAGCATTCTGCATTTATACAATTACTGAGCATAGAACCAACAAACAACAAACACAACAGAAGCAAGCAACATCTAAGCTAACACAAAAAACATAGAAAATGCTAAAATCTATAAACAAACACATAAAAATGAAATCTAAACTAAAGGAACATGCAAATTTAAGGACTATTCACATGTGCGCGCGTAATACTACAGTAATACTCAATTGATACAAACGGAAACAACGACGAACTCATACAAGAACACAGTGTTAAATTATTTAGTATATATATTTTATCATATTTATTTTGTTTGTCCCCTGCCAGGATTCGACCCCATATCCACGACCTCCTGCTTTGCAATTAATTCTTGCTTTGCAATCCACCATGTTACGACTGGGCGGGCCACCTAACCCACCAAATCCCTCCAAATAGCATGCACAATCTCCTTAAAATCACGCGTGGCAGCTAAGCAGCACAGACATTCCGGAAGACAAACTGACGCAAAGCACAGAAATTCCCAAGCCGAACGATGACGTTGATAAGTAAGTAAGTAATATTTATTGACACATGACAAAAGCATATGTGATAGTACATTAGATACTAACATACAGAAATAGGCAGAAACATAATCGAAGTTGCAAACCGAGAATGAGCGTGGAGTACAATAGTACAATCGAACAATACAATTAGCATGGGATTATTATAGACCCGTTCCAGTGATGTAGTCCTCTCCTCAAGGCAGATGCCTCACCTCGAGGCTGCCTCTACGCAGAAAATGTTGATGCCTCGGCCTCATGCCCTGCAGCTGCCTCGGTATCATTGGCTTGTCTCTGCCTCAGAAACACTGCCTCTGCCTCACCTCGGTCTCGACCTCACTGCCTCGCTCTCGCCTTGGTTGATATGGTTAATGGGTAAGCCACATAAAACCCAGCGTGATGGTTAGGGGTCAGCCAAGACAAACCCCCATAACTGGAGCATTTGCTGCCTTGCCTTGACTCAACCAGTAAGCTTGGGGCCTACTGCCTCGGCCTTGCCTCGCCTCGCATCCCAGCTGCCTTGGCTCTCCTTGCCTCGATTAAAGTCCTTACTGTGCCTCAGCCTCGCAGCAGCCTCGGAAAAAAATGCCTCGACTACTAAGCATATGTGGAGAATAATGATTGATGCATGTCGACAATGGGCGCGATCTGTCCCGTTCCATGACTGTCGAGTGCCGAGGTTGGACTCCGTGAGACGGTGAGCGGCGTGACCGTGTAACGCTCAGCCTCTGCCTGTCACACTGCGCAACGCGTTCCTCGAAGAGCACCTGCTAGGCCTACCTACAGCTACAGTGTGCGCTTGTCGGCTCACTGATGCGCGGTTACCCCTGGTACAACACCGACACGTGGCTGTTAACAATAACACCATCACGGAGCGTCATAACGAATTATCAGACAAGCACGTCAAACTAGTGTCGCATCTAACTAACCGTCATCAGCTTCTTCGCGTACATTCCCTACGTTGTGCAGTCACTATCGTGTTGCTAGTGACATCTGGCGAACGATTTCGGGCGATGCGCTGTTCAGATAGTGGCGCAGTGTGGGTGAATATTATTAACCTGCGGCATTAAATATCACCGATTGATTCAGTTTGTTTGTTATCTTATACTTGTTCATTAAATGTATTAGTTGGCGGTGAATAATATATCTGGTAGTATAACCAGTTTGAAAAACAGATCTGTGGTTTAAACTTAATATTGGTTATATTGGTTATATTGGACTTGGCTTTTTGGCAAATCCTTTCCACCATAGGCCTTTTCCTTACCTATCGGACTGACTCCACGGACTACCTGACCATTTCCGGCTTTACTTCGCTCAACGGCTTGATTTGTTTACATAGTGTGTTAGACAAAGCCGACTCTCAGTCGGTTTTCAAACGCACTTAAAATCCTCGCATTTTCATTCATTCATTCATTGGTTGAAGTACGCAACGATGTAAACTCATTCGCCAGATGGCGATTTCGGTTTGCAGCTTTAGTTGTGTGAAATACTATTGAGTGTTATAATAAGTCGTTTGTCATTTATATGATTGTTTAAACAGATGCTATGCGTGAAACAAAACAGACCATACATTATACAATTTTAATACGATATAAGAATTTCGTATATGACAACACCGATTTAGTTCACGATGAATTTAGCACCAGTGCGGCACGGTGGCTCTATGGCTTAGTTGGTTAAAGCGCCTGCCTAGTAAGCAGGAGATCGAGGGTTCGAATCCCTCTGGAGCCTCGAAACTTTTTATTAGGCTGCAAGAGCTTATGTTGTAAATACTCTACGGGGCAAAAACGGTCTTCACGCGTTCGGTTATAACTCCGCCAAAGGCGAACCGATATTGATGATATCTGGAACAGTGTGAGCCATAATGTGGGCGCTGGCCCTGGCAGATTTTGAGCTAGATCCGCGCAGTAGCGACAGTTTGAGAGGGATCGTTTTTCCAAAAAAAAAACGCCAAAATTGCTCAAAACATTTCCAGGTCTTGCGTCTTCAGGCGGGCCGTCATAACTCCGCAATGATTACAAATGCCGAAAAGTTACGGCCAAATGGTCCCTCTGAGGGATGTCTAGTTTTCATTTTTACCGTTAGAATTACTTCAAAGTCTTTCCCCTGGACTGTACGCTGCGCACCAGAAAGGGACTTACCGAAATTTTCGGCAACGTCCGTTGTCCGATATATTGTCCAATAGCACGCTACAGTGCTGGTGCGGCCCAGAGCATAGATATGGCTTTGGTGCGGCCTAGTGAGCGATGTATTGAAGAAAAGCAGACTGAATTAGAAACTGAAAGTAAGTAAGACGGCAGATAACGGCATGCGATACTATAGGTATCGTCGAATGCAGGAACTTAACAGCTTGTGCGTAAATTAGCGAATTAAATTAAATCATTAAATTAGCAAACAGTTGTGTCACCTGTTGAGTACGCCATGTGGTAAACGCTCTCTTCAAGCTTATATTGCAGTGTGTCTCCAGATACACTGCAACCCGCCTAGTTTCTTGTTCAAGACACTCTTTCTTTTTACGTGAAAAACTATAGGGCTAGAGTGTGACCACTGATCGATTCGCCTCGAGTGTCTTCGAGGCGAATCATAGTAGTCTACGGGGCCACGCGTTCGGCTATAACTCCGCCGAAAGTGAACCGATTTGGATGAAATCTGGAACAATGTGAGCGAAATGCTGGAGGCTGGCCACGGCAGATTTTGGGCGCGATCCGCGCAGTATCGACAGTTTGAGAGGCAGCCGAAATGTTTTTTTGGCATGCGAAATACGCACGATTTCACCGAATTCCCGTCTGACAAATTTTACGACATTTCAACACAACAACGACGATCGGTGTCGTCATGTAAACTTCTGGAACAGAATTTGGAAATTTTTTTACCAAAAAACTGGTCTTTAAAAACCGTCAAAATTGCTCTCAGAATTTCCAGATTTTGCGACTTCAGGCCGTCATAACTCCGCAATGATACAGATCGCCGGAAATTTATTTCCAAATGGCCCCCCTATGGGATGTTTAGTTTCCATTTTTACTGTTAGAATCAATTCAAAGTCTTTCCCTTGGCTGTACGCTGCGCGCAAGAAAACAATTTCGGCAACGTTTAGCGCCCGTTTAGATACGATAGGTCCTAATAATCGTTGATGGTCTCCGTGACAGGAACCGAGAAATTGGACGATTAATGGGAGGAATAATACAAAAATTGTTGTTGGTGTTACTATAGCTTCAGCCATTTCAGAGATATAAAGAAAGACCCGAAACGTGAAAATAGAGGTGATTTGGGATTGTTAGGGTTGCGCAAGGTTATCAGCAATGCCACCGTACTCATCTTCCGTAGAAACTATGCGTTTTATCTTATAGGCGTACCGTTTTCAAGATACAGCAATTAAGTTATTTGTCGAAGGTCGCAAATTTTTCCTACCTCAATTGGCCTACGTATTTGACGACCCTGTTGGATGTTACCTCATCACAATTTCGTTAATATCTTTAGCGGCAGCAAACTAGAGTCTATGAGCTACCATGATGCGTTGTTTGAGTGGTGATATTTTTAGCCGTTTTGATAGAATACCGGTTTGTGACAGACAGACAGACAGACAGCCGGGCGCAGGGCCATGGCGTATACCGCGCTAGCATAGCGTCGCGCCGTAAAAACGGTGAAGGAAGTTGGTGGCATGGCCGAGCGGAGCAGCAGTTGATTTAGCGGCTAACGGTGACTCAGTGTTGAATGGTAGTCAGCCTCAGAATCAGCAGCAGGAGGAGGCGGTCTGATAACGATATATCTGCTGTGTAGGCAGATAACAAAGAACACACGGAGCTGAAGGCCAACTGATAAGAGGTCTTGTGATGTGAGCAAGGAGCTTATCTTTCATTGTTCCGGTTACAAGCTGCAGCAGACCGCGTAGGCCTACATGAATAGCTTATCACTGACTTAGCGGCTCTAGTGATATAACCGTTTAAACAAAAATGTTTCCTAAACGTTCAGCTTTCAGGTTGCGCGTTTGAGTGAAAACTTCGATTGAGCCGCGTCGCGCGTCTGCTCATGTACGTTATTTACGATCTTTAACTGAACTGAGACTGATGAGGCGTGGTTCAGTTGCTGAAGCTGAATTCATTAAAGGATCGGAAAAGTCAAGCCAGTATCGCCATCTTTCGTCTGCTAGATCTGCACTGCTATCAGCAGGTAGCCGTCGTTTGCAAGATTCTAAACGACGTAGTAACTTCAGTTTGCGATTCTGTGTTGCATCTCTGTGGCTAGAGTTAAATGATCTAACCACTGTACCACTGTTTTAAACGTAAAATGCACCTGTAATTAGGCCTACGTGTAGTACTTTTCGCACAGCGCACGCTGTCAAAATGACCAGAACTAGGCTACTGTCTCGGACAAAATGGCGGCTTTTGGCCCAAGAACACGACACGGTTGTCGGTTTGGCCACGCGTACTGGCAGAGGCTTTTGACGTCCGTGAACAGGTTCGTCAACACGGATACATCTTAATGACACTTGTGTTCACGCACGGACGTTGTTGACGTGAATACAGATGTAGGTTACCGATCCAGGCATGCAGTTGGTCCTGCTGTAGGTCCGTTCAGTGCGTTTAATGGTGATGGCGATAGATCATCTCAGCCTGACCGCCCAAGTTTAGTTTCCGCTAACATCTATAAGAATGTATCATGACGTTGAAATGAAATGATGTCATCGTGACGTGTGGAAAAGTCAACCTGTCAGATTTGCTCCAGTACGTCACTGGTTGGCACGTTCTAGGCCCCGTCGTTTTTGTTAGTGCAGCTCCGCATTAACATCCGACTCTCGTATGTATTCTAACTTAAATATGCTTTGGACAACAATGATTGACAGCGAATTACTGGCCCGCCTAATGGGCCAGTATTGTTTTGCTCGCTGGCGTCTATCCACTTCTGATCGCAGCCTCAGAAGATTGAATCCAGGCTGTCAATGTTTGCCTGAATTCAATCTTCTGAGGCTGCGATCAGAAGTGGATAGAAGTTAACGTTTAACAAACTGAACGGTTGGTGCCTCTCGGTTTAGTCTAGTCTATAAGGCGTGCATGGAAGTAAGTCCAGTAGATTACAGAGCTGACTGCCTGGCATCGCCTGCCAGCTGTTGTTGTTCATCAGCCGCCTTGGTTCAGTCGCTGCATCTGAGATCTATGCTGCATCTGTCGACCTCGCTGTTATACGTCGACGCCGATGCTGACCTGAGCAGTTCGTCAGTGAGTTATTTGGCAACTCACAGGCTCCTGCATCTTACACTGCAGTCTGCTTTTGTGTTAATAGTTTAACTCTTTTGTTCCAGTGGTAGTTTGTGATCACGTGGTTCATCGATGTTGTTTCGACAACTTTATTGGGTTAACGACATTTAAAATACCCCGTGATGATATTTGCTGATGATAACAGGTAAGTGTACTATGTAATATCTCAGACAAACGTACATGTGTGATGCTCATCTCGCCACGTGTGCTGCCAGACCTGCGGTTACCTTCCCAGCCGCATAACATCAGTGCCGTTTAACGGTATAGCAGATTAGGCCTATGCTGCTTGGTTACACAAGTAGGCTACATGTGATGAGTCTTTATAATAATGAACGTAGAACGGCCAAGCCGGGCTGGGGGTGTCAAACCTGCGACCCTTTGATCACAAGCAAGGTATTATGGCGTGATGGGTATATGCCCATCAACCTTTTACATATGTGGCTGATCGTATAGATCATGTTAATGATGTTATCAGCACCGGTAATAACCTTCTCTAAAACGACTATGAAACCCTTTCCAGCGACCGTATGAAACCGGGACGTACAGTACATGCCAATCTGTTGTGATTTGTCAGTGCGAGAGAAGACTTCTGAGAGAGTCGATTTGTGCGCGAAGCAAGAACCAGTTCAATTGCTGTACTGGAGAGTTTCATAGAACACCAAGTACGTCAACAACTGGTGCTCTGTCGGATCTGGATCTGGATCTGATCCTCTGTGTACTCTGATGACACTTACAAGGTGATGCTAAAGTTACTGCTTGGACTTGAAAATGGAGAACGTGTCAGTCTGAAGCGAGTTTGAAGCTGAACTTGTTCGTACAAATAATGAGTTCGGGATACCGCTGTGCTTGACTGGATAGTCTTGGTTGGAGGGTGAGGATAAATTCGATGGATACTGCTGCAGTAGCGCGTGAGAAACTGACGTTGTCAGTTCGATGTCGCTGAGTGTGGTGGCTGTAATCTGGTCACTGCTGAGTCTGATCGTCGCCGTTTCGTTCTGGCTGTGTCTTCTCCAGCCTCGCTGGTTCGTCCACAGCGACGCCATGACGTCACTCGGCGTCTTTAGTTACTGTTACCATGACGACGACGACGTTGTCACCACGCTAGCGCCGCCTGGTGGTGGAGCACCCGGACTACAGCAGCTGATCGAGAGGTGTCAAGTGTACGGCGGACCAAGGTTTCATTTCTCCAAGCTGCCGTCGGCGTTCTGGCAGGCAAGTTGTGTGCTGCTCGGTTCAGCTAGTGTTCTGTCGTCTGCGGCTGCTCTGATGTCAATAGTGACGCTCTGTCTACCACGACGACATGACTTCACCGTGGCCGCCGTCACTGGATATGTCCAGATCATCGCAGGTCGGTGGAACTGTCAGTGGCGTAACTTTGGTCTGAAAAGTGAGGAGGAACAAGCAACATTTCTGACTTGGGGTACTTATAAAGTGGGGGGTCCGTCCTCACACTCCAAAAAGTGGGGGGGGGTCCGGACACCCCATCCCTCTAAAATTACGACTATGCGCACAGTTGCCCACTCAAGCCGCTGTCGCAAGTTCGATGAACATGGGGCTTAGGGCGGCCAGGTGGGCTACGTTGCCGGGTGGGCAATATGCACTGCGCCCTATACCACACGATCACGATAGTCCATTACTGCGTAGAGTACAGGCCATGGGGCGCCGTGCACGGTGCATAGCCCACCCGTCAACGTAGCCCACCTGGGCCGCCCTAAGCCCCATGTTCAATAATTCTCAATGAACAATGAGTGTAAACCTCTATCGTATTCCAACGGGGCCTCCAGAAATTTACGACCCACATTCTAAAAAGCAGTTTCCCCGGTTATTCTGGACACTTTCAACGCACTTCCATAGAAAGGCAACGCTAAATAGCGGAAGAGGTCGGGGGTCAGGCCCCCGCCCCACATCTGTAGGCCTATCGAATAGGGTCCCACGTTTCATTGTCAATCCAGCACTGACCTAGCTGACCAATGTCGATACCATGCACTTGCCGGTAATGAATTAATGACATTTTGGTTTTATTCTATTCGTCAGGAGGCAGCACGCTATTTTATGCAGTACAAATAAGCGAACAAGATTCACGGCAAATACGAAGCGTATACACACTTCCTACCGTATGACCGTATGACCATACGTACTAGTGACAAATGATTTGTAGTACTGCACCTTTCTCACCAAGATGGACTATTGTAACTCGATCAGTGCTGACAGGTGCGTAGGAGATTTCTTCTACAGCGTCTTCAGTCCATCGTGAACTCAGCAGCGACGCTGATCTTTCTAGTTGGAAAATACAAGCACTTCTTCACGAGCTACATCATAGGCTCAAAATATCAGAAACAATAATATTTAAAGAATTAAATTTCGACCGTGCCTTAATTTGTCTCAACGGAACGGCGCCGCAACAGCTACGATTCATCCGGTCATCACTGCAGTCCGTATCACCTCCAGTCCTCTGACTACACAACGCTGCTCATTCCTGCGACACGTCACTCCACACTCGACCACTGTTCATTCCCGGCTGCTTCAGTCTCAGCGTGGAATTCGCAGGAATGTGACACATCGCTTTCACTGTTTCGGCTCGCGCTGAACGCGTTCCGATTCAAAGTCATCATTGCGTCGTTGAATCACTCTTACGAGTTAGTTGCAATATGTTGTTAATTCGCAAAAAATCACAAAAATATAATCTTATGTACGTCTCTTTCGTCGTCCGCCGTGTCCCATCAGTTCTGCGCCACCCTGTGTATGTGTGGTGTTGTGTGCTCGTGTATAGTGCTGCTGTTCAGTGGGGGTCTGTTGGTCTTTCCATTCGGTCTCAACTCGGCCGTTGTCAGACAAGTCTGCGGCGGCAGTTCGACGTTCTACTGGCCTGCTGACTGTACTATCGGCTGGACGTTGGTCATGGCCGTCGTTAGTGACGCTCTGGCCGTCTTCTGTCCGTTCTTATCACGCCACATTCACACCGATATCAGACATTCATAGCGCCTCTACACGCTCCGTCGGCTTGAGCTACTGACGGCGCGGCTGTACGATAGCCAATACTTGAGATAATATTTTACAATTAACAGTTTAATATTGAACTTTAATATACTGTCATATGGTGGATGGTTTTCGTTTATAAATTGATATATTTAATATTTAGCGATGTTAATTCACAGCTGCGTATTAGGGACAGGTTGAATCATGACGCGTCTCTACGATTAACACTAGATTCAACTCACAGACACATTCAGAGAGCGTTCACATCGAATATCAGTGTACACGCGACAACGCCATTTAATTCGACACCTGTTGCTTCGCCGCTTGTTTCGTCTTTCGTTGTCACGATACTGCTGACGGACAGCTCAGCATAAAACTCTTCGCTCAGCAGTCTCGTGACGTGTGAAAAAAGTATGTGGTTACTAGTCGGTTGGGATCAGTGCTTCGAGTCATCTTCACTGCTTTGACACCGTCGGTTGGGCGAACCACAACATTATCGAACAATCCACTAAACCACCAGTGACGGGCAGACGTTATATACGGTCAGTTTTATCTAAACTAATCTTTATGAGTCGTGTTGCAAGTTGAATTGGCATTAAAAAGTTTAGTTGAGCCCATCATTCGAAGACTGTATTGATTTAGTAACTTAGTGGTTTAACCAACTAACTGGATTCATCGACTGTGTAGTTATCACTTCGTCTGCGGGAGTGGTTGCGAAGTATTGTAATGAGCGCGTCTGTGTGTGTGTGTGTGTGTGCGTCTGTCTGTCTGTCCCGAGCCACATGCGCGATCTCTACCAATTTTTGCGCATGCTGCCTATGGCCGTGGCTCAGTCCTCCTCCGGCGGAGTGACGAAATCCCAAGGGAAGGGCAATTACCCATTGACAGTGCACTGTACAACACCGCATTTAAGACCAATACAAAAACGGCTGAACCGATCGACATGCCGTTTTGGACGAAGACGCGGGTGGGCCCAAGGAACCATGTATTAGATGGGGTGCAGATCCCAAGAGAAAGAGGCAATTTTGGGGGTTTCCGGGCCATTCACAAGCATTGGTAATCTTCCCTGCAGCATTGGCTGCAAAAGGGATCATTCAATCGCCCATAACGTAATGCAGAAGAAGGATCATTCAGTATGCAATGCGAGTGCAAATAGTATTCTAAAAATTTATGGGCGCAGGCGATGCGGCTTACCGGCCGAGAAAGGGGTGGTTGGATTGCATAGCGCGGGCGAAGTCTGATATCTACGATTGTCCTGTTTTTATTTGTGAAAAGTGGTGCGTGTGTGTATGATGCACAGTGCATTGCGGTTTGCTGTAGAGCTGAAAGTGTACAGACAGTTCCATCTTTAATCTAGCTTCAGCATCTGACCGCGTGATAGTCTGATTGATGTCGTAGAAGACTCATTTCAGTGTCTGTGTCTGCATTGCATGCCGCTCGTAAAGCAGTGTGATGTCGTTAACTGTGGACACAAAAAATATGTGTCTAATATGTTCTTTATTTTGACCTGTTTGGTAGGTTTCGTTATTGAACGCAAGCAGGTCAAAATGTTGATTAGCAATTAACTTTTGTTATTATCACTAAATGTTTAACTGCATCCATAATAATTTAGTTAACTGAAAAGTTTGGCTGTTTTTTTTTCTCTCACTATCATTCTAGTTGAACTGTAAAGAAATAGTTAGAAAAATAGTTAGTGAGAACAAAGGAGAAGACTGAGTCAAGTGGAGTTTAGGAGTTACTCTAGCACTAGATGTGATGGGACGCATGCCAACGTGATGGTCGCCCGTTCTTGGACGGATGGCGCCACCTGGCGAATGCGATTAAAATATGCTGCCATTATTGCAGTGCACTGCTGTTGTGTGTTGAATACTTATTTTGCTCAGTGCGTCAAATATTCAATTATCCACCTTCAAGTACTTGCCAAAATAAGACTGTTACTTTTTGCCTCCGTCTAAGAATTTGGGAGGTTCGCAAGTTCTCGTTGATCGTCATTGGCGCTTCTCTGAGATTAGAGTTTGAAAGAAAAAAATGTAAGAGAAGAGACATCCGTGAAACATAAGGTCGATCGCCCCTTCACTTCCTAGAACGGCCCGGGCGACCTAATCACTAGCAGATGATGACGTGCGTGATAAACACAAATCCACACAGTGTGTCATCGTCATAATACACCAGTAAAATACAATTTAGAATTGGACGATAAAAAAATGGCTGCAACAAGAGCGACTGTTTATAATCAACGCATATGACTAGTAGTAACAGAAGACGACTCACGAAGACCTCCACTCATGAAGCCGCATAGACAACACATTGATATTGTTTGTACACCATACGTCTGTCCCTCTTACTCCACCGATGTACGAGATCGCTATAAACACGATGGATGACACGTGTCAGCTTGCTGCAGCGACGACGGCACTGCACACGGGCGGGTAGATGCCCCACCAAGTTTGTTATCCCACAATGCGCTGCGTCGAGACTTGTATGGTCGTCGACTGATATTATCTAGATGTAGATGCATACTGCCGCCAAGTCGAGTCACATAGGCGACACCTGGTGACTCTCAGACGCGGCGACAAGACCCATGTCACGTGACCGGAAGTCGAGATAAGCTGGTACATAGACACCAGCAGGTGGAAGAAGTTTGGAAGCAGGCAGCAGACTAGTGCTGCTGATGGTGGTGGAGGAGGATGAACATGTCTTGTGGTCACTGCTAGCTGTCAGTGATGGTGCGCCTAGTGTCGCAGCCGACAACATCAACGAAGGACGAGCTTCGAAGCGCGGCAGCGACAGCAGACCGCCGACGGTCGGACTAACGAACGGATTGGCCTCGTGGCGTCGCAGTTCACTGAGTGGGTCCATGCCGGAGTTTCTCAGTGCCGACATGCTGCTGATGGGCGGGCTGAACCACGGTCGACATAGCAGCGGATCATCGGAGGACACCATAACGTCATCAGTTCCGCCGTTCAGCTGACCTCGCTGATTGCTAGACGAACAACAATGAGGCGACCTTGACCTTGACCTTGACCTAGATCGCGACCTTGACCTTAGTGTATTCCTGCCACGAAGCGGACGCGACAACGGTGAGGACGACCTTCACATTATACAGAAGTACGTTAGGCATACTGTACTATAGCTTGTTCACGATACAACTAAACTATAAGTTCGCAGATGTGAACATGTTCAGAAACTATAGTTCAGCTCAGTTCAGTTATGTTGCGGCAATGTGAACACGCCTTAACGTTAATTGTGTAATGAACGGCCGCATTGGCTCGCTGTGTCACCTGCCAATACGTGTTCAATAGTCTTTCACACCTAGTCTCTTTTAATCACGTATCCAGTCTTCACACGATGATGATAATGATGATGATGATGATGCCATCGACAGGGCTGTTACATTCCGTACAGCTAGGAGTGTGCAGGGCGATGTACCGGACCACCCACGACCTTCTCATGTAACAGACCACCCATCAAGTAACAATGTACCAATCATCATGCTATCCTTCATCAAGTAACCCGTCCCAGGACGTCGCCCAGGACTGCATTTGCCAGGGGCGCCGGCGCCTATACAGCAGACACGGCAAAGGCCGTAGGGCCTACCACTTTTTTGGCTGGTACGGCACACAATGCATTTTGCCGTACCACTTTTCAGGCCTATAAGTAATAATAATTTTCCTATTAATTTAGTTTTGGGAGCAGTAAGCAGACGTAATGAAATCATGTCGACTGTCAGTCTCTTCTGAC
>Ga0209780_1000650_pt1 | contig 19566 bp, 17 predicted proteins | sample WorMetexBAHAMAS2_FD_187384 | JGI IMG/M metagenome (GOLD analysis project Ga0209780, IMG submission 187384) | Marine gutless worms symbiont microbial communities from Max Planck institute for Marine Microbiology, Germany - Inanidrilus exumae... | ecosystem: Host-associated > Annelida > Digestive...
GCGGCACGAACCATCCCCGATCTCTGGGACGCCATCGCCGACGCCATCGAAACCTTCGAATCCGACGAATGCCTCAACTACTTCGTCAATACAGGTTATGACCCGGTATAAATTGAACCCGCTCTAGATCTGAGCCAATGGTGCCGGAGCCGCCGAGGTTGATGGTCTGATCGGCGGGCAGCGCGCGCATGTCGATCAGCGCCTGCCGCGCCGTGTTCACCTCGTTGGTGAAGGTGGCCAGGCTCTGCGTGGTCGTGACGTCAAACTGCTCGCGACCACGATCGACGGCGAAGGTTTGCAGCCCATTTCCGTCATCGTTGTCGAAGAACGAGTTCGAGATGTTGCCGCCCTGGTTTCGGCAGAAGGCCACTGTGCTGGCGCAGGCCACACCCTGGTCCGGGTCGCCGAAGACGTTGAGGTCCTGATAATCGAAGTAGCCGTTGTCGAACAGGATTGCGGCATCGCCATCGTAGGTGGGAAAGGTGGTGACCGGCGACGGTACACCGCCCGGCAGCGCCACCGCGGACGGCGCCAGGTTGACCACATGACCCAGGGTATTGTCGGTGGTCGTAACCGAAATGCTCTTGAACGGATCCGTCCCGGCGCCCTAGCAGGCTGCTGAAAAACTCTGAAGAGGCTGCGAAACATGGACAATGGCTGAGGACCAGGAGGGGGGCGCGCCATGATGCCGGGCGCATCACAAGCGGCACCCGACGCCGTCATTCGGCCATTGTCCTGTTTCCCCAAGGGGTTGCGGTCGGATCATCCGTCTGGTTCGTCGCCTCGGCTCGACGATGCGCCCAGCATCGCCTTCGCCGCGGCTCCTGCCATGCGGACGATCGGACCAGCAACGCAGTTCTTCCAGAGTTTTTCAGCAGCCTGCTAGTCACACGGGTTCATCCACAGGTCGTTCGGGGCAGCGGGTGGCTGGATATCGCGGAGCGAGAATGCGTCGGCATATGCGCCTTCTGATCGCGTTGCTGCTTCTAGCGATGGTCGTCGACGGTCCCGCGCTGGCCGCGGCGCGAACCGGTGACGGTGTCGGCCGCTTTTACGAAGACGCGGTGACCGATTTCCACGCCGGCCGCACCCGCAGCGCCCTCATCCAGCTCAAGAACGCGCTGCGCGAAAACCCCGATCACCTGCCGTCGTTGATCCTTCTCGGCCGCGTCAACTCGGCGCTCGGCGACGGTGCGGGCGCCGAGATCGCCTACAAGCGGGCGCTGGATGCCGGCGCCGCCGAGGATCACGTGCTGATCACCATGGCCGAGGCGCTGCTGCTGCAACGGGACTTCACGCGCGTCCTCACCGAGATCAGGAGCGGCAACCGCACGCCGCTGCTGGAGGGGGAGGTGGATCGGGTGCGCGGCGAGGCGCTGATCGGGCAGGGCCGGCTGGAGGCCGCCGCCGCGTCGTTCATTGCCGGCTCGGAAAAGGACCCCGGCTCTCCCGGACCGCTGCGCGGCCTGGCCCACGTGCGGGCCATTCAGGGACAGTGGAACGACGCCACGGAGATCCTTCAACGCGCCGTCGACCTCGATCCCGGCGACCCCGACACGTGGTTGGCCACCGCCCAGTTCATGCAGCGCCGGCGCTCCTTCGGCGATGCGCTCAATGCCTACGATCGTGTGGTCCGGTTGCGCCCCGGCGACCTCGCCGCCTTGCGCGGCCGGGGGGCCGTCTATTTCGAGCTGGGCGCGCTCGACAAGGCCCTGGAGGACCTGACGACGGTCCGCGACGCCGCGCCCAACGACCCATGGGCGGCCTACTACTACGCGCTTGTGCAGGGTCGCAAAGGCAACGACGAGGACGCCGCGAAGGCGATCCTGCAGGCCTTTACCTGGATGCGCCAGTTCGAGATCGGCGAGTCCGGCGCCCAGCCGCCGGCGATGGCGTCGTCGGAGATGTACCTCTCCGGGCTGGTGGCGTTTTCCTTAGGCCTGACGGACAAGGCGGAACTCCTGCTCACGCGATACGTGGGGGAGGACCCCTATCATCCCGGCGCGCGCCTGGCACTCGGCCGCCTGCTGACGCTGGAGGGCGACGTTCACGGCGCCATCGACGTTTTGGAGCCGGCGCGGACGATGATCCCCAGCGACCCGCGGTTCCTCGCCATCCTGGGCGATGCGTATCTGGATTCAGGCCAGCCCGACAAGTCCATCGAAGTGTTGCAGTGGGCGGCCGCGGAGCTGCCGAACGCCGCGGCGATCCATCGCACCCTGGGGCAAGCCTACCTGGCGTACGGCATCCGCAGCCTGAACAGGGCGTTACGCACCACCAATCCCTCCATCGAAGCGGGCGTCCTGCTCGCCGAGGAACACGTGCGCGGTGGCGAGCCCGCCAAGGCCCTGACCGTCGTCCGCACCGCGATGGAAGTCGCCCCCGACAATGCCGCGCTGCATAACCTGAAAGGCGAGGCCCTCGCCGCCTCGGGACAGCGCGGCGAGGCGCGCGCCAGCTTCGAACGCGCCATCGAGATCGCCCCCGACTACGTGGACCCCCAGTTCAATCTGGCGGAGATCGAAGAGGCCGAGGGCCGACCCGACGAGGCCCGGATCATCTACATGATGGTGCTCGGCCAGAAGCCTGACGACACCCGTGCCATGGAGGCCCTGGCGAAGTTCGCCGGGCGGCAGGGCGACACGGACGAGGCGCTGCGCTGGCTCGAAAAGGCGGCCAACACGGATCCCCAGAACGTGCCCGTCCACGTGGACCTCATCAGTGCCTACTCGCGGCTCGGCCGGCACAGCGACGCATTGTCGGTGGCGCGGGAACTGGCGGCCAACAATCCCGCCTCGGTGACGATCCTGGAGGCCGTGGGCAACGCCCAGTCGGCCGCCGGGCAGCGGCAGGCGGCGCTCTCCAGCTTCGCGCGGATGGCACACCTGGCACGGGGGTCGGTGGAGGACCTTGAGCGCGCGGCCCGGCGGCAGATGGACGCCGGCGATACGGATGGGGCCTATCGCACGCTGCGCACGGCGACGGAGGAGCACCCGTCGGTGGTCTCGCTGCGGTTGCTGCTGATCGAGCTGGAAACCTCGTTCGGTCATTACGATCAGGCGATGCAGAGCGTGGACCGGTTGCAGGAGCAGTTTCCCGATCGCGGGTTCGTGGACGGCCTGCGCGGCGACGTGTTGACCGCGTCGGGACGCCTGGAGGACGCGGTTGCCGCCTACGAGACGGCGTTCGAGCGGGAGCCCTCCGGGCCGCTGCTGCTGCGCCTCTACGGAGCCCGCAAGCGGGCGGGGTTGAACCCGGAGACCACCGTCCTTGAGCACTGGCTGGCCGACAACCCGCGGGACCACCAGGTGCGCAACGTGCTCGCCGGGGCGCTGCGGGAGAGCCATCCGCGCAAGGCCATCGACCACTACACAGCGTTGGCGCGGGCGGCGCCCCGTGATCCGGCGCCGCTGAACAACCTGGCGTGGCTGTATCATCGGCTGGGGGACCGGCGCGCCCAGTCGCTGGCCGAGCGGGCCTACGACTTGGCGCCGGACCGTGCCGGCGTGATCGACACCTACGGTTGGATCCTGGTGGAGTCGGGCGAGCCGGAAAAGGGTCTGGAGCTGCTGCGCAAGGCCCAGGCCAAGGTCCCCGACGACCTGCGCGTCCGCTATCACGTGGCCGTGGCGCTGAGCCGCACCGGCCAGGCGGACGCGGCGAAGCGGGAGCTGGCGGCGGTCATCGCCTCCGCCGACGAGGCCCTCGCCCGTGCGCCCGCGCCCTGCTGGACAGCTTGGGCGGCGGCTGAGGGCAGCGGATGTGCGGCAAGCCGATGAACGCCACCGAAGCCGATGGCTTCTTCAGCTCGGTCCTCGACTCGCTGACCCAGCACATCGCCGTCATCGACGCGGACGGGACCATCCAGTGGGTCAACCGGTCATGGAAGTCCTTTGCCGAGGCCAACGGCGGGACACCGGACAAGGCCTGGCCGGGCACCAACTACCTGCACGTCTGCGGCAATTCCGCGGAAGAGGGCGAGGCGGACGGCGGTGACGCCTTGGCCGGGATCAAGGCCGTGATCAGCGGCGAGCAGCCGTTGTTCTATTTCGAGTATCCCTGCCATTCACCCACCGAACAGCGATGGTTCATGATGGGCGCCTGCCCGCTCGGTTGGGACGGGCCCGAGCATTTCGTCATCACCCATCAGGATATTACCGAACGGAAGCGGGCGGAACTCCGGGTCCAGGAGCTGGCGGTGCTGGACGCAGTAACGGGGATCGCCAACCGGCGCCGCTTCGACGATGAGCTGCAATCGGAATGGCGGCGCGCCCGGCGGTCCGGCCAGCCCGTATCCCTGGCCCTGTTCGATATCGATTTCTTCAAGCTGTATAACGACACCTATGGCCATATCGCTGGCGACGAATGCCTGAAACGAGTAGGCGAGGCCATGGTCAACGTCTGCCGTCGCCCCGGCGACTTGGCGGCCCGCTACGGCGGCGAGGAGTTCGCCATCATCCTCGGCGATACGGAGCATGAGGTCGCCCGTGACCTCGCCGAGGGCATCCGCGCGTCCATCCAGGCCCTGGACATTCCGCATGAGCGCGCGATCCCCGCCGGGTGCATCACCGTCAGCGTCGGCGTTGCCACGGCGCGGCCCGACGGCGATGCGCACGCGGTGCCGTTCCGCCTCATCGAGGCCGCCGACCGGGCCCTCTACGAAGCCAAGGCCAGCGGCCGCAACTGCGTTCGCTGATCGTGAAAAAGTCCCTCGCCCTTGGCTCGGTGTACTTTTTTCCGGTTTCATATGGCCAACTCCGCGCGTGAGGCGACTCGACGGGCGGATTTGAAGCTGCTTCCCGTCTGATCCGGTAAGCAGACCGGATCAGACGGAGTCTCAAATCGCAAGCTTACGGCCCGCTCCGTCCGGAAGCTTGCGATTTGGCGACACCTGAAATGGGGGCGCCGGGCCGCCCCAAGCCCTCATTTCTCCTTGTTGCAACTGAACAATAGTACACTGAGCGAAGCGAAGGACTTTTGTTCACGGCAACTCAGAACGGTTTTATGCGCCCCGACAATGCCTTGAGCACCGCGCGGGCATCATAGGCATTCGGATCGTCCGAGGGCTTGGCGCCGCGGCGCACGACGATGTTGGCAAACGCCTCGTATCGGCTTAGCGGCCGCGAGGTCGTGGTGGCGAACCCGCCAACGCCGTAGGGGTGGCGGTGACGAAATCTTCCAACGCCGTAATGGCCGCCGAGATCGGAGGTGGTCGAGTGATACGTGGTGCTGCGCTCGGTGTCCGCGTCGACGATCACGAAGTGGTCGTGGCCGCTTTGGACCGTAATCTCCGCCGCGCGGTAGAGCAGGTAATTCTCCACCGTTTCGCGGTCGGTCAGGCTGTTGCCGGCGAAGGTCACCCGAAAGCGGTTGGGTTCAAGCGACTGCTCGGCATAGCCGAAGCCGTCCACGGCCGGCTGATAGGGCGTCGGGCTGCCGCAGGCCGCCAGCCCGAGGGCGCCCGCCAGAACCAGCGCTCGAACTAAACCATGTGCCATCGGCTTCCGTCCGTGTCGCCCGCCAAACCCGACCATCCGACCCCTAAGATATAGGTTCTAATCACCCCGCATCTGCGCCAGCAGGATCGTCTGCAGATCGCAGTCCGGGTCCTCCTTGGCGAAGGCCACGATCCCGAGGCCGAGGCCGGCGAGGATGGCCTCGTATTCGTCCGGCGACAGGCTCGAATGATAGACCCGGTCGTCGCCGACCCGCCCCGTCACCTCGCCGGCGCGCGGCCCCACCGTCAACATCAGCGCGCCGCCCGGCGCCAGATGCTCGGCGAGGCGCGGGATCGTCGATCGCTGCTCCGCCGGCGTGAGGTGGAAGAAGCTGTTCCAGCCGATGATCCCGGCGAAGTGCTCCCGAAGATCGAGCGTCAGCATATCGGCGTGCCGCCAGTCGCCGTCCGGATACCGCATCCGGGCCAGGTCCAGCATCGAATGGGAGAAATCGATGCCGGTGACCGGGTGGCCGAACCGCGTGAAATAGCCGGCGATGGGGTCGCCGGCGCCGCAACCCACGTCGAGGACCCGGCCGCCGGCCGGCAGCAGCGCGCGAAACCGGTCCAGCCAGGCGCGCTCGTGCAGCCGCTTCGGCCGCTCGGCATCGAACCGGGCGGCGTTGCGGTCGTAGACCTCCCGCGTCGCCGCCGCGAGCGCCTTGAGCTCGGCCGCGTCCGGCGCCTCGGTCATTTGCCACCCCCTTTCGTTGACGCAGTGTCGGTGGATTTTGCAATCCCGTCGTCGGCCCGTCGGCATTAACCATACTTAATGGCGGAAAACCGGGCTTTTCACCCGTTGGCACGGGGATTGCGGCGAAATCTGCGGGTTGGTGCGCATTCGCCCGACGAACGGCACCGGTTTGACATACGCCTCGCGGATTACCGTGCCGCGGGGCTCCCGGAGGGGTCCATGATGACCGGAAGACACCCCAAGAACCGCAACGTTTTCGTCGAACGCCACGGGCTGTGGACGGCGGAACAGGAGGCCGCGGCGACGCGCGTCGAGGCGGCGATCGCGGCCCAGGGCATCGAGGTGGTTCGCCTCTCCTTCGCCGATCAGCACGGCATCCTGCGCGGCAAATCCATCGTCGCCGCGGAGGTCCCCGAGGTCCTGCGGAGCGGATGCAAGATTGTCTCCACTCTGCTGGCCAAGGACACCGCCCACCGCACCGTCTATCCGGTGTTCACGCCCGGCGGCGGCTTCGGGCTGGAGGAGATGACCGGCGCCGGCGACGTGATCATGGTCCCCGACCCCACCACCTTCCGCGTGCTGCCGTGGCTGGAGGCCACCGCCTGGCTGCTGTGCGACATCTATTTCCCCAACGGCCGGCCGGTGCCCTTCTCCACCCGGCACGTGGCACGCGGCGCGCTGAGCGCGCTGGCCGAGGCGGGTTACGACTACGTCTCCGGCCTGGAGGTTGAGTTTCACGCCTTCCGCCTCGAAGACGCGCGGCTGGCGCCGGAGCAATCGGCGAGTACGGGGCAGCCGGGGCAGCCGGCGGCGGCACCCCAGGTGAGCATGGTTGCCCACGGCTTCCAGCACCTGACCGAACTCAGACTCGACCAGCACGAGCCGCTGCTGACCCTGCTGCGCCGCCACTTGCTGGCGCTCGGCCTGCCCGTGCTGTCGTTGGAGGTGGAGTACGGACCCACCCAGTGCGAGATCACCTTCCGGCCCGACGCCGGCCTGGCGCCCGCCGACATGATGGTGCTGTTCCGCAGCGCCGCCAAGCAGATCGCCCGCCGCCACGGTTATCACATCAGCTTCATGTGCCGGCCGGGGTTCGAAGGGTTTTTCGCCAGCGGCTGGCACCTGCATCAGTCGCTGGTGGATCGCAAGACCGGCGCCAACGCGTTCACGCCGGCGGACGAGAGGGATGCCCTGTCGGCGGTGGGCCGGCATTTCACTGGCGGGCTGCTGCGCCACGCGCGCGCCGCGGCGGTGTTCACCACCCCCACCATCAACGGTTACAAGCGCTTCCGACCCTATTCGCTGGCGCCCGATCGGGCGGCGTGGTCGCGCGACAATCGCGGCGCCATGGTCCGGGCCATCACCCATGGTCCGGGCCATCACCCAGGGTCCGGGCGATCACCAGACCCACGTGGAGAACCGCGTCGGCGAGCCGGCGGCCAACCCGTACCTGTACATGGCGTCGCAGATCCATGCCGGCCTCGACGGGATCAAGAGCGAGATCGATCCCGGCGCGCCCACCGATACGCCCTATGAGGCCGATGCGCCCCTGCTGCCAAGCAGCCTCATGGACACCACCCGCGCCCTCTCCGACAGCGCCCTCTACCGCGAGGCCATGGGCTCACCGTTCATCGACTACATCCTGCGGCTCAAGGAGGCGGAAATCGCCCGCTTCATGGCCGAGGTCACCGAATGGGAGCACCGCGAGTACTTCGACGTTTTCTGACGATAAGATTGGTAATGAAGAGTTATCGCTATGGACATTCATGACACCCTGACCGTCGACGACCCGATCCTGCCCAGCGCGCCCATCGCCCGCGACGCCGCCCCGGCGCTGTGCCATCACGATGACGGCCGCGGACAAAGCTGCGCCTGGTATCACGGCGTGCTGCCGTACATGCGGTTCCTGCAGACCACGGTGGATCCCGCCTGCCATGGGTGGTTCTTTCTCGACAACTTCCGCGCCCTGGCGCGGTCCGGGGCGTTCCCGCGGGTGCTGGTGTCCGGTGCCGCCGACCACGCCATGGCCGCCCATGTGATCGCCGGCTATCGCCTCGGCGGCGCCGAGCCCGCCATCACCGTGGTGGACCAGTGCGAGACGCCGCTGCTGCTCAACAGGTGGTATGCGGGCCGCGCGTCGGCCGACGTCCAGACCACGGCCGCGTCGATCCTGGACTTCCGGCCGCGCACGCTCTTCGATGTGATCTGCACTCATTGCTTCCTCGGGTATTTCGATCCCCGCACCCGGCCGCTGGTGATCCGGGCCTGGTACGACTGGTTGCGTCCCGGCGGCAAGGTGGTCACCGTCACCGGCATTCGCCGCGGCTTCACCGGCACCATGATCCGGTTCAGCCCCGAACAGGCCGACGCTTACGTGGAGCGGGTCGTGGACCGGGCGCGGCGGCACGTGGGCGCGCTGGACGTGGATGTGCAGACGCTCGCCGGGTGGGCCAGAACCTATACCGATCGGTTCTGGAACTATCCCACCTATTCGGAAGACGAGCTGCGGGAGATGTTCGAGGTCGCCGGCTTCACCATCGATCATATCCGCACCGGACTCATCGACAACGGACTGGTCGACGGCCAGCGGCACAAGGGCGGTGCCGGCAACGGCCTGCAAGGCCCCAGCGTCCGCGGCGCCATCGAGTACACCTCCATCGTTGCCACCCGATGAGGCGCACTTCCGAGACTCCATGATGGCTCGATCCGTTTCCCTAAGTCCGGCGTCGGCCTATCCGGGCGTCAGGTGGCCGGCGGTCCCCGACGGAAAGGCGGCCGTTCGGCTGGCCCTGCAGTATCAGCTCGACCAGAGCCAATGGTGGTCGGCGGAGGCGTTGCGCGACCACCAGTTCACTCAGATCGCCGTGCTGCTGCGCCACGCCGCGGACACCGTGCCTTACTATCGCCAGCGCTTCAGCGAGGCCCGCGTCAAGCTCGACAAGGCGGCGACCCCCGACGGCTTCGCCGCGGTGCCCCTGCTTACCCGCGCCGACCTGCAAGGCGCCGATCAGGACCTGCGCAGCGAACGCATCCCGAAGCAGCACGGTCGCCTCTACGAGGTGCACACCTCGGGCTCCACGGGCGCGCCCATCCGCTCCTGGACCACCGACCTGACGCGGCTGTTCTGGCAGACGTTCACCCTGCGCGATCACCGCTGGCACCGGCGCGACCTCTCCAGCAAGCTGGCGGTGATCCGCTATGCGCCGCCCGGCGAGGCGATGCCGCCGCGGGGCGAGCGCCGGCCGAGCTGGGGCCGGGCCACGGACATTGTGCAGCGGACGGGGCCGTCGGCGCGGCTCAGCATCCGCGCCACCATCCGTGAACAGACCCGCTGGCTGCAGCGCGAGAACCCCGACTACCTGCTCACCTATCCCTCCAACCTGGAGGCTCTGGCCCATCATTTCGCCGAACACGGCGTGCGGCTCGAGCGGCTGCGCGAGGCCCGCACCCTGGCCGAGACGGTGACGCCGGAGCAGCGGCGGCTGTGCGCCGAGGTGCTGGGCGTGCCGCTGGTGGACATCTACAGCGCCAGCGAGGTGGGCTACATCGCCCTGCAATGCCCGGCGCACCCGCACTACCACGTGCAGGCGGAGAACGTGCTGGTGGAGGTGCTGGACGATGCGGGCCGTGCCTGCGCGCCCGGCGAGGTGGGGCGGGTGGTGGTCACCTGCCTGAACAATTTCGCCGCACCGCTGATCCGCTACGAGCTGGGTGACTACGCGGAGGTGGGCGCGGCGTGCCCCTGCGGCCGCGGGCTGCCGGTGCTGACCCGGATCATGGGCCGCACCCGCAACATGTTCACCCTGCCCAACGGCGAGAAGCGCTGGCCCATCAGCGGCTTCATGCCCCATCGCCGGACCGTGCCGTTCCGGCAGGCGCAGGTGGTGCAGAAGACCCGCGAGAACGTGGAGGTGCGGATGGTGGTGGACGCGCCGCTGACCGCCGAACAGGAAGCCAAGGTGGTGGAGAGCATCCACGTCGCCATGAACTACCCGTTCCGGGTCACGTTTCTTTACGTGGACGACCTGCCGCGCAGCGAAAGCGGCAAGTTCGAGGACTACGTCTCCGAAGTGGGGTAAGGCCGGCGGCCGCCATTCACCGCTCCCAGCGCAGGGCGGCGATGCGGAGATCGCGGGCGAAGGCGGTGCGGTCGAAGAACAGGCGGCGGGCGGGGAGGTCGCGCGTGGCCATCACCCCGTTCGGGCCCATCAGCACCTGCCAGGATCGCTGGTTTGTGGGCTTGTCGGTGGTAAATGCCCGGCAGGTGAGCAGCGCCACGTTGGCGCCGCCGGCCGGGTCGCGCGCGGACGCATAGCGGAGTGCCGCCACGTCCGCCGACCGGGCGGCATCGGCGAGGTCCTGACAGGGGCCGTAGTCCGTGGGATGGCTCCAGGCAGCGGCGTCCGCATCCAACGGCGGCGCGGTGAGATCGAGCGCACGATCTGTTCCGAAGCGGCAGGCGAAGGCGGTGAACGGGCTGGCGGTGGTCGGCCACGGCACCTCCGGTGCCTCGGCGAAGAACAGCAGGCGATGAAAGGCCGTCTCGGCCGCCGCCGTCTCGTCCCGCTCCGCGGCATAGAACACACCCAGGGTCCTGCCGGCACGGCGAAAGCGCGATCCCCGCGGGTACGGCGCGCCGTAGCGGAACGGGGTGAACAGCAGATAGTGGAGGTGCCGGCACTCCTCCGGCACCGTCGGCTTGGTGGCGTCGATGAGGCGTTCCAGGCGGTCCTGCTCGTCGAGGTCGTCCACCAGCTTCATGGTGGAGACCCGGTGCTGTGCCTCCACCAGCCGCCAGCAGGTGCCGGCGACGGGTCTTGTTTCAGCCGACAGCGCGGCGGGCGTCCAGGTAGGCAATGACGTCCAGGAGTCCGGTGATGGTGCGGATGCGGTCCAGCGGCCGCTCGCCCAGCGCGATGTTGTCCGATCGCAGCCACGCCTGGGCGACGGTCTCGTCGCCGCCGGCGATGGCGTCGAGGGAGCGGAACAGCCGGATCAGTAGCACCGCCAGCTCGAAGGGTTTGTCGCCGGGGCGCAACGTGAAGGTGCCGTGCGCCATGCGCGAGACGGTGGGGCGGGACACGCCGATGATGTGGGCGACGGACCGGTTGGAAAGGCCGAGCCGATGCGCCGCGCGCATCACCGCCTTGGTAACCAGCGCGCCATCGTCCGGTGCCGTGGTGGCCGGGTGATCCGCTTCGGTATGGGCGCTCGTGAGGGGCATGATCCTGTCCGTTCTTCAGAACAATTATCATAGTCGGTTTTCTAGAGAACCGCAAGGGCGTCGGCGCCGCCGCCTTTGTCCCCAACGGGCTTGTCAAGGCCATCCAAGCCGAGCAGCATCCATCCATCGCCAGCGGTTGATAACGAAGCGAGGTGGAGGGAGGTCCCCATGGGGTCGATGGAAAACTATGACGAACTGCCGATGAACTGGGTGGGGGACTGGGCCGGGCGCCGCGCCACGCTCACGCTGCAGCGGACCGCCATCTACGACTCCTTCACCAAGGCCACATACACGTTTCAGGACCTGAACGATCGCGCCTGCCGGGTGGGAACGTATCTGGCGGACGTGCTCGGCCTGCGCAAAGGCGATGTGCTGACCCTGATCTGCCGCAACCGGATCGAGGCCATCGACATCTATCTCGCCTGCGGCAAGCTGGGGGTCATCCTCGCCCCGTTGAGCCAGCGCCTGAAGAAGCCGGAACTGGACGACCTGATGGCCCGCCTGCAACCCCGGGCGTTTGTCTATGAGAACCAGTTCGCCGACCTGGTCTCCACCCTGGCCGTTCCGGCCTCGGTGCAGTCCACCATCAACATGGACGACGACGACAACGTCTTCGAAACCGTCGTCCTGAAAACCGAACCGCGGGAGGTGAACATCCCGTTGGCGATGAGCGACGTGAGCCTCTACGTCCATACCGGCGGCACCACCGCGGTGCCGAAGATCTGCATCGTCACCCATCGGCAGATGGTTTGGAATTCCTTCGACATCCTGGCCACCGGCATCGTCGGCGCGTACAAGACCGTCCTCATCACCTTTCCGTTCTTTCATATCGGCGGCTGGAACACGTTCACGCCGATCCTCCACGCCGGCGTCACCGGCGTCCTCATGCGCGAGTTCGATCCGGGGCTGGTGCTCGACCTGATCAACGAGGGACGGGTGGAGAACTTCGGCGCGGTGGAGGCCATGCTGCAGTTCCTCATCGCGCATCCGAAATTCGCGGACACCGATTTCTCCCACGTGAAGGCCATCACCACCGCCGCCGCGCCCTGTTCGAAGGCGGTGATGCAGACGTTCCTCGACAAGGGCATTCCCGTCAGCCAGACCTACGGCATGACCGAGGCGGGCCCCTCCAACTTCGCCTACGTTCCCAGGTCGGAATCCATGGAGGAGCTGCTGACGAACTCCACGAGCATCGGCACGTCGATGTTCCATTGCGATGCCAAGATCGTCGATCAGGAGACGAGAGAGGAGGTCAAGCCGGACGAAACGGGCGTCTTGTGCATGCGAAGCCCGCACAACTTCGACGGCTACCTGCATGATCCGGATCGGACCGGGAAGGTCATCGATGAGGACGGCTGGATCTACTCGGGCGACCTGGCCGTACAGGACCAGGACGGATTGGTCTATATCCAGGGACGGGCGGACAACATGTTCATTTCCGGCGGCGAGAACGTCTCGCCGGAGGAGATCGAGCAGGCCCTGATGAAGCACCCGGCGGTCGCCGGAGCGATCTCGGCCGGCGTTCCCGATCCGAAATGGGGGCAGGTGCCGGTGGCGCTGGTGGTGTTTCACGCCGGCCAAGACGTCCCTGAAGACGATCTGAAGGCGCACTGCGGCGAGAACCTGGCCGGCTACAAGGTGCCGAAACAGATCCGGGCCGTGGCCCAGCTGCCGCTCACCGGGGCGGGCAAGCTGGACCGCAACGCCGTGCCGGCGATGTTCGCATAAGGCCGGCCGCCGTCGATTCCCGCCGGGCTCGAACCTTCCACGAAAGAAAACGGCGGCCCAGAAGGACCGCCGCTCCTTGTACCTGAAGCCCGACACGCGGGAGTGCGCTTGGGGGAAGAGTGCGGTTCGGCTCCAGGTAAACGCGTTCAGGCCGTCTTACTTCTGGATCGCCTGGCGCCGCCGCACGGCACCGAGGCCGGCCAGTCCCAACCCGAGGAGGGTGAGCGATCCCGGCTCCGGCACTTTGCGCAGCTCGACATCATCCAGATAGAAGATCCGCGGCCCGCTCGTGTCGGACACACCCAATCCGTAGCCCCACACTTCCGTCAGCGTCAGCCCGTCGTCCGGTGCGTCGTTCCCGATATCCCTGCGCATGAAGGCGGAGAACGGAAACTCGAGGAACTGCCACCCGACGAAGTCGTCGACGAACGCGACGGTGAAGCGCTCGGCATCATCCGTGGTGGACCCGGGGGTACGGTTATCCAGGATGTCGAAGAAAAGGTCGGCGTTGCTGTTGCTGCCGTGAAACCAGAACCCAATACCGCCGAACATGCTCCAGTCCTGGGGCGTCCAGGTGTCGAGGGCCGGGTTTTCGAAATGATGTACAAAGCCAGCAAAGGACGAACTGTCGGCGTCCACGTCCACGTCCACCTGTAGGACGGAGTTCAGTGGGCCGCTGCTTGGGATTTCGGGAGCGGGCGGGGTCAGGGACGTGGCAATGCCGATGCTGCCCCCCACAACGAAAGAAAAAGAATCCGATCGGAAGGCCGTCGGTGTCTACGCCTGCCGGCAGTCCGGTCTCGAAGTCATCGATCACGACCGACGCCTGCGCCTGCGTGGTGACGGCTGCCCCCAACACCATCGCCAGCATGGAAAGCTTCAAACCTTTCATCATTGCCTCCAATCGTTGTCCGGTGGCGGGCGGTCTTCACGGGTGCCGACCGGCTTAAGAAAATACCTTTCAATGGGCCGCGGGCCCGAAGGCTGGAACCCCATGAGAAATAAGCAATTTTCGGGCCAGTTCGGCTGCGACGGCCTTTTCTGCGGGAGACGATGGTTAACGGGCCCGTTGGTCGCCCGCCGATTGTCAAATATTGCGACAGCCGGAGCAGCAACGGAACAATCGGTCTGTCAACGCCCTGTCATGAAGGATTCACGGAACGGTCACGATCAATCGTCCGCGGCGCACGATAGCCTCCCGCCGGCACGGACGGCCGCCGCGTCATCAGGCCAAGTCAGAACAATACCGACTGGTCCGTTCCCTTTCAGCAAAGAGAACAGGGAAGCCTATTATGCAAATCAAAACGTGGATGTACCTGGTGGGCGCGTTCGCCATCCTGATCGCCATCGGCATCGCCACCAGCTAGTGGTGCGGCCGAAACGGATAGTGCCCATCCGTTTCGGCAAAAGCACCACGAGAATCATAAGAGTAGTGGTGTGCAAGACACGAAACGGGAGGATTCTCCCGTTTCGTTCGCACCACTCGAGCACGGTTCGATTCGATTGACCTAATCGGATCGAACGGTCGTGCTCTCAGTCATTGATGCCTAGAGCAAGTTAATCCAATCGGCCGATTCCGTCCGATCCGATCTTGCTAGCGGCTTTCGCAGCAAGAGGTACGGAAGGGGGCATGCGCCGTCGCCCTTTGGTGAGTGCCTGCTTTCGGCATTCGGAAAGCGAAATCGGCGGCCCCGAAAGGCCGCCGATTCGTCGGAAAGCCCTGAAGTAAGACCTACGCCGCTTTACGCCGCCGCATGGCACCGAGGCCGGCAAGGCCGAAGCTGAGCAGCGCCAGCGCGCCGGGTTCCGGAACGCTGATCCGTCCGGTCATCGAGAGCGAGCTGTTGGCCGGAATGGTGCCCGCCGTCGGGTCGCCGAAGGTGCGCGGCGGGATGGACAGGACAAGGCCGTTGCCGATGCCGGGGGCGTTGCTGAAGAACTGCGCGACCACGTCCGTGAGGTCGCCTTCGATGAAGTCGAAGCGCTTGATCCCGGTGCCGGACAGGAAGTCGAGGTCGCTCAGAACGATGATGTGGTCCACGAACGGATACTGGAACGGCACGCCGCCCGTATTGGTGACCGTGACCGTGATGTCGGTCTGATGGGAATTCACGTCGGTGAGATCCACCGAAACGATGATGGGAATCGAGAGACCGGTCAGATCGGCCATGAACTCGGTGCCGCCGCCGACAATGGCGGTGTCCTGCGCGTTCGTGAGGTTGAACAGGTTGAATGCGGGTGTCGCCGTCGTGCAGCCGAACGAGGGATTGTGGCCCAGACAGCCGTTGATTTGATCGCCGGCAAGATTGGCGTGGGCCGGTTGCGTGATGACCGCGGTGGTGGCCGTCGCCAGGCCGGCCGCGATGACCATGGACATGAGGTGCCGTTTCACTTCGTTTCTCCTGCCCCCCGGCGTTGAAATACACGTTAATCAAGTCGTCGGATCCGTGCGGCAGTGTCCGACGTTGTCCCGCCCCTCTAGCAGCAATCGTGCCAAGCGAACGGAATCCAGCAATTCTGCGGGAGACAATGGTTAACGGTCCCGTTGGTGGGCTGCCGGTTGTAAAATTTCGCGACGCTTTGGGCGGTGCGGGCAGCCCGCGAGGCCTCGGTGGGCCGTGGCAAGGGGTGTGGGGTCAGGGGCGGCGATGGACCACCAGGGTTCCGTCGCGCAGGCCGTAAAGCACGTGAACGGAGCCGGTGCCCTCGAGGTCGGCGGCAAGGATGCCGGTGGCGATCTCCTGGTCATGGGCGAAGCGGGCGCGCTCGACCAGATGTCCGTCCGCGAGACTCAAGAAGACTAGTGCCGAGCGGCTGCGGTCGGGAACGGCCAGATCCGGCAGACCGTCCCGGTCCCAATCGATCACCGCCGCGAGGTCGAGCAGCCGCGCCCCGATGGCGTGGTTCGAGAACCCGAACAGGCTGGCTTCCTCGACCAGGCGATCCCCGGACAGACCCCCGGACAGACCCCCGCACAGACCGAAGATGCGCAGAGTGCCGCCGATGTGCGGCGTTTCCACCAGCGCCACCTCCACCGCACCGTCGCCATCGAAATCGGCCGCGCCGACCGGATTCAGCCACCGATGGCTCAAGCCGATGGGCGATGAGGCCGCGATCCGGGCGATGTCGTCGCCGACCAGGGCATAGACATCCAGCGAAGCGCCGGCGCCTTCGCCACTGCGAACAACGATGCCTTCGGGCCGACCGTCGCCGGTGAGATCGGCCAGCCGGACCCGCCGGTCCTCGAATACGCCGGGTCCGGACAACGCATAGGTCACGGTCTCGCCGTCCGACCGGCGGACGGCAAAGCCCTTGGCCTCGATGGCATCCCCGAGGATGCCGTGGTCGTAGGCATCGGTGGGCGTCACCATCCACGCCGCCTCCACGGGTCCGAACGGCCCGGTGACGTCGGTGTCGCCGAGCGGCTCGGCGGTCGCCTTCGGTGGCCGGCGCGCCGGCGTCGGTGCGGGCGCCAGAACCGCCCCGCTGGGCGGCAGGGCAGCCACCCGCATCCACCGGCCATCGCAGGTGAGAACGCGGACCTCCCGATCCGGCTCGGCGGTGGCAATGCCCGTGCGCAGCCGTTCGTCACCCACCACCGCGCGCACGCAGGGCTGCGCCGCCGATGCCGGCGCCACCCCGACGGCCCCCACCAGAGCCAAACCGACAGCTAGCAACCTGATTCCGGTCATCAACCGCATCGGCGCGGACCGCACCAATTGGTTAGGATTCAACAAGGTCATAGTGCTTGATCGTTCGGTGCGCCACGAGTTCCGCCTCGGCGGGGTCGATGTGCGGGCTCTCATAGTCGTCGCCGACGAAGGCTTTCAACGAGTCCAGGTCCTTCCAAACCATCACCATGCAGAACTCGGTTGGGCTCTCCGCCCGAGCGGCGCCGGGGGTGATGGACACCAAGCCCGGCGTTCGCTTCATCAGCGGAATCGCGGTTTGGCGAAAGAACTCGCCGAACTCGGCTTCCTTGCCAGGGTGGGTCGTCACCTGGAACACGCGCACGATCATTTCGCAGACTCCTCATGATGCGTCGCCACTGCGGAGGTGCTTAAGCGATCCGCGGCCGCCGAGCGCATTCGAGAGCATGGTTCGAACCGACTGACCCGATCGGATCGTGTGCCAGCAGCCTGCTAGTGGTGCGGCCGAAACGGATAGTGCCCATCCGTTTCGGCAGAAGCACCACTAGAATCATGAAGGTAGTGGTGCGCAAGACACGAACCGGAAGGACTCTTCCATTTCGTTCGCACCACTAGAGCCCTTTCCGATCATACCCGCGAAACCGGAAGACCGGTGCCGGGCCATCCCACCGGACCAGATCGTCGTGCGGAACGGGCAGGGTCTCGTGCCCCCCGATCACCAGGGCGGCGCCCGGGACGAGACGGGTGCAGACCCGAGAGAGCAGCGCGCTGGGTCGGTGCGTCGAACGAGGTTCAGGGCGACGTTCGCGCCGCGCTGACCCGGTCGCCGTTCTCCGTCACGCCGGACATGCTCATCCCGTCCGCGGCGACCACTGCCTTCGTCCACCAGTTCTCGCCATCCGGCGTGATGATCACCTCGTTCTCGCCATTGTTGTTCACCTGGCAGCGCCAAGTGCCGATGCCGTTCCCATTGGTGATCGTCCAGCGCCCGTCACCTGTGAGAGCAAAGGTCTTACCATTCTCCCACCGCCAGCTTCCTGCGACTCCGCTACAGGATTGCAGCCGGACCGCGGAAACACGGTCGCCGGCCTCGGTCACACCCGACATGCTCATGCCGTCCGCGGCGACTACTGCCTTCGTCCACCAGTTCGCGCCATCCGTTGCCCATTGCCCGGCCTGCAGATAGCGGATCTCACGCGTGTTGCGGTTACCGATCCAGGCATGCCCCTCGATCACGCCCAGTTGGATCGATCCGTCCGAGGGCTCGCGTCGCACGATCATCTCCGTGCCGCGCATGCCAAGCAGTGTGGTGCCGGCTTTGACCGAGAAGATGGAGCGGTTTTGTCATGCTCGCGTTGCACGCCGGACGGCCGCGCGTATCGAGCCGGAGATCAGGGTGACAAGTGAGCCCTGGGCCTTTCGAACTCGCCTATAGCGGCGACATCATCCATGCAGAGCTTGGTGCTAGGACCAACGGTCCAAACGATCCGGCCGGGATCGTCCGGGGACTCTGAACCGTAGATCATCGAAATCCGGACCTTGCCGTCGGCGCCGGTCTCGATGCAGTCGCCGATCCGGATCGGTGTGCCGTAGGCGGCATCAACCTCGCCGCCGGTGCAGAGATTGATCCGCGAATGTCCGAAGCCGTCGGAGATGCGGCCCACGAGTCCGTTAACATGCCGCGCCGGATAGCGCGCCGCCACCCGCGCGCGCGCCTCGCGGCACCATTCCGGCGATTGCTGGGCGTCGTGGTTGATGGAGCCGGTGCGCTCCAGTTCGGCCACGTCGCGGTCGAATTCGTCCAGCTCGGGAGCTGGGGATTGCACCGGCGGTTGTGCCACAGGAGGTGGCGGCGCTACCTCACCGGCCATGCATCGCTGGACACAGGCGTTCAACTCCGCACGTTTTGCCCCGCAGATCCGGTTCCAGCGCACGCATTCCGGATCCAACTCACAGATCGAGGGCAGTCGGTTGGTGTGATACCCACAGGCCCGGCCGTTCTGGACAAACCAGGCGTCGATCGGGTCGCACATTGGGCATTCTTCCGACGCATGCAGGGGCGCTGTCAGAACGAGCAAAGCAAGAAGAAGCCAAAGGATCCTAACCATGATAGCCCTCGTATTACGCTTTCGCCCGACATCAGAGGTTATGTTATCGCGCCAAATATGCAACCTTAACGCAACTTGCTTCAGTGCTCGGGATTTCGACGGGGTCGGTGTCGAGCTGCAATGCCTCCTTCGACCCTTCTCCTGCGTCGCAATGGGAGCTAGAGGCCTTGGGTCCGAAAAAGGGCCCGCTTCACGGGACACGCAAGCTCTCCATGAGGTCAGGGGGAAAGGGGGCGAATTCCGCGCCTCTCACTGTCGACGCGAGGCCAGAACGCGGGTATCGGTTCGCCTGTGGCTCCGACGAACGAGCCAAGTCGTTGAGGTCAAAGTCATGCATCACAAACGCAAAAGGCCGAAGAGCCGCCGCGCGGGTTGCCTGTTGTGCAAGCCTTGGAAGGCCAATGGTGTTGCTGTGACAACGACGGAAGGAGAGAAGTTTTCTGACCGCCGTCGCCGGTTCGCCGCCAATACCGCTATTCGGAGTTTACGGACGCGCTCGACCTGAGGACCTCTCAGGCTCGAACGTCCACCTCTGGCTGAGGCTGCTGAAAAACCCGATTCCGGCGGTGTTTTCGGTGTCCGCTATTGGTAGGAGCGGACGTTTTGCCGCCGCCTCGGTTCGACGCCGAGGCGGTGCTTTGTTCGGTTGGCCAGGGTTTCGGATT
>Ga0209780_1000651_pt1 | contig 19563 bp, 9 predicted proteins | sample WorMetexBAHAMAS2_FD_187384 | JGI IMG/M metagenome (GOLD analysis project Ga0209780, IMG submission 187384) | Marine gutless worms symbiont microbial communities from Max Planck institute for Marine Microbiology, Germany - Inanidrilus exumae... | ecosystem: Host-associated > Annelida > Digestive...
GCGGGGGGTCAAATTTTGGCCTTTCCCATTGACATTGATCGTCGTCCTTACAACACTCTCGCACTACCGTGCGAGTGTGTGATTACACGTGTTTGTCAATTGCCGCGTTGAGAGAAATTAAAAATTCAAATTTTCTGCAGATGTGGAAGAAAACGCAAGCAAATTGCATTTTAATCGCCTCTAACTTTGTTATTCATCCACAAATTTAGATATTTTCAGTGTGGCCAATCCCGATCACACACTGTGCAGGTGTCGCCGTTGCAGAACACTTCGACTCCATGATAACTGCCGTCTTTTCCGTAACATAGGCCTAAAAAATCATCGCCACTGTTGACGAAAACCTCAAAAGCAAGCATGTGGCAGATATCACGATGCCGTCGTCCTCGTCATCCATTTTAAGAAGATATTGTACAATTTCAGCTCCAAGCGAGACCAATTAGGCCTAAAAATTACGACACAGTATATATTCGGACAGCGAAAGAACTTGTTGCGCCGTGGTAAGTGTCGCCAACAAGTTTACGCGGAAGTTATGCAGACAAGTTAGCGACAAGCTATATAGCGAGGGGCACAAGTCAACAGGAAAGTTACGCACTAGACGCCAACAAGTTAACGACGTCACTGTCACCGGCAAACCAGTCTAGTGGAACTTGGTCTTTCCCCTGCATAATAAAGCCCCATCCACACCAGCAACAATGTCGAAGCAACATTCGACTTTGTTGACAAAACGGCAACAATGTCGAACGAGTTTATTGTAAAAGTTCGTCCTTTCGACAAAGTCGAATGTTGCATTGACATTGTTTCCGGCCGAAACAAATTAAACGGCAACAATGTCGAAGCAACATTGTGCAGCATGTCAGAGACCTCCAGGCCCTTTGTTGTTTAATAAAATAAACTGACTTGACTTTGTCGAAAGAATAGCTCGACTTGTAGCATTCGACAATGTTGCTTCCACATTGTTGCTGGTGTGGACGGGGCTTGAAGCTGTCGACGTCTTACACAGCACGTAGGGCCTACACCAGCACCACAACGGAACCTGCCATGCTTTAGTTCATGCCGTCTCGTGAGCGTGACTGTCAGTGACGGGGAAACTGATCTAGTGGATTTCGGGTTTTTACCGGGAGTCGTGACCGCTCAGACTTACTCATGGCTAGGCTGTTTCAGTCTCGTCACATTCCGCACCTTATTATGTTAGTCGTGTCAAGCGAAAAGCATAATGTAACGGTCTGGCGTCCGTCCGTCTGTGTGTCTGTACCGACGGCATACTTACCGTGACTCATGCGACGCAGCCAGCGTACCTTTCAGCCCGACAATAAGAAGGACCGACATACTTGTTACCCACCGCTTTAGCGGTCGTGTAATACAGTCGGTCGGTTGTGTACGCGCGCGCGCGTGTGTGTGTCTGTGTGTTCGGACAAAAACTTCAGACTAACGAGGCTCAGTTATCGTAAAGAGACCGTACGGCACTCTAGTCAGTTAGAATCTTGTCGGCTGCTGTACAACTGTTCATATAGCCTACTGGCAGTAGTAGGCCAGAATCAAAGAAGACGTGTATGTTTCGTCGAGTTTGCAAGGTGGCGGCACCGGGGGACCAGAACTTAACACCCGACCGCTGAAGCTCATATATACGTTCCCGCGTCTGTCTACGCGTATGCCTAAGTGACTTATCTTGTCGATATTTTACTATTTCGTTTTACAACTGAATGAAGTCTTCTCTCTGTAGCATGGGTGAAACTCGCAATTCAATGTATCCGTGGTCGTTATATTGAACTAGAAAAACTGTAGTTGATCGAAGATAGAGGTCAGACGGACCGCGTTATTGCGTAACCACGCTTACACGCGCTTGGACTCCACCGCTACCGCTGTCCTCGACCTTATAGGCTACATAACATAACAATCCAGCTTATTGCTGCAATACGAAATAAACCATTCATTCTGCAATACTGCAGTGTTGTCCGAAAAGGACCAAACTACACGGCCACAGGTAACATGTACAGAAAATTTCAGCTATTTTGGACATGTAGTTTCTGAAATATACCCCGTGTCCGGAAAAAAGGTGCCACTACATTTTGGTCTCTAACTTTGCCAAATACTGACTGATTACCGGGTATCTAAATTCTTTCACCGACAGACTTACCAGTAAGTTTGTAGTAAGGCGATAATAAAATATCCTACCATACCTCAAACGGGTCGCCACTCGCCACACTACTTTATAATGTCTATGCTCAAAAATCACTATGCTTCAGAGCTGAGTGGAGCGAACTGACATGCAAAACTCAGTCATTTGGAGCAGTTGCTAAAAAAATATTAATCCAGTGATGTTAGCACAATTTTGTTCAATGACGAAAAAGATATTTACAATGCTCACATCGAAAACCCCAAAGAATCACCAAATGTGAGCAACTGCAGCAACCAAGAAGAAAGACGTCGCGACAAAACGTCTGCGTACACGATCAACGTTCATACATCCGTCGGCAAGTCACAAGTGGCCGAGACAACACCAGCTTGATACATGTGGATCACTGTGTCAAGGTTATTGAGAGCTGTTATCGTCACGTGATGCTGTTACAATAGTTCCTTCCCGTCATGCGTTAGATCTCAAGCAAGTTCTCCATCTTTCAGCAGGACAGTGCCTGGAGCATATGGTGCTTGATGCAATCAACTTTATTACCCACAACTTGACCAAATATTGACGATTTTAAAAATTTTCCCAGGCAAACTCAGCAGTAAATTTGTAACAAAGTATTAGCAAAGAAACCCACCACACCTAAGTCACGTTGCTACAATTAATACCTTGTGATGTATCGTAAATTACCGTACATGTTGCAGGTTGTTGTTGTTTTGCTGACATTAATATTTTACAAGGTAGTGTAGCAACGCGTTTGAGATGTGGTGAAATACTTTATTATTGTTTTACTGCAAAGTCTGTCAGTGAACAAATTCTGAAAATCGGTCAGTATTTGGCAAAGCTATAGGCCTAGGCAAAAATATGGTGGTATTATTTTTATCGGACACGGTGTATAAGCAGACAAACAGACAAACCTACACATACACTGACTGCAGTATGTCATGCCCCTGCCCTCTGGGGTAACAACAGTTCTAGTCGGCACATCTTAACTTCAGCACGGTTAGATTCTCTATGCAATGACGAGCCGCCGAGCGTAACAGAAAAAGTTAAGTAAAACAGACAAGCACTTCTGATAAGCTCGAAGAAAATGCAGAGTTCTGTATGTGCTTTATTAACAAGAACTCTCTGCTCATTCTTTGGCTGATTTGATTTAGATCAGTTTTTGCGTCGACTGACGCACAGTGCGAGTTTCAATAACACCATCAGAATTCAGAAAGTTCGTCAGAAATGACATCACTGTATTTTTCGTCAGATCCATCGGCAGTAAGATGTCCTTTTTGTCGCTTTCTTTAGTTTTATTTTTGGCTAAAAATGATACTTGGCGCCCCTCTCTGGGCTGGCGTTCGGAGGCAGTTGCCTCCATTTGCTTCCCCTGTCACTGACGATCACGGTCACGAAACGGCACGGCAGGAACTCAGTCGTGACCGGCGTGTCTGTTTAGGAGGTTCCGTTGTCGTGCTGGCGTGCTGATTTATGGTTGTATGTAGTCCTAATACACCGTCAGCTGCGTGTAGGACGCCGCAATAGATACATACTAGTGGAGCTTTCAACGCCTCACGTGCTGATTAGTAATGGTCTAATCATACACTAATGACTTTTACGCAGTGTCACTTGCGCACATAAAAGCATATACGTAGGCTAATTGTCATCTTAAGTCACGATCGCGTCCCACAACCTCAACGTAATGGCTTATTTTTAGTCTTACATGTAGCTTCCACACCGTGTCGTCTAAACTTGACAACCTGAACGATTTTCCTGCAGGCAACAATCGGACGACTAAGGTTCGCATTTATTGCTCAACTGCCTGCAGCTTGAACTTCTAGCAGTCTTACAGACATTCTACATTGATTGCGGTGTATCAACATGTTGGGCTCATTCGGTCTCGCATTTTTAGTAGCTGTGACTTGTAGCCCAATAATACTTCTGACAGTAGTGGTCGATGCACAATCAACAGTGGGTGAAAGTGCGTCATGTGAGTCTTCTACGTTGAATGAAGCTGTGAACCTCATCAGAGATGACTTGAGAGATGTGAAGAGTGCATGCGCATCAAATCAGCCGAAGTCCAGTGCGGTGGATGCGTCAGTCCTATGTGAGTACAAAACTCGTCTAGTTTTCTGATTTATCTGCCTTAAGTTATACATACAATTGAACAAAATTCTGACTTCTAAAAGCGATCATATTTTACATTCGTTAAATTTTAGACAAACTTCTGCAGTCCAACGAAAAAATAGACAAAACAGGAAAAAATAATCGAAACATTTTATTTGAAAATGTGACATTAAAGACTTTTTTGACACTGTTATTTCACGTATTACATATATCCCATTTTCCATCATGCTATTATATCATCTAAAAATTCTAACGACGATGAATGATATTCACATTTAGTAAGTAGTAAGTAAGTAAGTTTTATTGTTTCAAAAGCCATAGTGTTACAGCTTGATTATAAGTTTAGACTACAACAAACTACAAAATAGAACAAACATAATGAAAATAGCAATAAATCCTATAATTCAAAGGTTACATACAAACAAGCCATTGTTATTGGAAATTTAAAAGTGCATAAAACACTGCTGAGCACTGAGCAGTATCTTTTTGTTCGGAGACTTGGTCTTGGATATGCAGTAGGCTTCCTGAGACGGGAGGTCACGGCTAGGTCTCGCGGGGGTGGGAGAAGATGATGTAAACAGTTGTCAGGTTGACAAATGTTTCAGAAAAAAACGCCTGGAGATCTGCACCCTATCTAATACACGTCTTCAGGCGTTATAGTCGCGGAGTTCTGCCGAAACAGAATTAGGCTATGACAACGTGCACTTTGGACCTATTCATTCATGCACATTATCAAAATACTAATAGTGTCGGTAGTTTAAAGCCGTTATCAAATTAAGTCTGATGAAAGTGACTACTAACTACTTATAATAACAAGGCAATCTTAGATATCAGACTTCGCCCGCGGTGTGCAACCCCATTATCCCTTTGGCGGGAATGGTGGCCGATATAGGCCTCATCGCCTGCGCCCGAAAATTTTCAGAATAGTATTTGCGTTTGCCTGGCATACTGAATTAATGATCACTTTTGCAGCAAACGCGGCAGCGACACTGCAGCGAAGATTGCCAATGATTTTGAACGTCCCGGACAACACATAAAAATTGCCCGGTCCCCTTTGGGGTCCAAAGGGGAAAGGGCAATTTGGGGATCTGCATCCTATCTAATACATGTTTCCTTTCTTTCGGCCCACCCGAGTCTTCATCCAAAACGGCATATCGATCGGTTCAGCCGTTTTTGTATGGGTCCCAAATGCTATGCTGTTCAGTGCATTGTCAATGGGGAAGAAACCCCCCAAAATTGTTCCTCCCCTTGGGATTTCGTCCTCCCCGGAGGAGGACCGAGCCACAGTCATAGGCAACATGCAAAAAATTGGTAAAGATCGAGCGTGTGGTTCGGGAGATATGCTCGCGGACAAACATGCATCTAGGTGCTTATTACAATACTGCGCCACCGCTTTCGCGGGCGCAGTAATTATTAGGCCGCATCGCAGCGATGGCTAGCGATAGCGGCCTATTGCTACACACGGAGTAGAGTGCTCTGTCTGTATGTCTGTTGGTCACGTTCGTGAGCCCAGCGCTAGCGACAACGGCTAAACCGATCGAGATGCGGTTGGGAGCTGAGTCAGGTGGGCAGTGGGCCCAATAAACCATGTATATCAGATGGAGTACAGATCCCCCACGGGAAGGGGCATTTTTTAGGGGTGTCTGCATGTTCCATAGATAATCACTGTAATAGTGAGTTAGGCAACAACGCCTGAACGCTTACATTCGCACAATACAGACGGAAAGCTAACTGCTCTCTCCAATATACAGGTGCGGCCTTTTGCCAAGTTACGTTGACCTCTGCGATTTATAGTACTGGTGTTACCCAAAGGTAATTACGAGTAAATACTGCTTTGAATGTGAGAAAATGGAAAACGCGCAGAGAAACCGTTTTTTTTTATTTTTCTGGCTTCAACGCAGCTAATTTGCTGGCATGATTGCTTGTTACGCAACAGCCAGCTGCGTTCCACTGCTGATTCAGCAGAATATCGACGGATCCGGCTTCTTCAACCGTTCGTGGGACGAGTTTAAAGTCGGCTTCAACGAAACAAGTGGCAACTACTGGCTCGGCAACGAAGTGCTCAGTCAGCTGACATTGAACAGCCGCTACAAGCTAAGAGTTGACCTTCAGGCACGGGACAATAACAGCTGGTACTACGCCGAGTACAGTACGTTCATTGTGTGCGGCGAATCGCGCAACTACGAGCTACTGGTGTCCATGTACCAGGGCAATGCTGGCGATGGTTTGGCTTACCATACCAGGATGCCCTTCACCACCTATGACCGCGACAACGATCCGTGGAGAAACAGTCGCTACAACGACAACTGCGCAGCGTGGAACGGAGGCGGATTCTGGTACAGAGCGTGCAGCACCTGCAGCGTCAACAGCGTGCGCGGACGTGGAGAAAACTTCAGATGGTTTTCATCAGAGTATGGACATCTTCGCCTGCAGACGTCACGCATGTGGCTCACATGCTAGATTACTTCACTTCACTGGCGACGCAGTGTCGCAAACGGCTTTGACTTTAGCGCCACGGAAGTCTTTTGACATTCTGGCGCTTTACAAATCGGATTATTATTATTATTATTATTATTGATAGACGACTGCTGCAAAATATAACGATTAAAAGTGAAACGATAACAAATCACAGCAATACTACGCCGATATAGTTTCCTTAGTCCTGAGCATTTTACAGTGTTTCTGTTTAGTGTTTTTACCGCGCGACGCAAATGCAATGCATATGCATGATCCGGTGTCCGTCAGCCTGTCTGTCTGTCCCTCACATGCCGTAATGTATCACAAGACCCAACGCAACGTAAACCGGCGATTGTTTACATTTTACACTTCTAATAGCAGGTGTGGCAAGCGTTGGCGACAAAACCCCCAAATTTCGCTTCGCGGGGGGTTGTACTCTCTCAGAGTACTTTCCATCTAGTTTAACTGCGGACATTTAAGCCCAGTATAAACTTCCTTTCTGATGTCAAAGATCTTGGTCAAAATACAGTCCATATACACGTGGAGTTGGAAAACATGCAATTGTCGACCAATCCATTCATCCAACCATCGATCCATCAGGTTTATTTTCAGACCAAAAATGTCCGCAGTTAAAACTAGTTCAATGTGATATTGTATAGTTGTATAATCGCTGTTCTTCAGTTCCTACAACACATCAGTGCCTAACGACTCTTGCTGTATAATATCTTATCTGTGTTGGTCTGGCTTTGGAATGCTTCTCTTAGGTAAAACCCAAAAGAAGCATCCGGGGACCTCCCAGCCACGGTAGCAGACCTGCCCCGTCCATCCCCAGTGATACAAGGTTAAGTAAATAAGTAAACAGATAGTTTATTAAGTGCACATGACAGAGAAGCACAAAACACCATAGCATTAACCTTAAAAAACAGCAACTAACACAACAATAGTTACCCAGCCATTGGCAGTCGCGGGTTTTTACGTCCGTTTGTCCGTGTGTCTGTCAGTTTTTCTGCATGATATCCAAAAAAAATGATGCAGCTAGGATCATCAAAACTCGACATACAAATATTCCATGATGAGTCCCAGAAAACCATTTATTTTAGGGCCAAAAGGTCAAGGTCATGATTCACAGAAACACTACGGCGTGGGACGCACTCAATGCGTGCTCGCATCTTCTGGTTACAGACTTGCATACAACCGAAAAGGTTTTCGCCGACTACTAAAGAATTATTTCCACAGACTGACTGAGTTAAGAATTTCCCTCTCACTGGACACCAAAATGGATCATTTCAGAAACACTCATCCCAGCCAATCACGCAGCAGGCACTGAAGAAACTAAACCTAATACGACAAAAGTAGACGTGTGTCAATAAACTTAAAGATACTATCACGCAAAATAAACCCAAAGTTAAATTCAGGTTTGCTCGCCTTGTACGATGCCCAGCCTGGAAACGGATTGAGCCTATTTCTACAGGTCAGGGTCCTCAATGTGCCTGTTTCAACAATCAACAAAGGGAACAAATACGACAATTAACGATTATTGCTAACTAGGTCATGTACAGCATCAAACACGTAGGGCCAGGCCATGTTTAAATCTAACCGTAAGGCACAATCATGATTCATGAAGTGGTAACGGTTATGTGTATTACACCGTAATTACCCTTTAAGGCGCCAAATAAAGAACCATAAACACAGCGGAGATTAACACTTACAGCAATAAAGAAGCAAAAATGAAAATAAAATTTTCAAAACCAGTAAAATTAACAGAATAATGAGTATCAGGCATTAATTAATGACCACGCAGTTCATAGTTCAATATTAACGTGTAGAAAACGTTAAAGCTTGCGCTATAATACTTTAGACCAGCACACCTGACCACCATGGTTTGAGTTACAGGCTGTTTCTCTATCAGCATAGGCATTTACAGACCAATCTTCACGCAATTCTGCTAAGCAGTAGACAATGGAACAAACAATAATCAACTAGGTTTTGGCACATCTGTTTCCGGTTTTCTAAACAAAAATTAAATTTTTTTTTGCGCAAATACCATGTCCAACAACAGTTTGTATCAGAGAGCTGTGTCACAGCCAACTGAAAATAGCATTACCTAATAATGTCACCCTTTGCAGATGCATGAACTCTGTATACTTTACAGTTTTTGCAGCCAGTAAATTAGTAAACTCACGAAGAAATGCATATTTTGGAGAATAACATGACCGGTAGCGAATTCAGTCATTTTTTGGCACATTTAAGACAGGCTCAATGAAAAATTTGAGCTAAAACAATACATTGGTGGCAGGGTCCACGGGAGCTCTTCTGGAAACTTTCTACAATTTAGGTGCAAAGTCGTGTGAATTAAGGCCAATTTCAGAACACTTTTGTGTGTAATTTGGGGCAAGGGGAAGAGAATGTGCTCAGGGAGAGAGGCGGATGATTCCCTTTGTTTGGAGACCTGGCAGCCATCCTCGTCAAAATGAAATCTTAAAAAATATGTGCAATACTAGAGGCAACGTTGGTCCTGATCAAATACAACAGATTTTAAAAGGTCATGATGGACAGGGCCGGATTATGGCATAGGTATCGTAGGCAAATGCCTAGGACCTACGACGTCGAAGGGCCTACAAAAAATGGCTGCAAAATATTTTAAACATACGTCAGCCAATCAATCATTAATATTTTAAGCACTGTAAGCAATAAACTGTCGACTTTTGCAATAAAACACCAATTTCACATAATGACCTGACAGTACTGTATTTGACCTGATTTGAATACACAAAGAAAAACGCCTGTGCAGTGCCCAGGTCCTACGCCAATATAAATCTGGGCCTGATGGTGAACATAATCCAACATAGCAACAAGTAATCTTTCCATATATCGTCAACCCCTTTATGCACAAATTTCACGTCGATTAATAGTCTGAACAAAAACACGACAAACCACCGTATTGGAAACAGATGCAGCTATTGCTAAATCGATCCTGGGATACATACGTTTTACATAGTCAATAACAATAATAGGGATAACAGTATAACAAGAGAATTCTTAAATACATCATGTATTATATACATACACATCAAATTACGTACAGTAACTAAGTTGTCCAGCAACCAGTCATATAGACAAGAAGTCAATAGTTGCAGAGATTCATAATATCTGCTTACAAAGCACAGGAATATACGATACTCTGAAGTTAAGCTCTGCACAGACGCAAAAATATCGCGAACCGCTAAATTAGACACCACATCAAAATATGAAAAAGAAACGACAATCGGAAAAAGAAAGACAGTCGTAAACTTCTGTGCTTAACTTCTGTCTGCAAAAGCCAAGATACAGGAAATGGTTATTAATATGGTTGGTCAAAATATCTAAAAAAAGCAAAGATGCCATAGAGAAAGAACGCCCAGCATTGGCTCCCAGGTGCTCTGGTGTCTGTCAAAAGATGGCATTGGTATAATAAATAAAAAACTGGCGTTCTGATATTAAAAAACAAATGTATCAAGCATAAATGCAAAATGTAGAAACTAGTGTATTTCATTGTTAACTTGATCAATGTTGAAGTGATTAATTTTTTTGACCTGTAGATCAATTGTTAAATTTAGAAGATTAATTTAATTGTAAGGCTTATTATTAATGCAGCTAAAACTTCTGAGCTTAACTTCCGTCTGCAAATGCCAAGATTCAGGAAATGGTTAATATGTCAAAATATCTAAACAAACAATTCCAGAGGATGTAATAATTTGGCTGATATACGAACTTGCAAAATTTATGCAAGAACTCATAATACAGTCAAAATGCAGCGGTTATTAAATTATTGACTGATATTTGGCTCAACTACGGATTTACTAGTCAGCAAGAATAATGTATTGCAAAATGTGCAGTTAAGTCTTGACTCTTGGACAGAACAAGTCACAAATCACAAACCACAAACGAATTGCAATTACTGAAAAAAATCATTAAAGGATTAAGTAAGTAAGAAAAACCGCAGTCGACGTCTTCACTCGTGAATTAACACAACACACAGTTTTAGTGCAGCGTTGATTCTGGCTGTATGATTTGGACATCCGAATTATTTCGGCCCATTTTTGATGCCGAAAAATTCTGTGGCAAATTCAGCTATCAGCACGTGCTTGGGATCTAATGAAGGTGGATAGGGGAGTGCAGAAGACGACCAGTGAAGATGTCGCTGATTGCAGCCATCAAGTGGAGTTATAGGCAGATTTGGTACAACACCGCACTACAGTACTGCATCACCATTATTATAAGCACATATACTCGAGAATGAACGTGAAGCAAATTCGTATTGTAACTGGTCGCACATGCAACCACAGCTTAATAGTTTGAATTACATTTGCACATATAATTGGCACATGTATGCAAAATGCTACAAAAAGTACATCAGAGTAAAACTATTTTGGCTAACAACACAACTACAACATGGTCAATAAGCAATCAAAGGCAAGAGACATAAAAAAGTATTCTTATGCCCTTCAGAAAACCATATATAATATTATTATATACACAAGCATAATTTTACAATTATAACAAATAATTAATGCCACAAAAATACTAAACATATCGTTGCTGTTAAATTACTATACTGAGTATCCATTCCGCTATTCTGAGCTATATATGCACAGTTTCTGTGACTACAGTGCAAGAAAATGGTAGATCAATTTCACCGCATTTTCTTGGCAACGGCAAAGTGGACCTGTCTGAAGATGTCATGGGCAAATGACACCATAGTCTCGATCTGGTGAAGCCAAGGCACTTTTTGTCACTATATCATCTGTAAAATATGAAGAATTCACCATAAATTATCAAACACCACCAAGGATTTTTACCGCCTGGTTTCCAGATGCTAAGGGTTAACATTTATTCAAAAAGCTGAACTTTATATCAGAAACAACAGCGTACTTAAACAAATTAGCCACAGGCCAGCTGCTTTTTGGCACGGACAAAAAGCACAACATGTAATGCAGTACTTAAAACGCCAGGTGACCAGACCCAGCTACGAATACACGAGCGGCACCGACACATCGATTTATGTATAATAAGAAAAAACTTTGCAATATAGTTTGGCAAAGAGTCGATCCGAAAGCACATTGTTGAAATAGTTGAGCACTTAGTTCATTATTAACATCATAATGAAAAAACGGCAAAAATTAACTACTACATTCACAAGAGACCTTCAACAACAATAGTACACTATATTCTCATCATGATACGGGAAATGAAACTACACAAGTGACATACAGTGGCACATTGATGACATTTTGTTATGGCACAGGTAAGTAAGTAAGTAAGTTTATTAATGTTGTAACATGTGAGATTCCAAGATCTGCACAGCAGGGAGTCAAACACTCTCTCCTGCAGGGTGGGTAACATCAGTTGTCAGTCCAAAGGCTCTGTTAGAATCAGGCCCAACGCATATTACTGAGACAGAGCGGGGCGAAATTAACAGAACAATATCTTGTCAAATAAATAAGCTGTCATGAATTACTGAGCAAAATCTGCAGTGCAATAATTTGCAGGGTTTGCTTATTTGTTGTAAGTCACACCCACTGGTGCACCAAACAAATACACAATACCACTTCAACCATCTTCAACAATTCCAGAACTTTTGTAAGACAACCTCCTTTCAAGTCCAAGTAAACGTAGAACATGGCTGTTAGAACGGTCCCGTGTGAAGATTTTCAGTGGACCAGATGTCGTGGAGTCGCTGTGGTCACTCGCCAACTGCCTGGCTGTAGCTACGACCGGCGCAGGAAGCCAAACAGCGAAGACTTGCGCGACGAACTCGGTGCCATCAACATTGGCACTTGATTTTTGTGTGTCACTGATATCTGTAACGTCAAAACGCAATACACATCTGTAGTGATAGTACATCAATGGAAGAAGGCAGAATAATCATAATAATGGCCTATTCATACGTTGCGCAGCAGTCAGTGAGGCTGGTTCAGCAGCAGACGCGACAGCTGCTCGGAAGTCAACGAATCGATGAATCGCATTTTTCAGCCAATCGCTATCAAGTCTTTGGGACCGATTAATGCATCTGGTTGCGCAATCCTGAAAAATCTGGGTCGCAAGCTTTCTACCCAGTCTAGCAATGACGGAGAGACTAGCTTTTTGTTTAAGTGAATCTCTGTTATAATTCAGCGTTTTAATGCTGTTTACTCTACGAGAGTTTCGTGAAGGAAAGAGAAGAGCAGCAGTAATGACCATTCCAGTTTGACATTTTTTCTTTGCATAGCATAATTTTTTCTTCCCCGAGGGTCAAAAATAATAATAATAATGATAATAATAATAGCATTTGTAGAGCGCCGTGGGGTCCAAAGATGCAGAGGCGCATCTTGGGTGCAGCTAACGAACAATATCAAAAGCGGTGATAATTATATGGATAAACATCTCGATCGAGTTTGAAAAATCTGATAAAAGCTACTCAAGCCCGATGCCTGAAGTGGGTAGTCCCAACTTCCCACAACACATCCCGTCACGACGGGCAGATAATAAAAAGTGCAATAAAAGCAGTGAAAACTAAAACAACATAATCTAACAATATTAATTGATGACTCACTGTACTCGGTGGCTGCATCCAAGGCTCACCATCAATCTGCATTGGAAATGTTCTTCGAGTCCTACACAACAACAATCAAATCATCACGAATGATACTGTAAAACTTTTTAATATGGCTGACCTAAAAATTTTTGGCACCTTTTATTTTAGTGAATTCAAACCACACAATTCCAACACACAAGTAATGCCAATTAAAGTTCGTGTAGTATGAACATTCATGCCCTTTAATTTTGCAGTTTTGTTCAGCTGGTGAAATTTGTGACATAAAGGGCATGTGAACATTAAGGGGTTTACAGTATCAGGCAAGCGCTCACTGATGACATTTATAGTCTGAGCTTCTAAGCCATCTCACCTAAAAGTGACTGGCAAACAACGATGGCACAGGTTGACTTATCTCAGCAACAACCCTATAATAATAGGCAACAATTAGCTATTCGTATACTTGAAAAGAAACCCATTTCCCCCAAATTTTTCATTAGGCCTGCACCCCCAAAAGAAGGCTGGGACACCAGTCCATCAAAGTATTCTTCAGCTATCAGTTTGTCACGGCACTGATGTAATTTGTTTTACTTTGTACATGTACTGCAGCCATGATCTCCTTTGCACGAACATTCATCACCGTAGCTACTGAGCAACAGCTGCTTGTGACGTAATAAAAAATTAGCCCTGTACGGGACTGACGGTCGACTCTTCACAACTGACGTTTCTGCCAACTTCAAAGTCAAGTGACACAAAAATTAGGCCAAATACGAAAAATCCGGCCCAATCAAATTTAGATATTGTGCCCTAGTTTAATAATCCGTCGTCAGTTGCCAGCTCCCATTGTAAATGGCGGAGGATATAGCTGTTAAAAATGGCCGCATTTCCAAGTTTTAAGGGCTCTTGACCTTGACCTTGGATCGAGTCATACTGCATACTGTCGTGCATCACTCATCAACCTCTACCAAAATGCCAAATTTCATTGAAATCGAAGAAACCTTTTGTGGACGGATGTACGTACGTACGCACGGATGGACATTTGAGACCGGCTTTATTAGGTGAATTCTGTCGAAGAGTCGACCTACAAGGTAGTGAAATAGCAGTGACCTGATGACAATGGTGGAGCACTGTGCGAGTCGTCTTCCAGACTGAATTCCGCCTTTCACCTGAGCCATGTGCATGGTGTTCTCCAGTCCGACCACTTCTATCAGATGATCTCCAACATCTGCACCGTACGTGTCCATACGCACACTTTATGTTAGACGATGTAGTAGCATCATAGCCAAGAATTAAAGGAGATGCTACCAGCACTAGTCTTAACATTCCGTCCATCGAACGAGGTGGCAGCCAAGACACTATTTCTTTAATCAATAACAGTTTTTTTCTAATTTTGGACTTAGGGTAGAAAGTATATCAAACTTATAGATGATACATTCAAGAGGTGGAACTCTCAACCGACATGTTTTTCCGACCAATCATTTCTTGTTGCAAGTGACTAACACCAATGCATATTGTTCCATGTGGGGGTATTGCATACAAAGATGTTAAAACGCTCTTTGTAAATTTTAAGTAAGAGCCCTGCATGTCCCATTGGCACAATGGTTAACACAGCCTCAAAAACATAGCAGCGATGAGCCCAGAAGATAAAGATAACAAGGAAAAGGACTAATTAATTGAGTCAAGCTTTTATACACCGCTTGACATCATAAAAGGTCATTTCAGACGTATTCTTCCCAGCCAACACCTAGTACAGTACAGAAGAAACTAAATCTAACACAACAGAAGCAGACATGCAACAATAAAGCAAAAAATACTATGATACAAAATAAGTATGTCTCTCCTAATACTCGGATGGAAATGTATGCTGCCCCAAGTGAGTCACATTGAGTATGCGACACGTACCCTATTAAGGTCAGAAAAAATGCACCGTGCGGCGTGCGCTCTATTAAGGTTTGACAAAATACATGATACACAGATGGACAGCCAGACGGACGGACGCCCTACCGTTACATTACACTTACCGCTAGACCCGGCCAGTGTAACAAACGTGAAAAAGTAAAGCCAGGTTTGGTCACACTGCACAACATCCAGCCAGGAAATAGACTGGGCCTACTTTTACAGCTCTGGGGCCCACACGAGGCTAAGGACTCACTCTGAATGGTGAAGGACAGGTCTGTAGACGACATGCTGCCAGAAGAATACTCTCGGTCATGGTCCTTCGACTGAGCACTGGTCACCTTCTTCCTCTTCTTCAGTCCAGCTGACTCACCCCACAGGTTCGAGCCACCGTAGATGCTTGGAATGTTAAGCAGGGCAATTCCCTCCATTGACGGCCCACTGCTGAGATCAAGGGCATAACCATCACACTGTTAACACATCCAGCACGTAATACCATATAGTAGTAGTAGTAGTAGAACATATAATACAGTAATACACTGACATATAGAAACTAGATGGGTTGCAGTGTATCTAGCGACACACTGCAATATAGGTTCGAAGAGGGCGCTTTCCACTGGCGTACTCGACAGGTGACACAACTGTTTACTTATTTACTGACGCAATGTCGTACAGCTGCCACGCCCACATCGGTTTGTTTACTTTGCATCATGACTCAGCAAGACGTCCACGGTGACCGTCAACGACTGCCGAAAAATTGGGTAGGTACCTTTCTGGTGTGCAGCGTACAGCCCAGGGGTAAGACTTTGAATTGATTCTAATGGTAAAAATGGAAACTAGACATCCTGTAGAGGGACCATTTGAACTAGTCCTTAATCAGTAGTAAAACAGTTAAAAATCACAGAAGTTTACATGCAAATTCAGCAGTGTGTGTTAATCATATGATATACAGTGACTTGTTGCCATACCAATATATCGATGTTTTCATGGAGATTCTTGCACGAAGCGCGCAGTGATTCGGAGGTTGCAAACTCAAAGTACCATAATTTGTTCTTCATTCTAACGAAAAATGCACAACACTGCCAGCATTCATAAATCAGTACTAGCAATTATACAGGCAACAACAGCTGATGAATCAGACAACATAAAATGATAGCCTTGCTCTGTGCATGCTACTATACAGCACGAACAAAAGTTACTTTTAACCTATGCATGCAGCAAAGTCATTGGTCAATGAACGAGTGTAAATATGCATATTCAAAATACCCACAGATTCCCACAGACTGTGAACTCACCAAGTATATAAACGGCAAGGACTGGAATATATGCCTTCAGTGCTTTGACAGTATGGGTTGAATGCTAATAATGTTGTCTACAGTGTACAAATTCTGCTCCAGCAATATAATGGGTTTTCTCTAATGTGCTCATTCAGGGACTAGGTTAACATGGCCAGCCTGGTAATGAGAAACAATTCTCAGAAATTTCTATGAACTTTCTTCCACTATTAGCGAGAGAATATTCAGGACTGTTCTATCTTACAAAGTCTATTAGTGCATGTTCAAGTTTTATCACATAGCAACAGAGAGGAATGTATATGTACTTTGTTAAACACATATTTTCATCCAAAAGCTGAATCACTAAATATGCAAGCCGTAAAAAAAATTTTAAACATAAAAACACAGAATAGTCTAGTCCACAGTTAAGCTTTTTAACAGATACAGTGCAAAATTCATAGTGATTTGAGCAAGAAAATTTGCTAGTTTACCTGCTGTTGAACTTTTCCGGATGTTTCTCTCGCATCACGTGGAATCGGTGAGCAATGGACGCATCGACGCCGATGGAAAAGTAATTATTGACGATATTACACGGCACGGGATCTCCACGTTCTGCAGTGGCACCGTCGGTCCCTTCCACGCCGACAAGCGGCGGCGGCGGACTAAATTCAATGTGCCATCGATCAATTAGCACCACATCACTGGCACTGATCATCTGCAGCACTTTCTTCAGATTCTCACCTTCATAACCTGATGACAATGCAACAAGTAAGCAAGCCAGTTTCAGCACTAATAAGCAGTTTATTAAGTGCATTCAAACAACGATACGACAAAATTAAGCTCAAAAACAACATTTTCACATTTTCAGCCACAAACTGACCGCAATTATATCCACTTTTTGCCGCAAAAAACTTACAGCCTTAACAATAACCAAAGCCAAAAAAATGTTTTTGAATTTGTTTAATACTAGAGTGGTGCTAAGTAAGTAACTTTCAACCAGAGTATTCAGTGAGTACCTAAACAAGTACTGTACACGAGTACTTGCTTAAAATAAAGTCCATCATCCATTGCAACAACAACCCATTTAATCATCCTTTATCCAGGACGATCCCGGTGAGCTGGTATCGAGAAAATCATTCGTTCACTCACACTTGCCTTTCTGATTACTATACAATATCTTAAATTGACTTTCTCCAATTCCTATGGTTAATAGCATCTTCCTCGCATAGTTGTCAGGTCTAAAACTCTTTTTCTACAACCCCACTTCAAGTCATCTTTGGCCTACCTCTACTCATTAGTAAAGCAAAAACAACACATAGATTCTATATAGTAATACAGTATGTATAACATCTAACATTCAAAGGATGCTCCGCAGAGCAACAGGGCAAAGAATGTAGCTTGCGCTTCCTATTTCAGCCAACAGTGACATTAGTAATAACATAAATGTTGTACTATTAATAACTCGGCTTTCGGGTGTGAGTAATGCCACCGACTGATCCATGGAAAACTTTACGTATATTAAAATTAAAAAAGTACCTTAAATGTTAAGTGACAATCGTCAATCAAGGTACTAAAATGGAATCATATATCATTATACCATATGATCTATGCATCGAATACTAAAGTTGTAAAAAAATTATCTGACTCAACTCTTGAACTGAGTAACTCGTGTACTCGGACCCAGCCCTAATATTCAATGAACACAAAACACTGAGCGTCACTCACCGCCGCCCCAGTGGAGACATCGTGCGAGGTCGTTACCGGTGCCAAGTGGCAAGACAGCCACCGGAGGTCGCTCTGTCCACATCAGCTTGTCTACTCAGCATCCACACCAAACACGCTAGTTACTGGTTTCAAACCGGCAACGTGAAGGTCTCTATCCCGAAAATGCTATAAAATGGTGACAACTTTCCAGACGCTCTGAAATTCCGGGATTTTCCAGTTGCCCTCCTCAAGTAGTTGCCAGGGGTCCCAGCAGCAATGAGTTAAATTTCAGGAACATGTATTTAGCAAATTTCAGGACAACCTAGCTTTGAGATCTTTCATGAAATATGTGCGGAAATATGGAGCTAGACCATGTGCAATTACATATGACACCTTCATGCTGCCAAGCTTCAGAGTCGGAGTCTAGGAAAGCAGTTATGATAACCACTGTCTCAACATATGTTATCAACATGAACCTAGATTAGCTGATTCCCCCCCTCAGTTTCTTTCTCTACTTTTTCTGGAAGTGAAAAAAAATTAAACACGGTGTCGCCCTAACGGGACGTAACACGACTGGCCCGCCGCGTGCTGCCCCCTGGTGAGTTATGTTACATATGTGCCGCGTTACAGACGACAGATGACGAAAGACACTAACGACCGTTACTAGTCTGGCCCCCTACACTATGTGTAGGCGGGTTAGTAATAACATAAGTAAAATAAACCCAAATTAAGTCAAAGTAAAATACTGTCTGTTGTAACACTCACCGACAGAGTCGAGCAGCCAGCCAACTGTTCCGTCACCTCCGCAGCAAAGGATACGAAACTGCGGCAGCTCTCGGAAAAACTGGAGACTACGCCGCAAATAATGGCGAGAGCAGAATTCAGTATTGCAAAAAACCAACACTGGAATTTTAAAACATTATTACCGAAAAGCTCTTCAGTTACTGCGGTGTAATTATAAAAGTGATGGAGTTTCAACCACACGAGCCAGGTTTATGATGAAAGCTCCAAAAGTCATTGGTGGCATCCAGCAAACACTGCTGTGATGCCCCAATTCAACCATACATGACGGCAAAGCTTGAATGACAAGGGCAATGACAATTGCAGTATGAAGTATGAACCTCAAGTATGTACTGCTGCAGCCTATGCATGTCTGGTGGTCCCCAGTTAGGGCTGACCTTTTGACCTCAGGGTCATTGCATTCAGAGATCCTACCATATATCGTATGTCTACTGACTTTGGTGCTGATAGCTCAAGCCGTTTTCCTTTCAGAGTGCAGACAAACGGACAAACACACAGACAGACGAGACTGAATGCCCTGCCCCATGAAGGCGTGGGTAACAAAGTAACATTACACTATCACATTTCTGATGCAATTCATGATCATTAAACACCCCCGAGAAGCATTACCTCTAGTTCAGATTTTCCAAACTCCAACGAGTGACCTT
>Ga0209780_1000652_pt1 | contig 19542 bp, 14 predicted proteins | sample WorMetexBAHAMAS2_FD_187384 | JGI IMG/M metagenome (GOLD analysis project Ga0209780, IMG submission 187384) | Marine gutless worms symbiont microbial communities from Max Planck institute for Marine Microbiology, Germany - Inanidrilus exumae... | ecosystem: Host-associated > Annelida > Digestive...
GAAAGAAGGGGAGGGAGGGGAAGAAAGACACCGTCTGGATTGGGAAAGTGAAAAGGTGGCAACCCTAGTTTTACCTGCTAGTTGCATCATGCCCGCCTTTCCTTCGTAAGCGTTCACCAGATGGCGCCATCACTGAGTTAGCAGACCACCAATCGCAGAGGTACTATTCATTTATCGACGCCGAAGGGATGAAAGGCTGAGTTAGCCTGGAAGGTAGCGAGTGGCGTATCCGTCGCTGAACTGAGGCCGACTTAACAAGTACGTCTGTCCTCGTAATACTCGGACAAAAATGTACGTGCTGTCTCCCCTTGTAAGTCACGTTGAGTACACGCTGCGTGCTCTATTAAGATTAGAAAAATTTCTCTATTTACAGTATCTACAGAGATACGAAAGGCAATACGAAATATCGAAAATGGGGTGGTTTTGGGTAGTTAGGGTCACTCAAAGTTACCACAAATAGCACTGTCTCTAATTTGCACTGTGTTCGAGACATTAGTCGAAAATCGCTGATTTTAACCTGCTCCACCTCTATTTGGCCCCCGTTGGGGGTGGCCCCGTTGGCGTTTCAGCGAGAACTTTGGTATCTGAAGTTACGACCCTATGGCGCTATACAAATATGTTTATTTATTTCATTTTTATCACAAAACTAGCGTCCATGGGCTATCGTGCGGCGTTGTTTGCGTGTTTGTGCGTTTAGCCGTTTTAGTACAGTGCCGGCTTGTGACGGACGGACAGACACACGACGACAGCATATACCGCACTAGCATAGATAGCGTCGCGTGGTAAAAACCTAACGCCTTTGCTGACACTGTCTGGTTGCAAAGACATAAAAAGAAAACTGTACAACAATGGCTATTGCACCCTAACGCTTTCCTGGTCTGACTTCCGGATGATACCCAATTAACACCATTCATGTAAGGCCATAAATAACAAAAACCACTTTCATCAGTCTGGAAGCTTTCAAACGAAGTAATTCAATAAAGTTAATATTTAACAGTTTTAATTGCAACGAAAGCAGTACACAATCAACATAAATTTCACAGTTTATAAAAGCTGCTGTACAAAGTTACAACAGCACTGAATACAACGACTGCAAAAAAATGGACGTTGAAAAATACAACCAATCTTTTTCTAATTTTAGACTGCATAATTTTTGCCATTAAACAGCATAGCATCGATATGAAGTCGACTACAACAACTACTAGAAATTCCAAGCAGCTATTAAGGCAAATAAGGCAACGCAACAGAATGCAGTGCGTAAAAGCCGCAAAAATGTATATGCTGCACAGTTTAAACTGAGAAACTAAAAATACAAAACTCCAGCACGTCTTAACACAAGTTTACTAGATAATACCTGTCCATACGTTCATGTTTGATAGTATTTGCTGTGAAGAACTGCATAGATCACAACCGCACCTGCTAGTTTTCATGTCAAAAGAACTCTTTTAGGAAATATGGATGAGATGAGTGTTGAAGTATGAGCAAGCATACTATTCCACAATATCTATAAAAAGGGTTCCTTCAGCATTTTGACACTGTTCATAAGGTGACATCTGGTCTACATTTGGCCCAAAAAACACCATCCCAGGCTACCAGTAATCTTTAAACATTTCCTTAGACTTCTATTGAACAACCGCAAGTCCAGAAAAATCGGTCATTTAAATGGCTATGTGCAAGTCTTTACATAGGGTGACAGTAACGTAATTTCTTCAGTCCCATCTATGCCAGCTGTTCTTGCCGCCATGATGTAAGGCAAACATTTTGCAGCATTTACGGTCAAATCGCTGATCTGGTGCTAGCCATAAGCTTTTGTTAAACCGATCAATTCAATTTCATTTAAATAACGTGACACATCTTTGCCTGTTAACTTTGCAAAGTAAGACATCATGCCCTACAACATGGAGATCCTATTGTGACCATACATTACTGTGACGTCACTTCACCCTATTTATGGGAACATGTTATGGTGCTCAGAAGATTGACAATTACAAACGACTACTGTAGACAAAGTTCTGAACCTACTGCACATTTTTATTGCAAATATATCCTGTCATCGACTACAACTTACACAGTAGAAGAAGCCAGCACTCACAAGAGTGCAAATACCCATGCCGACAATGTTTTTGTGACTTTGATCCTTTGACCCCATAATAAATGGTTTTCCAGGAACATTTCTATGTCAAGTTTGGGTATTCTAGCTGCATCGGCTTTTGGGGTATCGTGTGGAAAAACAGACACAGCCAAACGGAGGCAAAACCCGACCCCAGCAACTGCCGTCGGCGTGGGTAATTCCGTACGTAGCAGCGTCAACTAGTATTCGGTCGACAAACGCTGCACTTCACAAATGGCAAAATAACGCAATTATAGCTACTAACACCGCAGAACAAAAACGGATTGTTATGGCTAGCAAAATAAAACTGAAACTAGTCACCATAGAGATTGGAGAAACAACTTGTGGTCAGTTAAACAGTTCTAGATTTCCTTAACAAAGTTACATTTAAACTACAAACTGCCGGGTGGTAGCAAAACTACGGCCAGAATTAACATGGAAAGCATGGATAAAAACAGCATTATGCGTCTTACGAATATTATTCTACATATTTTTTTCTCTAAAAGCTTCAACAATAAGTGGTACACTATAAAACACGATGAAAACCAACCTTACTTAACTATACACTTACTTATTTAAAACGCTGTGCACACAACGCAGCACACGTTACAGATGACGGGACACACCATGCATCATTCAGTCAAAAATTGTGTTTTGTCATTAAACAGAATAAATGCATCAATTGGCAAATTCAGTTATCAATCATCTTTTGCATAATTAATGCTGTTAAATATGCAAATATCCAAAAAAATGCAGAAACTGTGTAATCGCCTTAACATTATCACCAACAGTAAAGCAGTTAACACATTTGCTTCATTAGAATTTTATTGACAAATACAACAAATGCGGATTAATGATTATATTTACAATGGACTATTAACTGGACAACAAAGGTTTGATTTAGGTTAAGACCGGAACAAGTCATTGTGGGCATCAGGAATTGCATCCAGTCAAAACTGTCCCATGCTCCTTAAAGGCGGGCATTTCTCAGTGCTCGTTTTGTATGCATAGACAATATCATTAAGTCAGTTGGATCACCTTATTCAACAGCCAATAACAGCTATCGAATTTTTAGCGTCTGCTGCCAAAATCAAAATGGACATAGTTCAAGTGGGCATAATGTATGCTGAACGGCCTGTAATAACAGAACAATGTTAGATTATTACAATATTACAGCAGCAGTTGATAACATTAAATCTACAACATCTCTACGTCTATTTCATATGCACTTGCTTATACATTTCTGTGCCATGCATCCAGTAACCTCAATTTGATTTGTCAGCCTTCACAAGTTCACAACTATGCTGAAGAATATCCTCGGACAAAGTTGACTCGGCACTAGAAAGTGGTTCAGCAACTGTGAAGGTTTAAAGGTTTTGCCAGAAAAACCTTGACAGAACCTTCCTAGCGTGACATAAACGCTAAAATGATGTCCGCTTAAGCCGAGAGAGGAAAAAATAAAGAGCATGCATGCTGGCAAAGATACGGGTGCCATCAAAACACTGGCATACAAAAACTGACACACTATAGAGAAATTACAGCCGGGCTGATAGTCACGTTTGACCAAAACACGCAGGGCAGGTGACATACGACACACGACATTTAGACTCAGAACTGACAAGCCTTGCAGATAGAGACGCCTAATCGCTATCTTCATCTTCGTCTGACTCCTCTTTCGTCGCCGGTTTCTTGCCGTCAGCAGACTTGCCCGCCGACACGATATCGCCAGCACCCTTCCGGAGGTAGTACGGTGCTTCATCAGTCGGTGGCAGCACTAGCTGAACACCGAGCCTTCCACGTCTCACTAAATACACAGCCAAAAACTGCATTAATCCACTCAATTGAGGTTTTATAGCCCACTCGACACAAAAATAGTTCAAATCAAGATATGACCTTCCCAGCCAATACTTAAATATAACACGACAAAACCACAAGTGCAAAAGTAAACCAAAAGATACTATAACGAAAATTAAAAACAAAAATCAAAGCAGTGCTGATCATGACATACATGCCTGAAAATTTAATGGGTTCATTCTTCATACAATGGACCACATGAGACTAAATTATACCGAGTTATTATTTCTCACCTTACCAAAATATATGCAGTTCATGTGGTAGAAAAAAATCCTGCGCCTGCAATTACTAAAAGGCATCCCCTGCTATATTTGAAGGATTCAGTCCATGCTGCAATTAACACAGAAATAGGCTGAATACGGTAACGAAAAGATATAAACTGTAGTTAAAGTGCTTGTTTAAACTATTCCAAATGTCTGGATTAAAAACTAATAACGCATTCCTTGTCCCACAAAGAAAATTCACGCAACTGCTCCATTAAACAACACAATGAATCTTCCTCTCCTCAATAAAATGCAAACCACACAAACAGCAAACTTAGTTAATTAATCAATTAATTAATTAATAACTGTAGCTCAGACTCACATCTGAGAAAACTGGATTCATTTCAAGCGGAGACTTACAGGAGTCCCTGGCTGTGTTAGCGACGTTATAAACTGTCCCCGTTCACTTTAGACGTGCCGAACAGACAGCAAACACGTGTCTAGTGCCTAGTTCCTCACAAGTAATTTGGCAAGAGGCTGCATGACAACGTCACATCTTGCGGCGGCGAATGCATTCATTGCATGCGGGGACGACGAACAATGCACAATGCATTCATGTTAAATCACGTTACAATCGGCCAGCACACGTACCCCTCAAAAATGCCCCTTCCCGTGGGGAATCTGGATCCCCATCTAATACATGGTTCCTTGGACCCACATCAGTCAGCCTTCCAAACGGCATCTCGATCGACTTAGCCTTTTTTACACAGCTTACAAAGTGTGCCCAACAGAGACAGACAGACAGTTACTATAACAAAAATTAAAAACAAAAATCAAACATATGCCGATAACAATAGCCAAACTGGATCTCAAACTACAAAAATGCTGTGAATTGTCTCACGGTTGTCGATGTTTCGCTGCAAATACTCGTTGACGTGAACGCGAGCGCAGCGGACTTCGAGGTTGATGCCAAACTTGAGGAGACTTTTGTTCTCACGCATCAGCTGCGCCAGGCCCATCTCGGTCTTGATCCCAAGCACCTGTGGGCGCTGTCAATCAAACACATGACGACGTCACAACAATGCCACAAAAAGCCCCAACTGTGCAGACGGCTGACGTGGGCTATTATACAGATAATGCACGCCCGACAGTGCAATATTCAAATATGATGCCCCTCGATTAAATGTCAACATAAGAATAAATCCCAGTGTTGACATTTCGAACAAGGGGCATCATATTTCAAAATCACACGAACAGGTGTGCTTTACCTGTTCTGTCGTATGACTAACTACAAAAATGTCAAAGAAAGATTAATTTGAATAATAAGTTAGCCCCATACGGGACTGACGGTCGACTCCTACTTACTGCGAACTTCAAAGTCACGTGACACAAAAAATAGGACAAAAATAAATGATCCGGCCCCGATAAGCTTTAGGTATTGTGACCTAATTTAAGAAACCGTGGTCATTTGCCAGCCCCCATTATAAATGGGGGAGGAGATAGCGTTTGAAAATGGCTGATTTTCCGACTTTCAAGGGCTCGTGACCTTGACCTTGGATCGGGTCATACTGCATACCGTCATGCATTACTCGTCGACCTCTACCTACATACCAAATTTCACTAAAATCGAAGAAACTTTCCGTGGATGGATGGACGTACGGACGGACATTTGAGACCCACTAATGCTATTAGGTCAACTCGGAGAAGTCGACCTAAAAATTATCATCTGAGTAATGTCAATAGACTCTCCAGTTCAGATGTCATCTGTTACAAGGTTCACCACTGAGTGCGCCAATAAACTCAACTGGATGCAACACCGTTCGTCAAGTGTCGCCTACCGTACGACATTTAAAGTGAACGCAAAATACCTTAAGTAAAAATTCGTTCATTTCAGACATTTGGTCTAATTTGTTTAGTTGCAAAGTATCTTTCCGATTTTGTGACTGTGAATCGCATACCAATGGTTAATGCACACTCAGTTGTTTTACTGGCCCGCCTACACATAGTGTAGGGAGGCCAGACTAGTGATGGTCGCTGGCGTCTGTCGTCGTCGTCTGTAACACTCCACGGCACAATGTAACTCGCCAGGGGGCAGCACGCGACGGCGGGCCAGTAGTGTTATGTCCCGTTAGGGCGACACCTTGTATTTATAAGCATCACAGTATTATTATACTACTAATTACGAGCAAGTAATTTGTACGTCGCACAGTGTGGCCGTACTGGTTCAATATGTAAACCAAAAGGTCACTGCGAGTTCACGAAAATGTCAAATGTTTGACACTACAAGGCACATGACGACGTTTTGACCAATCAAGGATGCAGCTCAATACTTGGTCATATGACAACACATTATGACAAGCTGTCGCCCTAATGGGACGTAACCGTACTGTCCCACCGTGCAGTGTTGGCCTATCGCCGGGTGAGCTGACTGCGTGTACACCGGGATCAGCTGTGGGCCAAACGCTCAGTAACGAGTATGGGAAGCCTTTATAGCTCCTAAGCGTGCACCAGCATTAATATCTAGGGCAGGAAACAAGATGTGATGGTTGTTTGTAAGAATATGTGACTGCTGACAATGTGTAAAAATAGTGGTGTTTAAAAGTCATCAAGGTTGAACTCCAGCATGACACTGTATGGCTGTGGACCACATGGAGGCCATGCAATAGCTGCAATTTGGTCTGACAAGGCACTGAAGAATAAAGAAATTAAACCTACTACAAAAAATTAGACATGCATCAGTAAACCGAAATATACTATAACACAAAATAATCATACTATTAGAAGACGGACTTCGACGCCCTAGCGTCGACGAGGATGCCTTTGCCATGGACTGCTGTGACCATGACCTTTGACCTCCAAAATGTAATCACGTCATCAGTAGAGGGTAGTCAATATTCCCTATAGGTTTCATCGATACTGCTCAAGCCGTTCATGAGATATCGTGTAACAAGATCTGTCTGGACGAACAAATGGATGAACGCGGTAGACGGACAGCTCAAAATGCTTTGGCGACACTGTCCGGTGGCAGAGACATAGAAAACAACGGCCAGGTTTAGCTGCCTTGTACGATGTCCGGCCCGCTAAAGGATTCGGATCAATTCTTACAGCTCTGCACCCCATGCAGGATCACGATGATGATGCATGCTGCCTACCTGGTTGGAGACCTTGAACTCGGTCATAACTTGGTGAACGTTGATGGCTGCGAATATGTTAACGATCGATTGACCACTGATATAATTGCTCTCGATGTTCAGCAACTTCAACGTCTTGTTGTCGTGCAGTGCGGCCGCCAACGCCTGCTCAGTTTAGGTAACATCGGCAAAATAATTTCAACGGCTGTCTGCTGACTTACTTTCTACAACTGAAACATAAAGATAAGTGTTTTAAGAGCCAGTTTTTTTCAGTTTCTCCAGTTTCATCAGCTGCCCCATTTAAAAATTTACAGCAAATTTTTACAGACTGGATACCCTTCCTAATGCCAAATGAAAAGTGATAAAACACTGAAAGAAAATTAACCATTTAATCAATTCTCAACGACAAATTTCACCCCCCATTGGTGCAACGGGTCGCCATTCTGGAACAAAAACCTAAAAATCGATTCCTCACTCACTCACCCAATTAAACTACATACCAGCGTATGACAAACAGGCAGCCTGACGATAATTATCTGGCAAACTGGGAGGCAATTTTCATTCAAGTAAAATGTACTCCTTATACAAAGCTTAAATATTGCAGAAATGCCAGGTGCAAAGGTGGCAAATTATATCGTGATACAAACAAACAAGCGTCGTACATACATTGGCAACTTTGTCTGTAGCACGCGTGTTTGCAAGATGAAGCTTCTCCAAGTGCGTGTTTTTAGCAATCGCTTCCGCAACCTCGCAAAGACGCTCCACGGGAACATTCTGCCACAACACAGCATCTAAGTGCAGTCATCGACCTGAAATCCAAAGTAATGGGAAACTTCCTGCTGACGTACATATTTCAGTCAAGTTGCTCTAGTTAGGCTAGAACAACAAAGGTTCAACAGATGCTAAAGCTTTGAATACTGTTACAGTGGGATTTTTTACAGTCCTGATAAACTTGCCATCATCCAGCAAATCATCACCTCCATTTTAAACGATCGTTTTCCACGTGAAACCTAATGGCTTCCCATACTCGTTACAGAGCGTTGGGCCCAGTGTACAGGCAGTCATCCCGCAGCTGACTACATCATCCACACGGCGGTAGACTGCCATTACTTTCCGCCAGGCCTGCAGTTACCTGCCCAGCTGCAAAGCATCACTGCCCTCTGGCTGGTACTCATTTTACCGTCCCACGAAGAGTAGAAGGCTGAGTCAATCTGGGTGGCTAGTTACATACCGTAATAAAGTGCTGCCTCCGAGAGTCGAACCCGGACACGGTCACCCATTCCAGCACTAACCGGGCTCAGCGTAGGTTAACCTCGTTGATCGAGACCAATGCGTTATCACTATGACAAACCGCCACCTCATGTGAAACCTGGTTTAGCCAATTCTCCTCGGTTTTCTAACTCCACCATTTTCCAAAGAGAAACCTTTGAGAATAAGTGCCGCAGATTTTTTGGGCCGGATGTTCTTCCTGTTACCCAACCAACAGTGTCAAAACACTGCAGGAAACATGGAGTCCTGACCCTAACCAGTGGTCTGTGGCCTGGCCTCATCCTTTTTTCATCCATCACCGGATTCCTAACGGAAGGTGGAGTGCTTGCTTTATGCTATGCAATGAGGTTTAATATTCTATAACTGGAGTTAGCGTGGCCCGTTTAAACTGTCGCCAATCGCCAACAAACCACGCCCATTACTCCACCTCGTTCCGCATTCCCATTGGCCACAGTTGCAGATGTATATAGTATACTACTCCACATGTCAATCAACGTAAATGTAAACATGAAACAGTTTGATTTGTTCCGCAATAAATTGTGCGAACAGACAATTTAAAGGTTGCGGAAAGACGTTTCATCTGTAAGCACATTGCTTTTATAATGTCGTGAATTATCTGGTTCAATATGCTGCTGTCAGATAAATATTGTACATTTTCTGTGCATATCGTCTGCTCGTCGAGGAGCATCATTGTTGACAGCGAGATTTAATATTCTATAAACTGGCGACACTTCGGGCTACAGTCCATAGTAAGCCAAGCTCGCTCCATAAGATTATATATCTTAATGACGCCAGCTCTCTGACACCAGTATGAAATAAAACATTATAACAGCAACCAGCTTCAGTGAATACCAAACAAACCATCACTACCCACCTGAATGTTATTAAGGTTAAGTTCGGTTAGTGCGGGATCATTACGCAGCATGCGTTTAATACTCTCCTCTACGTCGGTAACATTCGGCGCCGGTTCTGGGAATGTCTTGCAAGGCTCGGCTTTAACACGTCCTGAAATCACGCGTTAGTACGGATGCAGCAAACAGCATGCATTTAGTAACAGCTGAACACCATGCAAATATACATGCACATACACGCAGCAGTTTATCGACAATTCTCAAAGGTTTAACGTTCCAAATGACAAAAATCGGCCATTGTGGACAGGTTTTCTCAGCCAGTCACTTAGGTCAGTATTGAAGAAACAAAAACTAACACAAAAAAACAGACCTGCATCAGTAAAACTATAAGGTACCATAACACAAAATAAACTAAGCCCATGTTGCGTTGCCTTGCCTGCTGCGTATATTAGCCTCCTGGTTACTCTACTGCCACCTAGCGAATAATCATTTAACAGTACGTATATTAGCCTCCCTGCAATCACCACCCATGCAAATAAGCCACAATATCTCAGGGATTACTGGTCCAAAGTTCACCATAACCATAGTACTTTTTCATCCATGGGATCAATGCAACTATCCGATGCGATTCGTCCACCCTAACCTGGAGCATGCGTGTGCACATTTATATATTTTAACTGGTGTGGCTTAGGGTTAGGGTTGATGAATCATCTTAGAAAGCACTAAGTCAACATCACAGAGAAGATAGATGCCTCAGGATTTTGAGTGGCCGGAAACTTTTAACTGACAGTTACCCAAAAAATCACGCAGTGATCTAATCTACTTTTCGTCCACAGACTCTTAAGGGAGTCATCTCCCCTTATAGCGCTGACTACATCTGGCAAAAAGTGTAATATAATGGTCTGTCATCTGTCCATCCGTCCCATCTATTTTCTGTCCTTAATACAGCACATGGTGTATACTCAACGTGACTCGCCAGGTGGCAGCACACGATGTGGCCGGCATACATTCGGCCGGACAATAAAGAGGAACGACATACTTGTTGTTCTAGTTACAACAACAACCATTTAACAGCCTGTTATTCAATACAACCCGGGTAAGCCGGTACCAATACGTAGGTGTCAGGAACATGCCAGGCACCCAGACACATGCTGTTCATCAGTCCTAGGTGAGATGCGGTGGAACTGAGGCCACAAGACAGCCAGGCCCGACAAACTGGGGCCTGGAATTACTCCAGGTTTCCCAACAGCAGTCAGAATTATGCCATATTTCTGGTTTTATTCGGAGCAAGCGAGGCTGATAAAGGTATAAAAAACGATCCAGCTGTATATCATCATTCCTGCAATTTTTATCAGTTTCCACTAGTTAATATTTGATAATTCACACACCACTCAAAGCATGCACTACTCAAATTGCCCGAGTTACAGCACGACTCTGAATCCAACACAAATGATGTCACACCATCCGTAAAGCAAGAAGGTGGTTTAGCGTTCGCAGTAGACATGCGGTGAGTGTGACACGTCGATGGCTAAATCTGCAAGCAACTCCTGTTTCGCACACGTTTCTACCTTAATGTTATTCAGATTGAGTTCTTTAAGCTTAGCATCATTGTCCTTCAATTGCTGTAAGCTGGCATCGACGTCCGTAGTATTTGGACCCTCCTCCTTGAACATCTTGAAATCAGCGTACTTGGCAACGCCTTGCACGAGTACACGGCCGGTTAGTTATAGTAATGGCAGGTAAGTAAGTAAATATATACACACATAAATCATACAGCACTATTACATAAAACACCTCTAATACATCATCATCATCATCATGTGGCTTGTCAGATGGCAGATGTTGCCATTTCTCAGAGAGTGCACCATGCTTGTTGGTTCTGTGCTCTATGATAGACGGTTACCAGACCAGACTCCGAAGCCATCCGAAGCCAAGTATTGTGCACTTGGCCAGATAGGTGGTTCCAGGCTCTCGTAGAAGGGCCAAACTAGCCCCGAGGAATCGACTGTAGTCCAGGGACAGACCAGCACATGCAATGTAACCAAAGAACTTGAGATGGGGGTGCAGATAATGCCCGTTAGTGATGGCTGGTCAGTAGTCGGCAGACCTCTTCGTTGGAGATGCGGGCCCACCAGAGAATTTGTAGTATGCGACGCAGTCAGCAGTAGTCGAATGCATCCAGGTTCATCATAAGTTGTCACATAAAAAAACAAGTTTCTGCACCACAGAGAATCACAGGGAGGATAAAGACTCTATAGACTTGTAGCTTCGTAGGAAGAGTAACACAGTGAAATACCAACAGCAAGCATGCCACGTGCCCTCCTTTCTTCTGCAACAGGATTATGGGGGTAATGTTTTCATTTGTGTTTGTCTGCTTATTTATTTATTTTTCAGCATATGCTAAAACATTTTGTATTGTGTCATATAACGTCAATAACAGACGTAACTCGTAGAAAGACAGCCTACAAGACAATAGTAAAAATGGTGGCACAGTATACCCTGGAAGCCGCCTTTCTGTCCTTTTTGTTCTCCACCTTCGACAAATGCCTGATGGTACTGCACCTGATTCAGCATGCCGTGAAAGCCGAGAATGGCTACAAAGTAAGCATCAGCATTCTTACAATCCTCTTAGCACGTATCAACAACAGGATCAGTTGTCGCAGAACAGGGTTCCCACACTCTTGGTTACACAAATTTCCAGGACTTTTCCAGCACTTTCCAAGACTTCAGAAGCATTTTTCCAGGACCATGTTGTATGCCAGCGATGTTTAAATATAACGACAAACAGTAGTTACTATGGGGTCCGGGCAGAGCCACGTCTGCCAGTGATTTTTTTTCATATATATACAGATAAAATCTTAGCTAATTTTCCTTTTCGCAAATTTTGGCATCTGCACCTGCATCATTGTGTCCGCCTCCCACATCATAGCCTAGAAAATTCCAGAACTTTCCAGGACCGTTCACTAAAATTTCCAGTACTTTCCAGGATCAGAGCCATTTTCCAGGACTTTCCAGGGCCTAGAAATTTTACAATAAATCCAGGACTTTCCAGGAGGCGTGGTAACCACAGCAGAAGAACCACACAACATTCTGAGACAACTGAAAATCTTGTTAAATTAATTCCAGTTCTAGGCTACGTGACCATAGACAACAACAGTCATCCATATCTGCAACACCGAGTGTCTCAAACGCTGCACAGCTGTACTAGAAATGGAATTTTAAAACGTTTGGCATACGTGATGTCACCTTGAAGGTCACTCAAGGTCATCAAAAAGGTACTGCTGAAAAGGCCAGATATCACTCCAGTAAGCAACGTATCTATCCTACATCGTTTCCAAGACCACTTGCGTACTGTGCGAGGCTGCCTATGACCATGAACTCCTTAAAGTGCATTATGAGTTAAAATCATAGCCCATATATAGTTTTCAGTTCGTCAGCAAGCACATACAAGTCAATATGTGTCCTCTTTTTCCAAGGCCTGGTATCTAGAAAGGCTTCAACTAGTCGAAGTGACATTTCAAAGTCACTCAAGGTGAATGGCAATGGTACTATTCAACAGACAATGTCTTCCATCATAACTATGTTTCTGGCCTGTACTGCTTCCGCAATATTACCACCTGTCTAGGAAAAGAAGCCGCTAGGCAGTCGGCTATAGCATATACTGGCACACACTGCATTATGCATATGTATCACCAGAGGCTGCAGATGGTAAACAAACGTGGGGGTCAAAGTCGGAATAGCTGACAACAAGTGGGGGTCAAATGCTGCATGTGAACTGTGTACTCGAAAAAGTGAGGGTCAACTGACCCCCTGGACCTCATGGCTCCGCAGCCACTGTGTATCACACAGTAAAAAAATCATGAATTATTTAATGAAGTCTTTTTTACAACGAACCTTATACTTTCATTCATAAAACTACGCTGTTGGTTTTAAGTACTAAACCACAGACCAGCCAAGTCGACAAGTTCTTCTTCCGTAGCTTGAGCAAGAACTTCGTCCCATTCAGTCTCCACCTTATCGTCTTCATTAATCTGAACTTTCTCCTCCTCCTTCGGCTTCCAGACTTTGCCTACAGGAACAGTTGCAGACACTGCTGACTGTCTCTTGAAAAGTACAGAACGTGATAATGATGAGGAGATTCCACACTGCGGTCACAAAGTACACAGCGAAGCTTTGGAATATGATATCAAGTACAGATTTAAGCATAAGTACAGATTTAAGCACAAGCAACTTAGCTAACCATAATACGTTGTGTGTCCTCATCAGAACAATTTTCACCAATAGTCACTTTTTACTTGGCTACCTTCATAGCTTTGTAGAAGTGTTATCATAATAAAACAAAGTTTCGCCCTAACAGGCATAACACTACTGGCCCACCATTGCGTGCTGCCCCCTGGTGAGTTATGTTGTATTGTATATGCAAGTGTTACAGACAACAACGACAGATGACGACAGACGATGACAACTGACGACAATTGACCCAGCATGCGACATTCTGTGTTACTGTCGCCTGCTGTAAACTACGATGTAGAGTGTTATAAACAAACTTCTGACAGTGAACACTGTTGACGACATAAAAGTACCACTCCACCAGCGCCTGTTTCACCTTACCAACCTTATTTGGCATCTCTGCTGAAGGGGACTCCACTGGAATTTCACAAAGATCTTTGGTGAGGGAAAAAGCTACAGCATCATAGGCTACCACACGCATGCAGTGTTGACTACTTGACAATCACTTAAAGTGTTTTAGTACAATACCCGCATGTGACAGACAGAGAGACAGACGGACAAACCTGATAAATGCACATGACTGTTGGAGGTATGCTGCTATGCAGCCGTCACATATGGCTTCAGTTGCCAGCCCACAGCATACTGGTAAAACCCGTAAACCCAATTTCGTGCTTTGAGGAACTGCCCAGTTGCAGCTGTAAATGCTCAAGAAGACTTATTGCTTTAAATGACTGTTGAATTTTTCAAGGTACCATGGCTACATTTTACATGCAAAGTGGACAAAATAGCAACATTCTGTTACAGAATTTTCTCGGGATTCCGTGCATCAAAAACTATTAAAATTGGTTTGCTTTCGACTGAGTTATTTTCAAAAAAATTTAAAAGGCTGACATTTTTGCACCAATGTGTAGATGGTCATTTTTCACACGCGCAGTGCCAAAACCTGCCAACATGCAAAACACTGTAAAGAAACAACGTTTTCACTCATCATACGGCACTGACAGACCAATACAGCATGAGAAAAATGTCATCATCGATAAGCTTACCCCGTATCTCTTTCTTGTACGGCTTAGCCTCGTCCCAATCCTTATCCTCCTTTGCTTTCTGCTCAAGGTAGTCGAGCAAGTGTTTGCGATCGAAAGGACCAGTTGGCTGCTTGTCGGTTTTGTAGCGACATCTGTCTGATGGCGGAACCATGGAGTCCTGCAATGTGACAGCACAATGTAAAACGAACTAATTATAGCTGGTGCTTTGACATAAACTTGTAAAGTAACTAAAGTAAAGTAAACAGTGTATAGCAGTTAGCAACAACTTAGCCTCACCGCTACGGGAAACTCCCATGCCATATGGCATCTCACAGCACCCAGCAGAGGTGAGAATCCTGCCTTTACCCCCAGCCAAAACAGGTACTCGATTTAAGTAAGTAAGCAAGTAATTAAGAATGTTTATATAGGGCAGTAAATCATACATCACACACCACTGTGATTTCTCAAAACCAAAATAAATGAGCTTTCAGATATCGCCTAAACTGTCCGTCGCAAGTCATCTGTCGCAGACTTATCGACAACTGTTCCACAGACAATGTCCCGCAACAGCAAAACATCTGTCGCCAAATCTGTTGTGGGTTTGTGGTAACGTCAGTGTCCTATCAGTGGACAAGTGCAGGAGGCGGCGACCATACTCGGAGATGAAATGAATGTCAGCAGTCAGGTAGGTAAGTGTAAGTGAAGCTAGTGACTGGTGCGATCCCGGAGAGACGCAAGGCTTACTTGACCTATGTTACATGAAAGTGGACTGACTGGGAATTGAAACCCATGACCTGTAAATCATTAAATGAATCAATGAAATTACTCCACGTTGATCCTGGTTAGTCCTGTGACGGATGACTGTCTTCGAACTGGCAAAACACCTCATGTAATCAGCCTCCCAGGCCAACTCAGCCTCCTACCCTCAATGGGGCAAGAAATGAGAACAGGCCAAGGTGTAGTGAAGCTCTGCGACTGGCGATTAAAGGAAGGTATATCTCATTCCACTTGTGGATGAAACATGGGTGGCAGGTAAAACTGTGTCATCCCCTATGAACATGTGTCATACTCAATTCCTTAGAAATGTGAAGCTAATAATAAACCGAGATACAAATGAGGCGTATAAAAACAATGCGAGAATATTCTGCAGTTATACAGCTACATAAAGGCTCTAGGAAATAACGTTCAATAGAAAAAAGGTGAGGGTGAATGGGATCCAGAAACCTGTTAATACGAATAACAATTTCTCAGCAGCGGCATTTTGCAGTCTCAGAAGTGGCAGTATATTTGCAACAGCTAGCCTGCATTAACACACTATTGAACAAATATACCACCACATCAGTTAACATAAATGCTGCAACACTGAATCTTCTACAGCCTTATATAATGCAGCTAACTGTGCCACTAACGATTTTTCACCATTAATTTATTCAGTACTAACTGGTTACCGTAAACATGAAGGAGAAAGCAAGCAATGATCCACAAACATTCTAGCAGATTTTGACAAAATGTGTTACACAATAAGTGCACATTTATGCATATGTATTTTTATGCATATGCAAGTCCATGTCTCACTGCTGTGAATGTGGGCTTCACAAGTTACAACATTTAACTAACTATGCAAACATAATTTAACTAGTTTTTAATGACAAGGATAATACTTCAATAGTATCCCTTTAAAATCTACAGTATTTAAGACCTATTCAAAAAAATCACTCAAAAAGACGTCATAAAATTTCCACATACATCAGGGTCAATGAGTTCTGTATGCAATTCTTCTAATTCAGCATCAGTCAGTTTTGCCAAAAGTGCATCAAGGTCGACATCTTGATATGCCTTCAGATCTTTGCCGTACAACTTTGTATGGGCCATGTTAATGCCTGCAACGACACAACGGCCCAAAATAGTACTACTCAAAAACGGCACAGAAATAACCGCAGTAAAAGATTCCAATCAAATAATCAAGCGCATCTGGAACTGTTCTCCATCAGAATAAAATGGTGAGGCACACTAACAAATAGCAACACAAAAGGTTCTGCTATCAGACGGACTTCACAACATGACTATGTCAACGTGCTACGTATGTATCGACTAGTGATGTGAAACGACAATCGGTTTATCGATAATCTCTTTAAAAACCGATAATTGGTTTCACAAATCCAAAACCGATTATTTAATTTTTTACTCAACTGTACGTATTTGTTCACTAATGTTTATTTTGCAATGAATAAAATAAGTCTGTAAAAATAGTACAGTCGACGGTAATGATAGTAAGATATCTGCTAACACATTTTAGTGTCAGCTATAGGTCTTTCAACGTAATTACGAAAAATACGTAATGTAGTTCATCAAGTGACGCCAACATGGGACTTTGCATATGCCTGGCCTGTGCAGCGTTCATCTGTAGTTTCAAATAATAATGACATTTCGATTATCGGTAAAAAACCGGTTTCAGCAAATCGATAATCGGTTGTGAAACAAATTTGGTTTTCATATCACTAGTATTGACCGATTATGGTGCATGTGCTCGTCACTGACCGTCTACCAGGACTCGAGTAGGATAAGATGCTGCACTGCAAAGCATCATAGTTCTGCATCATAGTTTTGAATGTCTATTATTATTATTATTGTTGTTGTTGCACGGCCACCTAACAAACACTAAATAGTCAGTCACGTGTTAACCGTGACGCGGCTCAGGTATTAGCATCCTCGCCAAAGAATGTCCAGAAAAGTACTGTCTTCAGTTACCATCGAAAAGCTGCCAGTGACTGTTTATCTCTGATAAAATACGGCAGAGTTCCAGGCACGGGCAGCTGCAACTGGAAATGCATGGTCACCCATGGACGGTCCACTGTCGTGTAGCTGGAATGATCATAAATTTTTCTTAACCAGCTGTCATAGTAAAGGACCGTATCGGCATTCCCTACATAGGCATTCTATTGGAACTCTCCACATACACGACCAAATAACCATGCTGAAAACTACATATGGAGTCAATTACTGATCACTTATATCATGACTGCTGTAATACTATGATTGACGAGCACATGCAGGATCAATATTTCTGTGCTGATAGTGCCAATGAAGTATTTAAATATTTGAAATAAGCCACAAATAATATATCACGATAACAGTACAACAGATCAAATTCCTATTCACAGTGGGCAAAGCGGACTACGATGGTTAGCTGATTACCATCCACTGAGGTAACCGCCGCAAACGGGCAATTGGTGAAAAAACGGAAAGTGTAAAATATAATGTTAATTCTAGTACCAGATCGCCTATATGGTACTAACAGCTGCAAATTTGCTAGTGGCAGATCGAAATTCTATGCAATATACGTCATTTGTCTATACTACATGTCCGACAGTCGTCTTTATACGTACTCTATTCTTTCTTTCTTTCTGTTATGCCCCCAAAAGAAAGTCGATAGTTCATACTTCATCATTAAAATAGCGTTTTTGTGGGGTATATATAACAAAAAGGGGCTAGGTCTTTTGGGGGCATAACAGAAAGAAAGAAACAATGCTGGGTAGTGCTAAAAATTTTACCGCCCATGAACCTTGCTGTGCACCTCGTTACCAGGTGTAACGGGTAGGGGTCCGTGTAATTATGCTAAAGACGGCTAAAGACGACTAAGGACGACTAAAGACAGCTAAAGACGACTAAAGAAAAGACTAAAGACGGCTAAAGGCAGCAGAAGACGACTAAGGACGCCTAAAGTTGACTCAGAGTGCTCTCGAGACCAAGGCCGCGGTGTCGAGGACTATATCCCTGCAAATTTGCCGAAAGTCGACGAGACTTCGAAGTTGCCCTGACTATGGAGTGCGTGCCGTAGGTCCGCTATCTGCGTCGAGACGACTTTGTGGAGGCACTCTACAAGATCCGGAAGTCTGCTGGGTCGCCAGTCGACAGCCAGCTTCAAATGGTTCAATGACTCGCATGCATTGTTGTTCCAGCGTCGTCGCAGCCACTGATTTTGCTGACGCGGTTCGAAGACGCACTTCTGAATAGCTGGTCGTATGTGTCGCGCGAAGTGCTGTCCCAGCCCTTTTGCTGTCTTTTGCCGTCTTTAGTCTTGTCTTTAGTCGTGTTTAGTAGTCTTTAGCCATCTTTAGTCGTCTTTAGCTGTCTTTAGTCGTCCTTAGCCGTCTTTAGCCGTCTTTAGCATAATTACACGGACCGACGGGTAGGTACCGTAATTAGCAACAAAGACAATTATGAAGACAAAGTTTCTACACACATATAACCTAAAAAAGTACATTTTGCCAGTGTTCCAATTCTAAAGTCTTGCCGCCCGCGATTTTAACTGGTACCAGAAACCGGTCAGTGTGTCACCGGCATAAGACCTGTGAGTCAGACCATTATAAGATACTGTCCTTTAACCGTATCTATATTATTCTGACACCGTCACACTACAAATTACACTGTCCTACTAAACCCTAAATTAAGTCGGTTGCTCGTGATCTAATTTGCTGAATGAATCCAAAGGCTTACTGTAACTTTTCGAACGCTAACAAACAAGATTACACAAAATATTTACTAAATAAAAACACCAACACAATGACGTCACACCACAGAAAAATAGACTGCCACAATCCAATCCAATCCAATGCGTTCAGACGGGCGCAGGTAGTCCTCTTTGCCCGCATCTTGCATACATTCGATCACATACTAATTGGTATACTTCCAGTTCCAATGAGGTCGGCATTAAAATCGAATAAAACGTCTTGATTATACCAATGTTTATCAAGTTTGTTCTTGAAAGTATTAACAGTATCAGCCTCCACCACGTCGTTTGGCAAACTATTCCACATATTAACTACTCGTGCACAAAATGAATATTTCCTTATGTTATAGTGACACATA
>Ga0209780_1000653_pt1 | contig 19542 bp, 15 predicted proteins | sample WorMetexBAHAMAS2_FD_187384 | JGI IMG/M metagenome (GOLD analysis project Ga0209780, IMG submission 187384) | Marine gutless worms symbiont microbial communities from Max Planck institute for Marine Microbiology, Germany - Inanidrilus exumae... | ecosystem: Host-associated > Annelida > Digestive...
TATTTAAGTGACACTGTCACGCAGAACGCTGCAGGGGCACTTTACACAGTCAATAAGATACAGGCATAAAACATAATAGGAAACAGTGAATTGGCAACTAGTGGTCCAGAAAACTCGAGTGAAAAAGAAATGTTTTCAGTTCTCGTCGGAAGGTGGTGAGCGACGATGCAGCCCGTACGGCTGACGGCAGACTGTTCCATGCCCGTGGAGCGGCGACAGAGAACGATTGGTCGCCCAGTGTTGATCGCCATATTGATCGTACGTTACCTGTATGGTATATGCTGTATGTGTGTCTTGTCTGTTTGTCTATATGTGGGTGTGTCCATTGATGTGGTGTGTATGTCTGTGCTTGTATAATAATAATAATAACAATAATAATAATAACAGTAACAACAGCAGTGTCAGTGTTTATGGTGCTGTCATCATGACCAATCAGCCATAGCCATGATGAACACAGACTCAACGCAGACCAAGCCACGTTGTGTGAGCCTACGTGTAAGCTGCTATCATCCACATTCACTGTCACCATTATTATTATAATTCAACCCAAAAGCTGTCTGTTCGTTGTTATTTACACTGGGTGTGTGTTTGTGTGCAGGTGGGTGCATTGTCGTCAGCGTCGTCAGATGAGGTAAACCCACACGATGGTAATCTGACATTCCTCGGCCACGTCCTCAGCTGCCTGCCAGTTGATATCCGTCTTGGCAAACTGATGCTACTTGGCCATGTGTTTGGTGTCCTGGAGGAAACCATCATCATCAGTGCGTACAGTTGCAGTCAACATGTTATTAATCAGTGTGTACAAAAAATCTAATGCGGTGCAAGTTTGTGGGCAGTAAGTTAAGAAGTTGAACAAATTCGGGTGGCTAACTTGAATACTCCGACACAGGCCAGAATGGTAACTTTCGAGGCTGTTGTTCATCCGAGCCCAATTATCATGAACACAGTCGCGATTCGGACCGACAGAACGTCGATCAAGACACTGGCACTTGACGTACGCCACCAGTTGTTATAGATGACGGCTGTGTGATCCGTCGGTAGCAATGGTGATGCGGATATTCTGCAGTGCGTCGACGATGTCATGAGCTGGCAGTAATGGGTTGGCAGGCCCAGCAGACACCGTACCACGTCTGTGATTGTTGTGTGCATGCTAATGTCCTAATTTGATACTTTACGGTAATGTTATTTTGAGGATGTTTCTGGCTTATAACTGGCAGATGGTAAAACTTTGAACTGGTGACATGTATTACAAAAATAAAACATCTCCGCTGTCGCAGGTATGCCTTGCGCAATGTGCTACATGACGCCTGTCATGGTGTCACAATGGTGGATACTCAGTGTGATAAACCAGTGATGGTCGTAGATCAAATTAAGTTAACAACATATGTGACGATGGTAGTGAACAGTTGTATGATGTTGTTAAATTGATAACAGCTGGGACCTTTTTGAATTTAGATTGAATTTAATTTTTTTCTTCACAGCATAGGTGACATTAAGGCAACAGTAACTTTTTCATAGAAAAATTTTGAATTATTTGCACATTATGCAAATTAAAAGAACGGTTGGCTACTGTGGCATTTTTCTTACGTTTTTTGTTTTTGGAGAATTGTTCTTAGATAAAGCAATTTCTAGTGCTGGTGTGTCTTGCCTTGTACTAAAAGAAGTATCAGTCGGTGTTAGGGCATTCTTCTGCCGATGTTTGTGGCATAGTGCAGAAAGTTCTCAACTTATCTTCCTCAGAGCATATGGAAGAGTTGCATTGTTTTGCAGGTGCCTGTCAGTCACTGAAGAGTTTCTTTGCACGACCATTCAAAGCAATGTTGGACTCGTATCGGTACGATGCGCTTTGTCAACATGTTCATGCTGCTAATGAAAACACCGTATATTACTGCAGAAAATTGCATTTTACAATGGAGGTTGCGATAACTGAAATTTCGGCCTAACTCCATTAGCGGTAAAACTCGTGGAGTATCAACTGCAGAAAGTATTTCATAAGCACTTTATAGTTTGTACTGTTTTTCCTGTTTTGAAATAATTGTTATATTAGTCAACTTTATTTACCAAGTTAATTGGCAGCAAACAAGAAACAAAGAAAAGAACACAACAATAAGTAAAAAAAGAAAAGAAAAAAAGAAACAAATAATGTCTAAATTGCCACATGTTACACACTCTAAACATGAGTGAACAGTTGACATAGTGTGTTGTCAGACTGAACGTATTTGGCCATAAACCTCTACTTACGCTTGGCAATCAGCTGTTGGTGTTTGCATTAGTTACTTATGCTAAACTGCATTTTTTGTTATTGTGCTGTTACTTGTGCCGTTCAAACAATCAGACATTTTTGATAATACGTTGTCAGACTGAAGTGAGTAAGTAAGTAATAAGATTTGATTAAGTGCCATAATCATTCAATAGAATGAATCAGAGGCGCTTTTTTACAAGTCGCTAGGGGCTATTAAATGCAGACTGGAAAAGATGGGTTTTAAGATGTGTCTAAATGTTCTAAGGTTTGAGACGAACGAAGACTAGAAGGGCGAGAACTCCATTTGGCCATAAAACTCTGCTTAAGCTTGGCAATCAGCTGTTGGTGTGTGTTACCTATGCTAAACAGCATTTTTTGTTATTGTGCTGTTACGAGTGCCATTCCAACGATGAGACATTTATGTCAATCATTGTAGGCACAAGTTGGCTTGGGCAAACAATTCATGCAGCGACTCAATCACTTATCTCAATGCCTACCGAGTATGTGTTTCACTTTTCATTGCAGTGTCTTTGACTGTGACTATATGGTTTTGCATTTGAATTTGCTGTAGTGTTTGTCATTTGTGAAGTCAGTAAGCAAGTGCATCTTATCATACATTAGCACTAGCACCATTAATGACAGCCTGAATCTACTCTGTTCAAAGAATATAGCACTTGAAGGGAGTCCATTTGTCAGCAGGAGTTTATAGTGTGTGATACTGTTATGATATCATGTCATCTGTGATAAGTTGAGTGAAGGCTGACATGTCACCGCTAACATGATATCATGTTGATGGCTTAACGTATCACAATGAACGCGGCTTCAGTGTGACACTTAAAACCATTAGTGTGTGCTGTGTTCGTGCGTTGCTAGACCTGGAAACACCAGAAGAGCATTGGACGTTTCCGTTTGTCTGCGGACGAGCTGAAATGGGGCCGAGACAATTTCATCCAGATACGACGTATTAAAGATGTGCGTAGCGTACAGTTTACTAGTGTTGTGTCAGTCGTACTTTTTCGTTTGCCACATACTGTATGTTTGCTAGCGTCATATCGGTAATAAGAAGCTGAGCTCGGGTCAAGGATTTCTGTTTATCATAACAAAATTGCTCATACTACATTGTTTGCAGCTAACAGTGATGGTTGTGTGATTGTGTGAATGCTGAAGGTGGAGGAACTAGTGAAGGACCTGGAAGAACGTTTACGCAATCACAACATTGTAACTCCACCACGTGTGAATCAGAGGCCGCCCGACACTACAATGAGCCAGAGTGAAATTATTCTTAAGGTGATGTCATGTCTGTGTGTGTAGCATCTGCCGACTGTTAACAATGGGCACTTTTTAAATTCACAAAGTATGTAGAATTAGATCAAGAATGTTGGGCATAGGTTGAGCGCCTTCCACACAATAGTTAATGCAGTATGTATAGTATGTACACTGATATTCCGACCCAGTCCTTGCTAACCTTGCTTTTCAACATGCAAACATTTGGCTTCCTGCTTCACTTCTGGAGGTTTGTATTGTACCATATCTCTGTAGTTCTTTAAATTCTAAGGTATAGCAGTGCTCAAATGTTTTGGTTGAAGTCTTGTTTTTTGAACATGAATTTTATGTCAATTAACACTGACTTTATTTGTCTGATTGTCTGTTGTGAGAATCAGTATCTGAGCGCGGACAAGGTGCAAACTTATGTCCATTGCCATCGCATGTTGCTGTAGTATTATCACTAGTGAAATGCAGCAGCAAATAAAGAATGCCCAATACAAGCAGCTTACAGTTTCTTCATCAGCGCCGCAGCGTGATTAATTCAGCTTGTGAGTAGAACTTGCTGCATCAAGCGAGTCACTGTTTGCTGCATTAAATGTTCTAACTTCCCTTGGTCTGGCACAGTCTGTTGATAGGCAATGCTGAACCACTCTTGTATGGGCGGGTGTCTACATGTGTGTGCTGATGTGATGTGCGATTACCAGCTGGTGATGTGTGGTGCCTTCTATCCCAACTACTTCTTTGAGAACGTGGCAAGTGATGAAGTGACAGCAGACAGAGAGCTCAGTGGATACAATCCCTGCACGACTGTCATGGTTTGTACTCTTGGACCTTCTTAAGTTGTCTCCTCCGAGTTGACCTATTAACGTGGGTCTCAAATGTACGTCCGTCCGTCCATCCACAAATAGTTTTTTTGATTTCAGTAATTTGGTAGTGGTCGACGAGTGATGCATGATGGTATGCAGTATGACCCGATCCAAGGTCAAGGTCACAAGCCCTTGAAAGTCGGAAATTCAGCAATTTTTAAAGGCCGTCTCCTCCCCCATTTATAATGGGGTCTGGCAAGTGACCACGGATTCTTAAATTAGGGGGAATACTTAAAGCTTATCCGGGCCGGATTTGTTATTTTTGTCCTAGTTTTTTGTGTCATGTGACTTAGAATTTGGCAGTAATTAGGAGTTGACCGCCAGTCCCGGAGGGGGCTAATTTTGTTGATATAGCCGTTGATATAGCCTAGCTGATCTGTAAGCTATAGTGGGTAATTGTAACAACACTGTTAGAACTCTAAACATTCAGCTGTACAAGAAGTTCAGCTGTCACATGCTTGATGCTACTCTGCAGTTATGATCAATATGGAAATGTTTGTAATCAGAAAATGTCATCAGAATTTGGCCATTTGTGACATTACGTGTATGTCTGTTGTTTTGCACACTTTGTATTTAACTTCCTCGTTTTAGTAATTGTCCCGCCTAATGGGCCAGTATTGTTGTGTCTCTCATCTGTCGCCGTCTGTAATGCTGCGGGCGGGTATACTGGGCGCGTGGGCGGGCTGGCGGCCGTTACTACACGATGGGCCAGTATGGTTACGTACCGTTAGGGCAACACCTTGTTTAGATTGTATTTTGCAAATGAGTAAATGCCACTCAGTTGAGATTAAAATGGTTATCTTTTGCCCAGAATTATTGATATGGGGCTGGACGTGTTTGAGTTATTACCTCGACCACTGTTGGAAGGGGTAATGTTTTTACCACAACATTTGTCTGTCTGTTTGTGAAGAGAATAATTCCAAAAGTTACGGGAGGATTTATGTGAAATTTCTAGAATTGTAGATTGGAGGGTTACGATTTACGGTTGGTGTAGTGGTTAGTCCAATAGTTGATTGATGTGAAAGGTGAAAATAAAATTAGTTATGGTGTGGTGCAGGAAAATTTAGGCTGATGTACCATCACAGAGATTTGCTACAGATACGGAAGCTTTTGTCAACACCGTGCTGACTTCAGTGTGGCATGGCAGAAGTTGTACTGTGCCGAGTGCTGTCGATGTGGTTTGAAGATGTAATATTATTTGGTCACACTGTCACCCCAGGCTTGGTAATCCCAGCCTGTGATTCTGGTGGTTGTAGGTGAAGGGTCTGCCTGCAAATCAAGGACAATTCTACCGTCAGCAACTTGAGGACCTTTTCAGGCACTGTGACGAACATGGACGGAAACCAAGAGTTCATTTTGAAGAAACTAGGCATGTATTACACACGTGTTTCATTTACTCAGTTATATCTTGTAGTCGGAATGTGTGTGACTCTGTGTAAGTTTGTCTGCTGTTATATCTATGTCAGTTGATACTTGCCGTCAATAAAGCATCTTTTGCTCTTTATTACCTCTTCCCTTATTTCCTTTCTCATCCACTTTACTTATTTTCTTCTACTGTCCATCCGATCCCTTTCCACCAGAATAGTCCCACTCCGTTTCCTGGCGTGAGGTCGTAGGAGGCGACCGAACCTGGGTTTAGTTTGTTTTTGTGTTATGATTATGTTATCTGTATTGCTTGGTTAAGATTTATTCTCATATTTTGTTGTATTTGGTTTAGTTTAGTCTTGCGGTGTGATAGTTGTCTTTGCCTGTTGTAGGCGCTGGCGTAATCATTTAAATGAGCCTCTCGATCCCTTTCCCTTGGGGTGGCTGCTGAACAAAAAGGCAGCCAGGGTTGAGGTTAATATATCGCTGGCCTTCCTTCACTGGGTAGAGATGGCTCTCCACCCTTGACCTTTTTTCTCTGATATAGCCATATTTGTGCTGAAAGGGGACGTTAAACTTGAACTAACTAACTAACTAACGTCAATAAAGCAGTAAAACTACAAACCAGAAAGTCACAAATTGACTCTCAGTGTGTGTATTACGTTTAAATTTATACTTTAAACTGTACTTCTAAACTCTAATTATGTTTAAAGTAGGGCTGTTGAGCGATATATTTTTAATTGCACGTTAATCGCAGTTCTAAGGCACATTTCCTTTGTGTTGTGTTACAAGTGTAGGGGGTTATTGAGCAGACTCAGATTTTTCACAGGGATTAAAGTTAGAAAATTTACAAATTATGGCAATTAAGCTATCAGTCTATTGATGTCAGACCCAATCAGACGACAGCTAATTAAAATGAAAGACATCTGAGCATAGAAATTAAATTAGCAGAAAATAAATAAAATAAATGCTTCTGTATTAAAGGAATATAGTTTAATTATCTTGATGTTTGTATTGAATATTGCTACTAGTGTGACTAGTTTGCATTAAAAATTTTACTGGCATTAATTTTTTTAATCACGATTAATTCCTTAATGCATCAATTCAATAGTTCTAGTTTAAAGCAGACTAGTACAAAGTTATGTGACTTCTTATGTGCATGTGTTTTAGAGCATTCATCGAGTTTCATCGTGATTCTACTGACGGCTCGGCTTCTCGTATCCTACCTGCAGTTTACCTTGCCATCAAACTCCGGTTTGTCTCAGTCTTGTGTCGCGCCTGTCTCACATCTGGCCTGCTCTTGCCCACACTGCTTGGGGTGTGCGATTTCCACTGTATCTGGCTGTCATCGGCTCAGCTTTGTCCACACATTAACTCCACACATGGATGCACATGTCCTAGACCTTGAATGGCGAGAGCATGATGTTAACAGGTGCCGCCATTATTGGCTAAAAAGAATGAGTATTCTGTGAGCGACCACTGCATCTATCTGTCAAGTGCATTTGCGTAAAGAAACAGAACTGTATTATGTGGAATGACACAATACAGTATTCGCTCGAAGCAGTCCGTTATCCGTGCACAAGCTGTTTACTTCCTGCATTTGACGATGCCTAGTGTCATGTGCCTGCGAGTGAGTGATGTCATTGTTATCTGTCGTGTTACTTACTTTCAGTTTCCAATTCAGTCTGCTTTATATCGGTCGCCAGGCAGCACCAGCACTATTGGTTTTAATACGCAATATTGGACATCGGACGTTGCCGAAAATGTAGGTAGATACTTTACTATATGGAGCGTACAGCCCAAGGGAAAGACTTTGAATTTATTCTAATGGTAAAAATGGAAATTAGACCTCCCATAGAGGGTCAGTGTAGTAGTGATTTTTCAGCAATTTGTAATCATTGCGGAGTTATGGTGGCCTGAAGTCACAAGACATGGAAATTTTGTGAGCAATTTTTGCAGGCTTTTTTTGAAACAACGATTTCTTACAGTAACATTTTCAAAATTATGTTCCGAAAGTTTTCACCACCTGACCAATCGACGTTGTTGTGTTCAAATGTCGTAAAATTTGTCTGACGGGAAAATGCTGAAATTGTTGCGTTATTTACCTGACCAAAATAATTGGCTGCCGGTCAAAACTAACTGTCACTACTGCGAGGTTCGCGCCCAAAATCTGCCAGGGCCCGAACAATGTGCTCACAGTGCTCCAGATTTTATCAGAATCTGTTCACTTTCGGTGGAGTTATAGCCAAATGCGTGAACACCGTTTTTGCCCCATAGAGTATTTCCATAATTTGCCCGAAGCTATGCTTTGCTTTGTGCAAATAATGAAGGACTATAAGCAGGTTAACCAGTTGTCTGGAAAACCAGGAACTGTAAGGAATTTGACAGCTGTTGGGGAATTCACCAAAAAGTCGGGGAAATTTCGGGGGAAATCTTGTCAGGGAAAACTGTTTATTACTTACACCAGTGATTAATTATAGACTGTTGTAGGGCGCCTTGTGTTACCTGTTTTAAGGATTCTGCAGTTTTGTAGAATATTTGCTGACATTTGTAGCATACAGGTACCAATGACAGTAATATATGCATGATGTTGGTGATGCAACAGAGGTAGGAGTGACAAAAAAGAGACGGGAAATGTCTGGGAATTTCCCAGTGTTTGGAGAGTGGTAACCCTGTATTAGGCATTGTGAGTACCAGCAGATGTTTCTACTTACCAGAATTGATGTGCACACTCATGCATGTGGCTATGTGTGTAGTCAACTACCGAGGCAGGTGCTGCCGTTGGACTTGCATCTGATTGACACTGAGACGGCTCGGCGGCGGTTTGAAGAGTTTTCTGTGACTAACAATGCGATGGCAGCTCACCAGAACCGGCTGCGCAGCAACCGGTTTTTACACCACACGTTTTGCTCTTATGTTTTGTCCAGCGATGTATGCACTGTACAGGCTCTGGGGCGGTAGTGCTCTGTGATTCATGTGTTGATTTCAGTGCTATATAAATTGTTTGTTTGCTCCGTTTCTTCGTGCCTTACTTTTTCTTTCCTTATGCTTTCTTTCATACTTATTTACTTGTTTACTTCTTTACTTGCTTGTCTACTTCTTCCAGAATGGACCCATTCCGTGGGATAAGGAACACTGTGTTGGTGAATTATAATGGTGTGGTCAGTGATCTGCATGTTTCTAATGGGATAGTTGACCAGCCACGCTCTGATTGCTGATTCCCCCCCTCCCCTCCAACAGACAACATCTGAGCTATGGTGATTGTCTGGAGGGTAAGAGGGGAGATTATTTGACCAGCTCTGTGCTGTTGTGTATCATAATTGTGCACGTCATATGCACACCTATATAATGAGCAGTTTGTACATGGTCGACTGGATCGGGCTTTGATCTTGCTTGGCTTAGCTGTCTTCCGAGCGCCTCAGTGTCTTCGGTGTACTTCGTGCTATATGCAGAAAACATTTTTGATTACATCCTTTTCTTTACCTTTTAGTGTGCTGAGCCTGTGGGATTGGCCCTTAGCCTGGAAGACTATCATCCTTCAGTGCTATTACACTGTTGGTTGGGTCATCTGACCTGTAAAATCGTCTCCGAAATGACCTATAATGTGTTGAGTGGGACGTTAAACCTACAATACCATACTCTGATTGCTGACATATCGGCAGAACTGCCTCCTGTGCAGGTGGTCGGCAGTACAGATCTCAAGCTTGCATGCACACAGTCTGACTTTCTGAGTGTTGTAAAGAGCCTGTCCTTGAAAGTCATCTGCCAGCTGAACACTTCCCATCAACCAATTCGCCCAGAATAGCTTCCTTGGTAAATGGTTCTTCATACACATGTTGTGCCAAACAAGATGCAACTTGTGTCTCACAGTGAGTGATTTGATGCTAACACAGCCAGTTGTCTAAAGGTTTTCCATGTGTAGGCGTGGTCAGTCAATTATAGGCCCAGTACACCACACATATGCACACACATACAGAATGGGTTGACTCTAGTTACCTGCTTTTTAGGTCCACTTTTTTGAGTCGACCTATTAAAGTGGGTCTCAGATGTCTGTCCCTACGTACGTACGTACGTCCGTCCATCCACAAAAAGTTTCTCCGATTTCAATGAAATTTGGCATGTAGGTAGAGGTTGATGAGTGATGCACGGCATTGTGCAATATGACCCAATCCAAGGTCAAAGTCACGAGCCCTTGAAAGTTGGAAATCCTTCCATTTTTGAAAGCTATCTCCTCCACCATTTACAATGGGAGCTGGTACTGGCCACTGATTCTTAAACTAGGGCACAATATGTAAATTTGGTCGGGCCAGATTTTTTATATTTGTTTTAGTTTTTGTGTCACGTGACGTTGAACTTGGCAGAAACGTCAGTTGCGAAGAGTCAACTGTTAGTCGTGCACGGGGCTAATTTATATAAGTTAGATGTGAGTATGCATTTACCTGGTCAACTGGAGCATAAGTGTAGATTTGTTTAGATGTTCAGAGTAACAGTTATGTCTCTTATTAATGGTAATACACCATTACCAAATAATGACACTGTAGGACACATTGCTGAAATATTTGACTGAAGTGACACTGTGCTTGGCGTTGCCGATGTTGTTTCTAGACTAGATGATAGTGGTTCAGATGTCGCTGCCATTCCCCAGGTGGCGCTGCCTCCACCAGGCACCTCAACTATTCGTCTACGAATCACTGAAGTAAGTAACGATAACATGAGCTATGCTGTGTGGCCTTTGTGACACACAGCTCTGCATTGATTTCATCAGCACCTCTCTGGTGAACATGACCCTCTGGTTGGGCTTGTGACCTCTGAGATACTCCAGCATTTGCCAGTGACATAACTAAACCTTGCACTGTGGCCTGGCTTAACTTATGCAAGTACTGAAAGGCTTTGAAAGAGTTATGATATATTTTACTTGATATATTTTTATAACTGTATTTTTGGAACTGTTTAATAGTTTCATGTTTTATTGGCGTGACAGAGACTTTAAAACATATGCCGTAAGTGTGCCAGTGCTGCAGAAAACTCCCACGTAATACGTGGGTACTGGTCACTTCTGGGTAGTTGTATGTCATGAGCTGTGATGCAGTCATGTTGACATTGTTGCATTATTTCTCAAGAGATGTGAGAAATACTTGAACCTTGTATTTCACCGTGTGATGGTTGGCCGGTCTGTGGGTGGTCAGTGTGGTGATGCCGAGTGTGTCGTCAGTCAGTGACCAGTCTCAGTACCAATGCCATGTGTTATGCCAGCTGTGTGTGTGTGTGTGTGTGTGTGTGTGTGTGTGATCTCGTTGCATCTGTGAGTGATCTGTTGGATGTCTGTACAGGTCGTGGATTGTGGCCAGTTCTGGGCGCAGGATGTTGACAATACCAACATGTTGAACAATATTCAGATGCATCTTCAGGAATACGTCAGTCATGTGCAACGCTCAGTATGCTCGACATTGACATATTCATCTATTATAAAGTTGAAAAATTGCATCGTGACCATTTTGTTATTACACTTTAGAAATATTTTTATAAGTAACAAAAACTAGGTAATTATGGGCTAAAATATAAACATTTCAACACAGAAACAGTAGAAATCAAGGGATATAAAGGTAATAATGATTCACAATGAAGATTAAAATTATGTATGTCTGCTTGTGTTTTATTATTGCAACAGTTTAACTCTTCTGAAATATCTTCATGAATAGATGCTTTTGGTTTTATAAACAGCACAGTAATTTAAGCGAAAATTATGTAGAAAGAGGTCCTTCATGGAGATTTAAGGAAAACTGTATTAAACAAGAGGGTGCGGTCGTAAGGCCCACTCGTTATGAGGTAGTCATGGCGGCTTTTACTGTACGTGCCCATTATTAGTACTGTAAAAAGAGGATCACCTGTTGCAGAGATGCCACATAATGCTCCAATGGAGCAGCTCCATGTCAATTCAAAACCTTGTTAAGTAAATTTTAGGCTGAGTGACCCGCTATATTGATAGTCTTTAAATAGTCATCCATTCTGCAATAGTGAGGGTTAATTTCACCACTATATTATGAGAAATAGCATTTGAAAACGTTTGTAATTGCTGAAATGAGGGTCATCAGAACTGTTGTTTTATATGCCATATATCATTTTCTATTAATGTTTTGTAGTAACAATGTCTATCTTGCACTATTTCTGAGATACTACCATTTTCATTATACATGACTGACTGTTAGCAGTTCTTTAGCCTGGTAATGACTTAGTTAGTACAGTTTTCTATTTATGCGTAAAGTCATTCGAGCTAGCATTTGTTATTTTTAGGTCGACTCCTGCGAGTCAACCTAATGAAGTGTGTCTCAAATGTTCGTCCATACGTCCGTCCATATGTCCACAAAGTTTCTTTGATTTCAATAAAATTTGGTATGCAGGTGGAGGTCGACGAGTGATGCATGACGGTATGCAGTATGACCCAATCCAAGGTCAAGGTCACGAGCCCTTGAAAGTCGGAAATTCGGCCATTTTCAAAGGCTATCTCCTCCCCCATTTATAATGGCGAACGACCATGGATTCTTAAATTAGGGGGCAATACCCAAAGCTTATAGTGGCTGGAAATTTGATTTTTGTCCTAGTTTTTGTGTCACATGACTTTGAAGTTGGCAGTAAGTAGGAGTCGACCGCCAGTCCCATACGGTGCTAATTTATTTAGGGTACAGAATGTATGAGTTTCAAATATCTAAACTGATTGGCAGGGTCTTTTGAGGTCATTGGTAATGGCAGTATTCAGTAGGCTGCATAGATTTCCAGTTAGTCTTGTACTGTTTTGTGTATGACAGCAAACTCCAATGATGTGTCAAATGAATGTCGGAGACTTCTGTGCTGCTCCGTACGTTGACTGCAACTCAGTCGGTTACTACCGTGCTCGAATTGCAAAGCGGAAGAATGAGACAGTAGAGGTTGGATTAAGTGCATTGTTTTTATGAAAGACATATTTTTACGCCCTACCACTCGACAGTGTCGGCCAATGCACTGTGTTTTTAGACTGTGCTGTTTGTCCATTCAGATATTGGTAGCACGATATCTCATGAATGGCTGTAACAGTATCGATAAAACTGACAGGGAATATTCACTGACCCCGGCTGATTACTCGATTAGATTCTGGAGGTCAAATGTCAAGGTCACAGCAAGCGAAGGCAGTCACGTTGACGCTGCGGAGTAATATTTGCGTGCTTTACAATCGCACTAACTGCTGCATGTATATTCTACAGCAGTTTCGTCATTTTTGTGGGTTTGACAGATTTGATTGGCTGATAGGTGAACTCTGAACTACAATGACAGAATGCAATGAATCTGGCATTTGGTGCCTTTTATGTTTTTATGACTTTATTTTGTTGACATACTGCCTGCCAAGCGTGGCGCTGATTCAAATGCAACATTCTACACGAAGTTCAGAAATGCATATGTCTCTCTGTTTACAGGTTGCATAATACATTGTGGGACTTTGTGTTGTTTTTAGGTGTTCTTTGTTGATTATGGCAACTCTGAATCTATGGATGCATCCAAACTGTTAGACTTACCAGTATCACTGTTAAAATATCCACTCCAGGTATGTTGAGTTGCAAGCAATTACAATTATCTTTCCTCAAGAATTAATACTCATTAGATGTTAATATTGCTAATATGATCTTACCTTAAAGGCGCGATATGACCTACATTGTGTTGAAAGTGCCGTTAAACTCCAGTCAACCAACCATACTAGTTTTGTTAATATTTGCACAGCAGAAAAGTGCATTACATGCAGATTACATCTGATGAATTGTTGACCAGATGCACTTGATCTGTTTTAGGCATTCTTTGGATGTATTTAGTTCCTTTAAAAAATGGTAGGTTGTCATTTTTCCATTACTTTGCTTAAGGTCTGATGAGACTAGGAACAGATGATGGGAGTGCTGCAGTGAAATAGGTTGAGATGGTATGGAGATGATACAAAAAAGGAGGAGAGTGATTGGGTGAAAATGCATGAATTACAAAGTGTAGGGTATAAGACCTAGAGGCAGACCGAACACAAGATGCAGTTGGAGAAGGCAGACTTCACTTCCGGTGCTGCCACCTGGCAATCTTGACCAAACAACGTTGTCTGAATCCAACTAATACCGCCACCTGGTAAACTGGACAAAACATACATGTCGTCTTTAATTCTGGCCCATTCCCTGAAAACATGATGCCATCCATGAAAACAGAAGTACGTAATGTATCAGATTGCTGTCAGGGACAAACCGAGCTACAGCCACAGGTAACATGTACAGAAAATTTAGTGAAATTTTGATGGGTGGTTGTGACATGCCAGCAGCAGACAAACAAACAAGCAAACAGGCATTTTTACAGACATGTTGATCACAATATTGTGCACCCTTGTTGGGAGTGAAGTAAAAACCTGAGAGAGGTTGTAGAAACAATTGTCGGGCCTAGCAACTAAACAGAGGATGCAATAGACCATGGTGAATGGAGGAAATTAATTAGAGATATTGTATAATACCGTCAAGGATGGGAGTGAATGTTTCTCTGGTACCAGCTCACATGGGTTGTTATGGATAAAAGGCTGTTAAATGGGCTGTTGTTGTCGAAGGTGAGCAGTGTGGTAACGCAAGTGCTGTTTTGTTTTGTGTAACTTAACAGATTATTATCAACACATGCCTGTAAGCAAGGTGTGGATATATCGTTTACCGTTTTATAGTGTGTTTGTTTTGTTTGTTTGTACAGTTACGTATTTCTCCGCCAAGGATAAATCTAGTGGCGTAAAATTTTGCATCAGCGTCCAGGGCAGGGAATCCCCCATTTGGGGAACTTTGCTCCCCCAGATTCCCAAAATCGGACGAATCGCCAGCATGCGGGCCACGCGCACTCGCATGTAAACATTGCACTGACGTAAATGTGACGTTAGAGACGCGCCGTTCGTGAAATAGCACGGCTTGTGGACGTAGGATCGGCATGTGTGGATATACGTCCGTCCCCGAAGACGGACGTACTTGTTCATGTACACAGTGAACTGTTAATGTATGCACATTAAAGCTGACTATTGGCATGTGGTTGGTTGGAGGCATTTGAATGTGAGCTTTGCAAAATCAAGCCGTCAGCGATCAAGTGCCCTACTGGTCAGTGGACCAATGACGCTCAACGAGCATTTCATCGGTTCATCACAAATGCTACAGATCACTACGCCACTGTAAGTCAATGGATATGTAAAGATAAAGGCTTCCCATACTTGTTACTGAGCGCTGGGCCCGGAGCTGATCCCGGTGTACAGGCAGTCAGCCCACAGGTGACTATAAGTCATCCACCCGGCAGTAGGCTGCCATTACTTTCCGCCATTCCGGCGGTTACCTTCCCAGCTGCAGAGCATCACAGCCCCTAGGCCAATACCAATTTATGCTGCTGGGTGACAGAGGCATAGGTGTGAACAACTTGCCCAAGGTTGTTACGCAACTTTGCCTCGAGTAGGATTTGAACCCACGACCTGTTGATCGCAAGTCCAGCGCTCTACCCGTTGCGCCACCGCGCCACAAGTCAATGGATGCCTGCACATATATGTACATTGCAACTCTATATGTACGTGTATCGTGTGTACAATACATATTATACAGTGCCTGTGAGCTGTGGATGGCAAATTGGTGTACATGTAGCTAGTGTTAAGCAGCGGAACTGATATCTGATAATTGTTGATGAAATACGTCTGAACATGGCTTTGCTGTTCATAGCATTTAAAAGAAAAATGCATGTAGTTTTCTAGCTGTATATCTACTGTCATAATTCTATCCATCTGCTTGATTGTCTGTCAGTCAGTGAGTCTTTCACTCATGAATATATGTATCATCAAAGCTTTTACCACCTGTTAGCCCACCCACACGAATGCATCCCTGTACATATATATACGGTAACATGATTATGATGGCAGTAACAAAACTAAAGGTCCTGGTGAAATTGTAACTGGTTATTTTATCAGGGGCACTAAAAAACATGTGAGTTCTGAAAAATTTGCGACTTTTAACCAACATCTCATTATATTACAGAACAGTACAAGATACAGGGTGGGCCAAGAAAAGTGATACCTCTCATACAATGTAATGTAATGTACGAGAGGTATCACTTTTTTTGGCCCACCCTGTATGTTGATCCGTATGGCTATCAAATAGTGCTACTGAGTGAACTGCACGGTTATTTAAGCTGTTGCAGTCCTGTGACGAATTTGTAATGAATGAAGCCGTCAGTGAAATCGGGTGGCTGTTATGTGCACACATGCACATGATATCGTTCCTCAGGTTTTACTGCTTCATGGCCTGTATGTTGATCCATCAATGTCTAGTCTTGCTTGGTTGTCAGGCCCATAGTCGTGACTAATGTTCCATTTCCCTGCAGATGCCATTCGCCAGCATGTGTTGCACAGAACGGCTCAGAAGCATTCAGACGGTCATGCGACGTGTGCATGTGTGATCGTTGACTGTGCAGATCTTCTCAGTGGTGCACGACGTGCTGCGAGTCGACCTTGTCGTGAAGATCGCTGGAGCAGAGAAGCATGTCAATCAGCAGCTCATTGACATGGGATTTGCTGACCAGGTGGAAGAGTCGCACCTTTCCCATGTGAGTTGCAACTTGCCTCACTCTCAGTGTTATTTGCTGACTGCCACAGGTTGCATGTTTGTTAGCCCTCACAGCATCGTGATGACGAAGGGCTTATATTTTACCTCTGCTGTTTTTTCTTTCTTTCTTTCTATTTTCTTTCTGTTTTCTTTTTTTTCGACACCTAATCTCTGAGGTCACTGAATGGATCTCAACCAAACGTGGACATATATTCACTGCTATATGAAAAATTTGGTCCGAACTCCCCCAGGATTTTACCCCCATGGGCTGGGGGCAAAAACACTTTTTTGACTGACTTTGAATTTTGACCGAACATATCTCTGCAATGGAACATGATATCAACAATTGGAAAGAAACTTGTCAATCTACAGGGACTCCCCTACATGCACTCAAATTTGGTGAACTTTGGTCCAGAAACAGCCAAGAACGGTTGGCAAGTTTTTGCCCACCCCCTAAATTTTCGCATTGGGAGTCACTGCCAGCTTTACCGCATGGATATTATATAACAGACAGCAGGCAAACTTTGACACGTGTTATGTAGTGGCATGAGCTTACAGTCTAGAACAGCAGAATGCCGGGCGGGCTCGCGCTGGGCTTGCCATGCATCTAGTATAAACGTAAAGTGAAGCCCGTAGATTATGTAGCTCTGTACATGGTACTCGTCTCTCTCTAAGGTGCTCAGGTATGACATGTTAACAGGGTAGTGCAAAAAATAGGAGAAGTGATGTAGGAGTAGTCCAATTGTCATGTTGATGTAGGTGAAAATGGCAACCGTCCTCTGTATCAGCTGCTGATGGATCATACCTTCATGTGCATGAATATTCATGATTACGCTACTTGGCTTTGAAGCCAAACACTCATTGTCGCTTCCTTATCTTTAAGACATTTTCTCCAGTGAGGCAGCTTAGGTTTTCTTCAGTTCATCAGTTTTTCAAACCAGCAGTAAATTCCAACTTTGCATCTCGAGCCTTCTGTGTGTTTCAATGTCATCTGTTCGGAACTTGCTCAAACCCAACCTCCGCTCCATTGATTCGTCTGCATCCTTCATATCCCAGCTAAAGACCACGCTCTTCCTGTCGGCTTATGGTAGCATGGTTCAGAGCCATCCAGCGCTTCTGATTCGATTTTCGACCTTAGCGCTTTACAAACTTTTTCGTATGTATGTATGTGTCTATAAAAGGCTTTTGATCCTGTCTTTAGCTGAACTTAGACAACTGTGCCAAGAATGTGTATAGTGTGTGTGTGTGTTGTGTGCGATGGTGACGGACATTGCTGGTGTTATTTTGCTGGTGTTATAGCTCAGTCATCAGCAGCGTGAACAGGCATCAGCGTTACGAATGACTGCATCATCCACAAGCGCTGCATCGTTGCAGCCGACGACGTCACTCGGCAGTCGTGAAGCTGTGAATGTGTTGAGACAGCAGCAGCTGCAGACGTCGGATCTACAGCGGTCCGGCAACAAGGTGCACACTCCGCATCTACAGTGACGTATGAGTTAGGGATAGGCATAGGATAAGAGTTAGGAATAGGCATAGGGACACCGATGGATATGTCCGATAGTGGCAGTAGGGCTGATGCAGTGTTTGTATTTGTACACAATGCATTTGTTCGCAAAGCACCTACTGCTTTACCTAGCATTGCTAAGAAGTAACCAATATGTGTCCATGTGTATGTCTATCTGTCTGTCTGTGTGCATGTCTTTCTACATTTTCCTTTTTCTATTCATTTTTCGTGTCCCATCTTTCTTCTTCTCCCTCCTTCCCTCCAGTTTCCTTTTCATTTTTCATTCTGTTATTACCTCCATTTCCATTCGCGTGTCTTCCCTTCATCACTACTCCTTCCTTTTCATCCTCTGCCTTTTTTCCCTCTCTCCTCCACTCTTTCTTACTTTTTATTGCCCTTTTCTACCTCACTCTCTATGTTTATTTTCCTATCCCTGTCATGCTTCCTCACCACTACTCCTTCTTTCCCCTCTCATTCCCAATCCCCTTTTCTGCCCTTTTCCTAATTTTCCTTCCCTCTGTTTACGTCAGTTTCCCGTGTCTTTTCCTACAAGTGATGCAAACTAAGCGTGGAATGTCTGCGGCTATGTTGTCATCATGTCATGCAGCACAGCTGTCCAGCAATAATGTATGTGCGCCACATTTATCATCCTGTTGTCATTGTCATATCTAAAGATACAGGATACCATACTGGTGTATCCCTAACCTAAAATTCCACTGGATCTAGATTTTGCAAGATTTGAGTTTTGTTATAGCCAAGGTTAAAATTTGTATTATAATTGAAACATGCCAGACCAGTTTATTTCAGCGTGCAATCTACTTGCAGTATAATATAATGGAATGCAGAGTATTAGTAACAAATGTATGATAACAAGAAAACATATAGCGATAATCTTTGTTCAGAATTTTAGCAAGGTGTTTAAACACAGTTTACAATATGATGGATGGATGGATGGAATTGCTCTGGGATTTTCATGTAGTGTTGTGCAGGAATCTGTTTGACTTGACAGAAGCGACTTGACATGTGTTGCTGAGCAAATGCATGGTTTCTCTGTGTGGTTGATATGATGAGAGCCGTTGCGTGTGGCAGGTGACGCTACAAGGGCCGTGGAGCTCCTATGAAATCCGCTTTGTCGCATGTACTCACACTGGTGGAATGAAGTAAGTTTCACAATCTGCAACTTAAAAGTCTGTTTAATAGTTTACTTTCATATATCATTATTCACTTATGCTGTGATATTCAGCTTGCATTGTCTTTAGCTTGAACTTAACATAACAACAGAATCTAAAATTTTTAAGTTTGGCATCAGTCAGTAACAGTAGTGTTAGTTAATTAAGAAAATGCTTATATCATTTGTACTATTTATTAATATCCAGAGTCTGCTTGGTGTTGAATGAGTCAAACATCTTAAATGTATTTATGTCGGTAAAGCTAGTTAAACGTCACAAGAGACAGAAAGTAGTCTAAATGTAATGACTGAGATGTGTCCTTTAAGACACAATTAGTTGAAGTTTATGATGAAATTTACATGTTGAATGATTTACCAGTTAAGTGATTGTGATGATTGACAGCAGCACAAAACGTTTTTAAGCTGTTGAAGATTTACATGTTATAATTGTTTAAGAATTAATCTTCATGGGATAGTTCCTCTCCCTCCTTCCCTCTCCCTCCCTCACTACCTTTTCCCTCCCCACCTTC
>Ga0209780_1000654_pt1 | contig 19536 bp, 10 predicted proteins | sample WorMetexBAHAMAS2_FD_187384 | JGI IMG/M metagenome (GOLD analysis project Ga0209780, IMG submission 187384) | Marine gutless worms symbiont microbial communities from Max Planck institute for Marine Microbiology, Germany - Inanidrilus exumae... | ecosystem: Host-associated > Annelida > Digestive...
ATATAAACTCGCATAAAGTTAAAAGTCGCAATTTCTTTTCAATGACGTAAATCTATTTTCTATCATGTTAGTGATTTTGTGATGTGTGTGCACTATGTAGGATTTATGTACCGTAGTGGTCTGAATGGATGGGCGGGTGAAATTCAATCTACCACAGAAAAATGGTCGAATTTGTCTTCTCTAAACTTTGAAGACTGCATTATGATTCGCTTTACAGTAACAGACAAATGGAGGCGGTGTTTGCTAGAAATCGTTTTCATGCCGCAAAACGATTACAATCGGCGACGTCATTACTTACTGGAAACGAGCATCTAAAATCTCTACGACCATTATCGTTAATAGAGCGATTGCCGCGAATCTCCGATATCACAGTGACAGCGTGAGAACGTTGACAATACGTGGTCGACCGTTGCCCGCAAACGACTCTAACCACGTCAGCCGCTACAACTCCTGTTCTCATTAATACGGTCGGGAATCAAAACTGCAGTTAGTTCAACGTTCGTAGCACGACTGCACGTATCCCTCTTTCGCGGACGTACGTCGACATGTGACGTGCGGTATGAGTGACATTTTAGGCATAACTTCCATGAATGGTACTGTAAATCAGTTAAGTGATGTCGGAGTTATGCTGAATACAAACAGAAATGGCGAAAACTGGCAACTCTTTAATGTCAAGGACTATAAAGTATATCGAAATAATACGCTATACACCTATGCATACATGTATTTTAGCGACCGGCTATACGTCCGCCCGCCCACGGCGTATAGCGATTGCTTCTTGCGATAGCTCTCCTCATGAGTCGCAGATCGCCACAAATAAATTAATTGCAAGCTTTACGCAAACTAATTTCGTTACAACTAGTTTAAAGCCACGCGACCTCAAAAATTGTCACCTCTTAGTAACGTCTGGTCTTCTGGGCGCGTGAATAGGCATTATGCAACCTTTTACAAGAGCTCAGCAAGTGCTGAGATAAGCGACCGAGTCGAATTACAGTGAATTCAGATGACACAATAAATTATTGTGTCATTTTCATTCACTGTAATTCGAGCCAGTCGCTTATCTTAGCACTTGCTGAGCTCTTGTAAAAAGTTGTATTCATTTCTAATTTGTTGTATTAACTGTTTCAGGTGTTTGATGTTTCTTTGATCTTAATGCTTACATGTTTTGCATTATCTTCGGCTCGCTGCTACTACTACTACTACTACTTCCGTTTATTAGACCGATGACAAAACACAACAGTATGCATACAGTAGCTAAGCCTGGAGTAAATATTAAAAGATAAAATAATGTCTGTACATCTAGTAGGCTTAAACGGTTTGAGGTCGTTGGAGTGTTTGGCCAATTAGCTGGTAATGTTAGATGTCCATTTAGGCCTATATAAGTAGGCCTAAATTCTGTATTCTATGCGTGTGCTCGGTAAAGCTCGAAGCCAGGAAGAGAAGGCAGGGAACGAGTACCAGATTTTGGAACGACTTCAGGCCTCTCGAAATAGTCGGTGTAGAACTGGTAAGCATGTGATGCCAGCTCGAGTGCGTACTGCGTCTGATCAAACACCTCCGGGCGAGACCAGATTCTGATCTACAGATATGCACCGCAGCATCAGAACAGCAGCGTCAATAATGACGATGATACTACTAATAATGGGTAGCAGCAATTGCCGTGTCGCAGAAGTAAAATATTCAGGTTTACACGACAACTGATCAATTTAATGTGATGAATGTGTGTATCACAGCTGGAAACAAACGGCTAACCATTCCAAGGCTAAGCAGAACGATTCAAAATGCGGACCATCTATATAGGCTAATAGATGAGCGTCATAACACACTCATTATTCTCACTTTGTGATTCTGTATCGAGAAAAACTGTATAATGTCCTCAGCTGACACAAAAGTTGCCCAGGTTACGCGCAACAAATCGCTGACCAGTCTGAGGTCAAAAGAACAAAGGTCGATGTCACAATGTTAGGCCTATCTCATCTTATTCCCAACAAATGCATTAAATATACCAATGGTCATCTTCACAAACTTTGCGAGTATGCTAATCTTATGCAATACAACAATGATAAGGATTAAAAGTCAAATGGTCAAAATGTCAACGTCATTATGTCCCAATGGATGAATGAACTGTCGACATTGTATGTTATGCGGTCTAGAGTCAGGCCCACTATGGGTCCATCATAAAAAAATTGAAATGGAGCAAGAGAGAGAAAACATTAAATTGATACTCAACTAAGGTGGGGCTCTCTCTCTCTCCATTCTCCATCTGCATCCACCTTTGTCCAGAGTTTAGCGGTAGTTCGCATGGTACTGCCTACAACGGGACCAGGACCAGGACCGGCCTGGCCAACTGATCACGCGCGGTTGCACCCACCCTAAAGTAATTCCAATATTCGCCTCGAAGCATAGCTTAGAAGCGAATATTGGAATTACTTTAGGGCGCAAATTGGCGGCTATAACTCTGCCGACGACACTGAACCGATTTGGATGAAATCTGGAGCACTCTGAGTACACTGTTGTAGGCTGGACCTGGCTGATTTAGGGCGCGATCCGTGCATTAGTGACAGTTTGAGAGGCAGACAAAATTTTGTTTTTTTGTTCACTAAATAACGCAAGATTTCACCGATTTCACGTCGGACATATTCTACGACATTTGAACACAACGTCGATCCGTGAGGCGGTAAAAACTTTCGGAATAGAATTTTGAAAATTTCAGCATAAGGGGTCGTTTGAATAAACGCAATAATTCCTTAAATGATTTAAAGGTCTTGCGACTTCAGGCCGTCATAACTCCGCAATTATTACAGATCGACAAAAATTTACTATCAAACTGACCCTCTAAGGGATGTTTAGTTTCCATTTTTACTGTTAGAATCAATTCAAACTCATTCCCCTGGATGTACATTCCGTACAAGGAAGCTACTCCCACATTTTCGGCAACGTTCAGCGCCCGTTTACGAGTGATACGATACGCATGACAGTGAGCGTTGCCTGATTACGTCATCAGGTCACGGCCAGGTCATTCAGTAATATAACCGACGACGTACATATATAGATGCCGTCATTGTTACCGACTGAGTAGCGTGGTCTGTCGGTCTGTCTGTCGGTCTGTCACCTAGTGAGGCCTGCAAAAACTTCTTAAGCGATCGAGATGCCGTTTGTGTCGAGGACTCGGGTGGGCCCAGGGAAACACCTATTACATATAGCAGACCCCTTCGAGATGAATACTGTATTGTGGTTAACACAATACAACCATCTTGTTCAATTTGTTTCGACTTTGTCGAAAGAATCTTTCGACTTGTAGCATTCGACAATGTTGCTTCGACACTGTTGCTGGTATGGACGGCGCTTGAGCACGTCCGGTACAGACCTTGAGTCCTTCGTGTCCGGTCGTCTCGCGACTGCTGAAGTTGGCGACGACGAACGCCAGCAGGTACGTGGACATGACGGGCGTCGGCGCGAAGTCATCTTTGATCCAGAAGTCGTCAGCGGATTGCTCGTCATCACCAGCCAGCACTTTCGAAGTATCGATCAGCGGCATGTTTGACAGCGCCTTCAGTCCTGTTTTTGACACACAATACGATACGATATGATATATTTGCGAGCGCGCAAAAGCTGACGATATGGCCAGCTTAGTCAGCACAGCGGTAAAATATAAGCCCTTGGCATCGCAATGCCGTGCGGGTTAATAATAATAATTTGTCCCGGCCCGTGCGGCACGTTGCAGAAGGTGACATAAATTTGGCAGAAAAGCGAAGTGCTGTATACACCAGCCATCTACTGCCTTCACGGACTATTGCCTGGACCGTTTCTTCTAAGCTACTCTGTTATTGTTTTTATTTTTCTTTATTTTTCGTTTTTGTGCCGTGCGCTAGATGCGCTAGATTAAGCTGGCCATCTCGTCAGTTTTCGAGTGCATGCATGTTAATCTACCATATCGTATCTTCAATATTGTGGTTGTTACAGTTAAATGATATAAACAGTCGGCCTGGTACTGTACCTGGCGGATGCACAATGGACACGTTGAATACTGCTTTCTTGTCTGGTTCGTCGAAGCACGGAAACACTCTTCGCGCGTCGATTGACTGCAGTTGTGACGCCGACAGAAACCTGCAGTCGAACATCATCACCATGTACGTACGCTGTTTGTACACAGGAACAACGCAGGAGACGCTACCGGCCGAATAATCATAAATCCGGCTGAGTATGACGATTCCTAACCATGACTATATACACTAGACTGTAGGCTAATCAATAGCGATCGCGACACAACGTGGGCGCCTGTTCTGCATGTTCTACTAGAAGTGCTGAACTCCTTCAGAACTGCCAAAACAACTACGGCATTGGCAGCTTGTCGATTTTTACTGACCGCATTAGCTGAGAATGTAAATCCATCAGTAGCATCTGTCTGTACGACCGTGTGTTCGCATACTTCGTGAAACATATAACACGAATTTACTGACACAGCGCGTCGCGCGGTCCCTCTGCGGTAGCTGAGCTTCTTGTTCTATAGTTACGAAAGTAGCCGAAGCAGCGAATTAAAACTTCGAAATATTAAAGTTCAGCGTTATTGTCGCCAACAGTACTGTGAAATCGGAATCCTCATATGCAAATTTAGTTAAGTGTTTTACAGTGTCAATTTCATAAGAATTGTTATTTTATTTGCAGTCATAATGTGGTTTCAAATAGTTATTTAAAAATCCTAAATGATAACAAGTACGCTACCAATTATATCTAACCCAATGGTCGCTCGAAAGTAGGACATTTACCCCCGGACAGTCATCCCCTGACACGTACTCCCTCCCCCTAACATTTCCCCATCACAGTCGCTCCACCCGGACATTAGCCCCTTCCAGCATTTAACTCTGTCTTCTATACAAGTACTGGTCTAAGTTTTCGTAATTTTCGCAGCACCTGATAGGATTTCAACTGACATAGCGCGTCGCGCGCCCTCTGCGATAGACGAGCTTCTTATCTCGCGTTATACGTGCAGCCCACGATTATCGTATTCTATTTATACAACGCCATCTTCAATCATTCAATGGGCGTGGTCGTTAAATGTTTGAATTTGTTTGTCAATTTGTTTTTTTAAATGAAAAAGTATACGAATTTGACCTTCTGATTGCTTGTAGTGATTATTTTGCTCAGTTTCTGTTACACCAACGTGCATTTTCTACGAAGAAACAAAAAGTTCTATTGTAAAGCAATCGTACGTTACGTTTAATGCCTTTCAATGCAAATTCTGACGTAATTCCAATTGGTTGAGTTGAGTCGGATCAGAGTTCTGGTCAAGGCTTAATAGACGAACTGCGTGCAACCGACACCTGACATTCTACAGTGGCGGCAGTTGCCTTTGATCTCGAACCGGTCAACACTGCAGCTGGTCGAATTCTGCTTCTGACAGCTGATAGGTTTACCGGCAGGAATAAGTCTGCGTCACGCCTATGTTCACTTGGAATTTGGACATGATTATCTGCTAAAATGTCTGCAAAATGTTGCGGTCGTTTGGATATCTCTCCTTCTTTAGAGACTCAAAAATAAGCTGTTAAAAGTTTTAAATACTGTAGTTAGAACTAAGAAGAATAAAAATTATAACTGAGTTACCAAGTGCTAACTAAAAGTTCAGTATCGAGCGCTTCACTGCTGCTTGACATCGCGTTGAAATCAGTTTTTGCATGTCAACAGTCGTTACCAAAAATGTTTTCTTTGCGTGCCGTGAAGTACTAAGCTGTACGGCAAACCGCAGTAAATATCTTTGCACCGATGAGTAATCATCGCTTTCTGCAACAGCAGCAGCTGTGTACGCACGACGAGTGCTGAAATTGCCCTTATCATGAACGCAGTGTCGACGTCGCTTACATTCGTCTTAGCACCTCATCGCCTCGACCGCCGCTGCTGTCACCGTCGCCGTAATTATGGCCTCCCGTTAGCTACATCGAGAGAGTCAGATCATTATGAACGGTTGCGTTTTCTATTTCTCTCGCAGCAATGTTTCCGACGTTCAGAGTTATTATTATGAAAGAATCTTTTCTGATTGTCGTGCGGTCTAAAAAACGACAAAAAATAACAAACGACAGGATGACGCAGGTTAGTCAGGCACAGGAATCGAATGAGCGCGGCTGAAGACTGACGTCTTCAGCGGCGCCGGCACTTGATAACGGGAATTGACGGCGACGCGATGGCTTCAGGCGACAAACCGTTCTAAACTCCAGCCGCAGCAACTCCGAAAACGCCGTCACCGAATGCGATGGCGACGCGAACGTCCATGCAGCTCTGACGATGATGCAGAACAATGTCCCTGTCGAGAATAGCTGTTGTCTGTCACGTGGTGCAGCTCACGTGCAAGAGATTGCGGAGTCATACACGCAGGAAAAGAAAGGGAAACGCATCGAGCTAGAATTCGATCTGCTGGGGTACCAGTATAGCTAATGAAGATCACGGAGCAGCAACGTCATGTTGTCGAACTTGCGTACCGAACATACAAGCCGGGAGGTGGTATTAATAAATCACAGACCGCATGCAGCATGTCCAGTTGAGCATTTATAATCTCATGCCGGCCGACGTCGCATTGCCGTAATCTAGACGTGTCAGTACCAGAGACACGACCAGCGATTGTAGTCTCTGCTGGAAGACTCGAGATTTTCCACACGATGTGGCTTTATCCCCAACAGATAAATTTAAAGCGTCACCTAAAATAACTAGAAAGCGTGGCAAAGCCTATCGTGTAGCCCGCACGGCGCAAATGTGACTGTGCACTTTTTTACTTACTTACAGACTGGCTATGCTACTACCACCTAGCGAATGATCTTTAAAAACCAGCGCACAGCGTATTTTGGCCGTGTGTGCACCCACCCACCCGTGCAAATGAGCAACAAGATCTCATGGGTTACTGGACCGAAGTCCACGAAATTGTCACCAGACGTAGAGTAATCATCGTTGATGTTACTGCAACAGTCGGCGATATTTCCATCTGTTGATGAATGCCAATGCACAGTATGAAGACGGGATGTATGAATTTTCGCCAACACGCGCCACAAATCGGTTCCCATAACAACGTCCCTTGAGCGAGCTGTTGCAATCATAATTTTTATTATGAAGTCGACTTACCCCTATTTCCTGAAAGTTTAACGAAGATCAATCCAGGCACTCTGGTGGAAACAGCGGAAACGTACGTATTTTGCACTCACCCACCCATGCAAATGAGCAGCAAGATCTCAGAGGTTGCTGGACCAAAGCCCACGAACGTTTTATCAGTGTAGATAAATCATCGTCGATGTTAACAAGATAATCGGCGTTGCGATATTCCCATCCGTTGTAAAATGCCAGTACAAACTAGAAGGCTAGAAGGCTGTATTGTGTGGAATGACACAATACAGTATGCGGCCAAAGCGGTCCGCTATCCGTGCACAAGATGTTTACTTCCTGCATTCGACGATGCCTAGTGTCACGTGCCTGCGACTAAGTGATGTCAGCGTTATCTGCCGCCTTGCTTATATTTTCATTTTCCAATTTAGTCTGCTTTTCTTCCATATATCGGTCGCCAGGCAGCACCAGCACTGCGGCGTACTATTGATTTTAATACACAATATCGGACATCGGACGTTGCCGAAAATTTGGGTAGGTACGTTTCCTGTACGGAGCGTACAGCCCAGGGGAAAGACTTGGAATTGATTCAGACGGTAAAAATGGAAACTAGACATCCCGTAGAGGGTCAGTTTGGTAATGAATTTCCGGCGATCTGTAATAATTGCGGAGTTATGGCGGCCTAAATTCGCAAGACCTGGAAATTTTGTGAGCAATTTTTGCGTTTTTAAAAGACATTTTACGGTAAATTTTTCAAAATTCTGTTCCGAAAGTTTTCACCGCCTCACCATCGACGTTGTTGTGTTCAAATGTCGTAAAATTTGTCCGAATGGAAATCGATTAAATCGTGCGTTATTTACCTGACAAAAAAATTTCGGCTGCCTCTCAAAATGTCGCTACTGCGTAGTTGGCGCCGAAAATCTGCCAGGGCTAGCCCCCAACAATGTGCTCACACTCACAGTGCTCCAGATTTCACCCAAATCGGTTTACTTTCGGCGGAGTTATAGCCGATCGCGTAAACACAGTTTTTTTGCCTCGTATAAGATTATTTCCATGATTCGCCCGATGCTATGTTTCGCTTCGGGCGAATCACACACTCGCACGGCAGTGCGAGAGTGTTGTAAGGACAACGACCAAAGTCAATGGGAAAAGCCAAAATTTGACCCCCGCCACCCCTAAACCCCCTAACCGATCGTCACCAAAATTTGCCTACGTGATTACGTAGTGGATATCTACCATCGTGAAAAATTTCATCCAGATCGGATAAGGGGTTTCGTTTCTGCGCATACGCGATTTCGCGCATTAAATTGTTTACTCGGCTATTTGTTCGTTTATTTTTTGGTTTCTTCAAATCGTCTACAGCCAAGACACCCGCACGGATTTTGACGCAAAATACGTCAAAAGACGCGGTTCCGCGCAAGGATGTGCCTTTTGGGGGTCGCAAAACCAAAAGTTAAGCTTTACACCCCTTTTTGCTCCAAAAAACCCATTTGTGGGACTTAGAAATTTTCGCTCGAAAACGCCTTTAACATTGGACATGTACTATATAAACGACCCTTAATCGTCATCGTAGCTCCATAAAAGATGTATAGTGAATAGACATATCGGAGTCGGAGATTCCAAAAATGTAATCGTTTTCTACCCGCTACTGACAGGTCACGTGATTTGGCACATGCGCAGACATCGCATTCTGCCTTTAACACTAGGCCGTACACTTCAGTGGCGTCGCCAGGATTTGGTGCCAGGAGGGGCACATGCAAAAGTTACTGGGTTTTTACATGCTTTTTAGATTAGCAAAAATTACATTGCTAAATTAATAAAACAGCAAATATTAATGTAAAAACTTAACAGTTTAAAACGGCTTGTAAGGACGACAGTGGTTATGTCGCACAACTAAAACAGCAAAAAGGTCATATTACTTGTCAGCACATTGACTCTATGGCGATGTGCTGATAAGTAATATCACTTTTTTGATTTTTGCTGTTTTAGTTGTGAGACATAGCCACTGACTCATCCTTACAAGCCGTTTTAAACTGTTAAGTTTTTTTACATTAATAATAATAATAAAGGAGGGGTATGCCAACTTGTCGCCGTCCTGCGCCACAAAATCGGTTGTCATGGCAATGTTTCGTGACCGAAGTTCACCAAATTGTTAGCCGACGATGCGCTATACAAATCTACGTATACTTTACTTTACTTTACAAAAACTCGCCAACCGCTCTCAGCCGTTTGTGGACCAAAGTTCACCATATTTGGGAACATGTAGGGGAGTCCCTGTAGATTGACGAGTTTCTTTCTGATTGTTGATATCATGTTCCGTTGCAGAGAGATGACACACGTAGCGTGGTGTGTCTGTCTGTGAGTCTGTGCGTTGGTCACACGGAAGTGCCATCCAAAAACGGCTGAACCGATGAAGATAACGTTTTGGACGCTGACTCACGTGGGCCCAAGGAACCATTTATTAGACGGGGGAAAGGTCGAACGAATCCATTTGACGGCGCGAATGGGTGATAAGACCACGATGCGGCCTTTTGTCAAAATTCTTTGACCACTTGATATTGTAATTATCATAATCGTCGTCGTCGTCATAATCATCATCATACACAAATGAGAGCGAGTGAACACGTACAGTTGATGTCCGCGCTCGTCGCGGTAGGTGCTGCGGTAGAGACCACGAAGGTCGTTGCCGAGAACACCGCGGTAATGAGAGAACGTGATGGCGTAGCGCCGACGTCGACGCAACGGCGTCCCAGTCATGATGATGAGTAGTTCACGGGCACGAGACTGGATCAGTCGACTCACCCGCAATGCCTCCGCCGAACCCTTCACGTACACGTAACTATACACCGTGATCATAATAGTCATAACAAGGTGTCGCCCTAACGGGACAAAACCCTACTGGCCCACCGTGGAGTGTAACCATGGAGCTATAATTAGACTGGAAGCGGCATGACGTCATCGCCTGGCCTGCGCGGGTGAAGCCGCCTGCAGTCTAATTATAGCTGCATTTGTATGCGTGTTATAGAAGACGACAGACGACGACGACAGGCGTCAGAAAGCATCATTAGTCCCAGACTCATCCCCTCAAACGGCATCTCGATCGGTTCAGCCGTTTTCGCAGGGCTCTTGGACGTGACCAACAGACCGACAGACAAACCGACAGACACACAGACTGACCGACCACGCTACTCGGTGTGTAGCAATAGGCCACTATCGTTAGCTAACGCTGCGATATGGCCTAATAATAGCAATAACAAGTAGTCAAAGAATTTTGATTAAAGGCCGTATCGCATGTGGAGGCGGATTTTTCACGGGGGACAATGCAATGTGACACTGATGATCAGTTTGCCATCGGCTGCCGCTTGGTCAAATAATAATAGCAATAATGATAACAACGATAACAGAACACAGTATCTGTCCCCATCCATTACGAAGGTATGAAAAGCGGTACAAAATACGGAAAATGGGGTGGTTTGGGGTAGCTAGGGTATTCACGGTCACTGGAAATAGCACCATTCGATGCGCATATTAGCCTTTAGTTATTAGTAACTATGTCCCTGTCTTGCACCGTTTCTGAGATATAGCGAGATATTAGTAAGTACGTAAGTAAGTAAGTTTATTATTTCAAAAGCCATAAAAGTGGTTACAACTTGATTACAAGTTACAAAGTATAGTTTCATACTAGAACATTGGTTATTGTTATACAACAAAAATACAAAAATAGAATGCACATAATGAAAAATAAAAAAATAGCGTAAGACACTGTTGAACAATATCTTTTTGTCCGAAGGCTTGGTCAAAAATCGTAGAATTTAACCTACCTCACATCTATCTGGCACCCTCTTAGGGGTGATTCCATTGGAATTTCAGAAGTTCAGAACATTAGAGGCCCTGGACTATCGTACGGCATTATCCGCGTTATCCTGTGTTTAGCCGATTTGATAAAACTCCGACTTGTGACGGAGTGACGGACAGACAGAGAGACGGACAGGCAATGACAGCATATACCGCGCAGCGTCGCGCGGTAAAAAGAGTGAAAAGCCATTGACCAATCGAGAAACTGAAACTAAGAAAGCGTTCTGGAACTGGCTGAGATGATGCCACTCAGACGGGGATTACCTTACGTGTGACGTGAATGTTATCAACGTCGACGGTGATGGAGCTGGCGTGCAAGACGATCATCCGTGTGTCTTCTTTAACCATCACGTCGATGGACACTGCTCCGTGGAACCAGTCGCGGCTTGGGTCGACTCTCAGATGCAGCGCGTACGACTCGGGCACAACGGACCTCGGCAGTCGAATGTTTGTCCACGGCAGCGGCGACCCGTCGTCGGCGACAGTACTCAGCACCCGGCCGGAACCTGGTCGGTCGGTCGGCAGTGACGTGGCGGGGTCGTCGGCGGCGCCGCACGTCGGGCGGCGACTCAGCCGGACAGCGGCTGCGATGAGCAGGGCGGCGAGGACGCCCGAGAGGACGACGAGACCGACCACGGTGGCCGTGAAGCGGCTGCAGCGACACGGCAGACACCGGCGTCTCGGCCGGCCTGTCCCCGTCGCGACCGTCGTCGACATCGACTCGTCGATCTCAAGCCGTTCTGGTCCGTTGATCACTGCCTCGTCCTTGACCTTCACAACTGACCTGTCGACCTTGGGGAGGTCAGTCATCAGAGCTGTAGTGCGTCACGAGTTCATCTCTCACAACCAAACGATCGTCGACAGCTACTGCACGATCACAGTTGTCAATCATACGCTGATTGTATAGCAACCCGGTGCAATAGTTGAATAGTATCTGCGGTCTGCAATCGTGTAAAACAGTAGCAAATACGATGCGAAGGCGCGACATCCACGCATTCGCGAGCAGCGGCGACAACGCACTACACAACTGATGCGGATTGCGGAGTGGAATACGCGCTGCAAACGCTGTAGCACCCGGCTGCAACCGCCACAACAGTATAGCCTACCGCACAGCTATTTTTTAATCTTTGATCTGCCAAACCACAGGACGACTCTTTTGTCTAACTATTACCAACTGACTTGGATCAGCTTACCGACATAATCTAATATCACTCTTCAGTCTTCACCTGGAAAAATGCCTGTCCTCCCGCAGCTGCGACAACCAACAGTTCGGGAACTTCGGGCTGTCAGGAGCGCTACTTCAGAAACTATCTACAGTGATATTTTAGTTACCTGTGTCAATTTCGTTTTAGTTATAGTTTTAGTTTCTAAACTAATTGTTATTATATTATTACTTCGTTGTAGTTAACTAACAATGAATAATTATAGTTAGTATGTCTTATTTCGTAATAATTTTTTGTTTCGTTATCAGCAAGATTTGAATATGATATACATTACTGTAAATTCAATCAAACATCATCCATCACAGAAACACAGAAGCAGTGACACTAGATCAGTCACAGTTTTTGTCAAACGCCCATTTCAACGATTTTATTACGACTGACTTTAAGCTATGCGCGCATCGGCAACAACCTTAACGTCCCGTACAGTAAAAATGCTACATGATGAAACTAGAAATGCGTGGCAGAGCCCAGCGTGTAGCCCGCGCGGCATAGCAATGACGTCCCTAGCGAATAACTGCAACAAAACTGAGTACTGGTGGCCCCACAAAACTCAGTACTGGTCCCCGCAAGGTCTAGCAGTGGCGCCGCGAAGCGGACGTAGCCAAACTGCTGATCGACGAGGAAGTGAAAAACATCTTTGCCCCTCTTAAACTCCAGAGTTACTGGACCGACGTTCACTAAATTTTTACACGATGTAGCCAGATCACCCAAACTAAACTATTCAAATTGCGATATTCCAATCCGTTTCAAAATGCCAAAGCGACGAACGAAAATGAGTCGGCGGATTTCGCCCATTTTGGCCATAAAATTGGTTGCATGGCAACGTCCCTTGAACGATCACAAGAGGGGGTCAGCTTCTTAATATGTGATCAAATAGCTACCATATGGTAAAATTCGGTGAAAATTGGTCCAGTAAATCCTGAGATAATTTGTTGGAAATGTTTATTTGAATGAAATAAACGACGGAATGTACATCTTTCAACTTCGTAAACTCCGGAGTTACTGGACCAAAGTTTACCAAATTTACACATAATGTAGCCAGATCATCGTAGATTGACTCTTTTAAAATCAGAATGGCGATATTGCAATCCGTTTCGGTATGTATGGGCGACAAATGAATGAGAATAGTCCGATTTTGCCAATTTGTACCCTAAAATTGGCTGCCACGGCAACGTCCCTTGAACCGTCAAAAAAGGGGGGGTCAAATCGGCAATCTACAATCAAACATCTACCATACGGTTAAAATTTGGTGAAAATCGGTCCAATAGATCCTGAGTTTTCTTTGCTCAAATGTTTATTTTTAAAAGAAGAAGAAATTAACGCAAGCAGAACATATAGCCCGAGGGGCATGCATGCCGCGCGGATTAAAAATAATTAGTATTTTCAAAAAGCTTGGAAAGCTGTTGTAGACACCAAATTTTGCGCAATTAATGGAAGAATGGAGTATAGATTGAACAGCATTTGCTGTTGCTGGAATGAGTTCGCTGTCACCGAGTGAAGTTAACTGAATGTCGCTCATGATTATTGTTTGACTTTGCTGTGGAACCCTATTGCTGCTGATGTTGGATTATGAATTCCATTCTCTTGGCTTGGTTTATCTTAGTAAAAAAAATTTTAAACAAATTTGATATAGTCAATTTCACAGTAGCAACAGACTGTCAGGAATGGATCGTGACTTACTGAAGTAGGCAATAATGCAACAACAGTATGTAACATAGGTCCATGGTTTTTATCCGATCTCGTGATAAAAATGCAGGAAAAATTCTGACATGTACAAGAGACCCAAATATCCGAGACCTAGACCGCATCCCTGATACAGAGGCTTACATATTTGACAGAAAAATTGGCCAATCTTTTTTCTCATATCATGTATCACAGCTCACCATCGTTTCAAAAAATTCAGATAAACGTCATGTCCGACTACCTTCCACTCCCCTTCAAAAGACGGCATCAGAGCTGTAATGGCTGTCTGGAAGTAGAGAGGACATTAATCAGAACTGTTCTGTGCTGTGTAGTGTACGACAGTTGTGCACAATGATACGCACACACATGTGAACAGTTCTTAAATTTGCGTGTTAATTGGTTTAGGTTTAGATTACGTTTTTTGTGTATTTGTTTAGGTTGAACATTTTATGTGTTGTTACGTTAGATTAGACCAGTTTATTCCTGTGTTGCTTGCTTTTGTTGTGTTGGGTTTAGTTTTTTTCAGTACCAAGCCAAGACTGGCTGGGAAGAACGTCTCCGAAAAAATGACCTATTCTGTATGGAGCGGGACGTGAAACCTTAACTCAGTCAATCATTGTCCGTCTACCACGATGAAGTCTGCCTTCAGATGTTTTGATGTTGTAATCTGGAACTGTTTTACCGTTCTGCGGTTCGACTGTTTGTTTATATTGTACGAATATAATTTTTGCTGCCTCGGACGGGAGACGAGTACCATTGTCGTCATCAATTAGGTGCCGCCAATGTGGTTTCATCGCTTGCCACCGCTTAGAAACTAAATCACTGCACTCTGGCAGTGGTTATTAAGCCATATTTCATCCAATTAACATACACAATGTCGTTTCGTCACGGATTTGACGGCAGCATCAAAATATCTGTACTATGTCTAAGTTAATACAAGTAATCTAAATTACATGAATCAAGTAGTGCTATTATATGCTATTATATAGGACTATTGCATGAATACGTAACAAGTGGTCAAAGAATTTCAACGAAATGCCGCATATCGCCGATCTTGTCACCCCTCCCGGCTGCAACAGTATTCGTCTGATCTTGACCCCATCGCATACGTGGTTCTTTGGGGGTTAGACCCACTTGAGTCAGTCCCCAAAACGGGATGGCTGAAATTGCAGGAGTGGACAATGACGGAGTGCATTAAAGGAGCTGAGTTGAGTTCTCGGTGCATGCAACTGAATGCTCCGTGGCGTAAACGTCGTATGTAGGCACGAACTATAATTTGCAAACCGATGTAGGCTATGTGTAAAAATTTGATAGATGAATTAACATAACATAACATATCCGTGTATTTATCGTCTCCATGTCCACACGGTTCAATACAATATTACAATTTATCTATATTCGGCGTTGTTAAAGGCCCGTTCACATATCGCCGCGACTTAACTGAACTAGCCACATAAACCTTCCTTGCGGGATCATTGATATCGCCGAACAGTTGCTACAAATGTCGCACGTAGCGTGGTCTGTGTGTCTGTGTCTGTGTTGGGCACACGGGTGAGCTGTGGTACAAAAACGGCTGAACCTAGGGCCCACTCGAGTGGGTCAAAAACACCAATGTTAGGCCTAGATGGGGTCCAGTTCCTCTGTAGGAAGGGGCACTTTGAGATGGAAATGTGCTGGCCCATTATAACGTACCTACTGCAAGCGAATGTGTCTGCCCAGCGCACGCGGCGGACGAATGCATTCGCCGCCGTGAGGGGTGACAAGATGGTGATGCGGCCTTTTGTCAAATTACTCTGAACACTTGTTTCATGATGCGGTTTTAGTCCATCATTTTCCACTTCACATCGTTATGCTAGTCTCCGCTGGGCTGGCTGCTGTGTACAGCTGAGGGCCGTAGTGATCTCCGGCACAGTCGATTCTGTTTTGCTAAGTTCCGTGTGGCTACACTAAAGATAAGCGGCTGCTTAACTCAGCTCCTTAATCCACTCCGTCATTGTCCACTCATGCAATGTCCATCCCCGTTTTTCAACCTCATACACAGCGTGATCTGTCTGTCTGTACAGTGCACAAGTAGCCGATAAGCGACTTGTGCACGTTCATGACCATGCACGCATCGTCTTCACAAATACGATACGATAACAAATTTAGTAGTAGTAGGAGTAGTCAATGTCTACTCTTGCAATTTCAGTCCTCCCTCACAAAATACGGCATCACGATCGGTTCAGCCGTTTTTACAGTGCATCTGTGTGAGCAACAAAGACACACAGACACGCAGACTACATACACTACGTGTAACATCCGTCGCAATAGGCCGCATCTATGCTATGTATGCAATGCGATCGACCTAAAATTATTATTTTAAATGTGTTTTATCAGTTCATGTGCTCCATTATTTACATGTAGTTTGTGACCAGAAGCTATACATCGGAGCAGATGCTGGGTGCTAGCCGATCAACTCGGAAGACTGGTATAGGATCGAAACTGTGTCAGAGACAGTAGCGTCAGCAGAAGAATACTTTCTAAGTCCAGGTTAACGGAACTATAGATGTACGTGTAGGTAGCATCACAATCGAGCTACGCAGAGCTGCTGATGTTGCGAGCGATCAACGTTCACTCGGCGGCTTCGTCTGCATTATCCATTAGCCGATAGGATACTTGTGCACTCATTGATCGACAGCCATCTTTAATACGACCGCGCATCGTCTTCACAATACGATACGATAACGAAATTAAACGTTTACCGTGTTCGAAAAAGATTATCAGTAGCCAGTTTGAGCAACCTCACAAAAACGTAATAGACAAACGAAGAAAAAACCCAAGACAAAAATCGACTAGCAAAGAAGTCTAGAAGATCGAGGCCAAGTCCTTGTCTGTAGAGTCAGTCCTGGGAAGCAGGGAGGTATTTGTGAAACAGGTGGTTTTTAAGCCAGGGATGAAAGAGTGATGGAGCGATGGATGATACGAATGGTCAGTCGACGGAAAATGATGATCTGACGTGTGCGAGATGAAGTGAATATTAGTAGAGAAACTTGACGGAGAGAATCAGGGAGGTGATTCCCAGAAAAACGATGATGCAAATCAAAATGAGCGATCTGTGACTTGTAAAGAGGATCGCAGGTAATCAAGAAAAAGAACAAGAGATAAGAAGCGAGGGCTGCGCTGGGGTTGGACAGAGAAAAGGTTATACACAACACGAAGGTTTTTCGAGTGGATGTGTGAGTGTCATGAGCTTGCATTCGCTGCGTTCATTAGTAAAAGCTAGTGAAGAGAATATATGATTCGAGTGATGACAGGCTTTAGGATTTTTTAACGTTTTAACAGTGCGATGCGAGACGTGAAGAGGACTGGACGTCTTTGATCATTTTGGTCTTCGTTATAGAGACTAACGAGGCACGCGTCATTGATAAACGGCTGTATTCTCTAGCACCGAAACCTGTAGCCTATGTAGTGAAGCTGTGCCTAGCTAGATCAAATGCGACTAACGACCACTTGGCGCCAGAACTCGCGAATTCGACGATTCATCGCCGACATAAGTGATTCGCTGTATACATCTAGTGAGTCACGTGTGAACCTCATTTTCAGGTTCTGTGGTTTATTTTTGTTTCGTCTCTTTATCATTTACTAGTAATTACTGTAAAGAGCCCAACTACACTTTTTCTCTAATAAGAATAACGAAGCTCAACTATCGCAGAGGGACGGCGCGACGCGCTAGATAAGTTGAAATCTTGTCAACTGCTGCACAACTTTACGAAAAATTCCATTTGAAAAGGCTTGCAATAGGTGAATGACCTTAAAGGTAATCGGAATTACCGCTATTTGATAGCTTATATATTACTACCTATTAGTGGTCTGTAAAATAACAACGTCACCAGGGCAAGTTACAGCGTGTGTTGAACGCTGCTGCGCGTGTCGTTACCGGCACTCGGAAGTTTGACCGCGGCCTGGGTCAGATACTGCACGACGAACTTCAATGGCTCGACGTCCCCGACCGGGTGTTTTTCAAGCTGGCAGTGACAGTTCACCGGTGTCACTTGTCGGACGACTGCGTTCCGGCCGCCTGTGTCGACACTCGGCGGCACCTACGTTCCGCCAACCGTCAACCGCTTGCAGCCTCGCTACCGGCTCAACACTTACGGCCGTCGGGCCTTTTCAGTTGCCGGGCTCAAAGTCCCCAACTCTTTTCCAGATTTTACCCGGGACCCGACCGTCAGTGAAGACTATTTCAGACGTTTGCTTAAAACATACCTGTTCGCTCGATACTAGTGCAGTCAGTGCGTTAGAGGTTCTTGACGATGACCGCGCTCTATAAATTTACTTACTTACTTACTTACTTACTTACTTACTCCATCTTGCACTGTTTCCGAGATGTTACCACTTTTATAGTGTTCGTGACTGCCTGTGAGGTCGTGACCTTGAAAAGTCCTTTCGTTTCAAATAGTCAATTGAAATAATCGTGGCACTAAGAAAGTCAGTAAAGCACTGCTTTTGTTGACGGCTAAAGCCACATCATGTGTGCAAGTTTCGAAAAAATAAATGAAATACGTGCGTAAAATATAATGACCTAACATTCTACCTGCAGCTAGTGTGGGCAACCTTAACATGTTCAATAGTATCAGGCAAAATCAGCCAAATCTTGTCAGACCTATTGTTGAGTACAACTCTGACATTGGTCTCGATGCACCATTTAAGACATTTGACACTGTTGGGCGTGTCCAAAAAAAGAGACTACCCGGCCTACACAACTATAGCTACGAGGACCGTTTATGTCACCTAAACCTCCCCAGCCTAACTAAAACGTCTGAGGATCGATTTGTTTTGGTGTTACAAATTATTTTTTGGTCTCGTTGATGTACCGATTGATGACTTCTTTGCGCTTAGCCATAATAAGCACACGCGTGGTCATAGCTTTAAAATGTTAAAAGGCGTAGCAATACCTGTGCAAGATCCAAGTTCTTCAGCGAGTGTGTAGTTAATGTGTGGAATTCATTACCTCGCAGTACAAATTTTAACTCTTTAGAGGCCTTTAAGCATTCCTTAGCCAACGTTGATTTATAAATGTACCGTATCGTATCGTATCTATGTCGTCGATTCTTCGCTGCGGGTTATGACGCTGACAGCGGAACGAGTCGAACGACACGACACGACAATACGATATAAATGATCCGTCGCAGTGGGACATAAATCGCTGGCGAATACCGCCGGACGCGATCGCTGATCCCGCCGGATACGACTGAGCGATAGTTTTGTCTTCTGTCAATCTCGTTAGCGGCCAATTTGTCCGTCGGCCGGCATCACTGGCGTGCCGCGGACTGCTAGTACAACCCGTGATGAATCGCGAGCAATCGCGTCTGCAAAAAGTCCGGCTGTAATCGTCGTCGTTTGTTTGATAGATAGATGCCAGAGTTCAGTAGTCGGCCTGACAAGAGCAGCTGCGTTTGCAGCGCATCGCCCTTCTCAGTGACTATTAATTAGGGTTAGGATGATAGCGCAGAAATCCGATAGTCCGACAGTCGATAGAATCGGTGAGAACAATCGTCCGATCAACTCCGATGCGATGGAGATGCGATGGTTTTAGAGCATCCTTTCAAGCCGCACTGTTCAGTAACGAACAGTAAAATTTACTAATTTAATAGTATGCTTCAATCAGAATTTCACAAAACAAATTCTGCTACAGAAAATATTTCCAAGTAACTAT
>Ga0209780_1000655_pt1 | contig 19518 bp, 11 predicted proteins | sample WorMetexBAHAMAS2_FD_187384 | JGI IMG/M metagenome (GOLD analysis project Ga0209780, IMG submission 187384) | Marine gutless worms symbiont microbial communities from Max Planck institute for Marine Microbiology, Germany - Inanidrilus exumae... | ecosystem: Host-associated > Annelida > Digestive...
ACAAAGACAAAACACACACACACACACACACACACACACACACACACACACACACACACAGATGTGCTCATTACAATACTTCGTCACCGGTTCCACGGGCGAAGCAATAACGAAATATCGACTACAATCGCTCAACATTTGATATCGCTGCCTGCTATCGCACCAAACAAATAATTCTAACAATGTACAGTAGTTCTTCCGATTTAGCAGCTACGATGTCACGTGACGCAATTACTATCATGTATGCACGTATGATGTTTCTTCCGTATGCTGGAATTTTTTTCCGTCTTCTTCATTGGATACCGACTCAGTGCACTGCATTCCTGTTTCGTCGCTTATTTTGCAGTTCGACATGATTGGTTATCTCACTGTCAAAATATCAGTCAACGTCACAGCTGGCACGATTGTGCGATTCAGGTTCGAGCATGCAGTAACGATTGTCTTGGAGATGCCGTACCAGCAAGCCAGTGTTGTTTTAGTAATGTTCTGAGTAGGCCCATCCTTCTATTGTAGTTTTAGTTACGGTAAACAAAAACTTGTTAGTCTTTGTTTGGTTATAATTTTGTTAGTCGTTTGTTATAGTTATAGTTTTGTAAGTAATTTAATTTGTAGTTGTAATTTTGATTAGTGTTGTGGGAATTTTCTCTCACTGCTCGAAATATAATTGTTATGTGTAGACAAAAAAGTTGATTTATTCCGATCTATCACCGTTTTTCACGATATATACATGGAAATTGTCGAGACTAAAGCACTTCTCAAGGTCACAGACCGTCACGTACACTGTAAATGCAGTAAGACGTTGTTACTACATGATACATGGCGATGTCATGGCCTACCGAATAACGGCAATCCCGCATGACCTTGAGTGCCCTTCAGTGTCATTCACCTATTGCAATCCTTTTCAAATTTAAGTTTTCGTGAAGTTATGCCACAGTTGGCAATATTTCAACTGACATAGCTCGCCGCGCAGTTTCTCTGCAATAACTCAGCTTCATGTATTTTATAGTTAAAGTTAAAGTTATGCCATACTCGTTACCGAGCGTTGGGCTCGGAGCTGATCCAGGTGTACATGCCGTAAGCCCGCAGGTGACTTATTGAAGCCATCCACCCGGCGGTAGGCTGCCATTACCCTCCGCCAAACTTGCGGTTACCTTCCCAACCGAAGAGCGTCACCGCCCATCGGCCGGTAGCAAATTATACTGCTTGGTGACAGAGGCACATGCGTGTGAGCAGCTTGCCCAAGGCTGTAACCTGGAAACGGACTGGCCGAGATTCGAACCCGCGACCTTTAGGATCGCGAGCAAACGCTCTACCGTTAAGCCACACAGGCCACGTTTAAGTTAACGATAACTATATTATAGTTATGGTTAACTTAAATAGCATTGCCGGAAGCCGTGCTTCGAGTGGTGCCATACGGTACGAAGGCGACACTCGGCCAGCGATGACGTCAAGTTTGCTTCGATCGTCGCGCCACGGGTCAAATCAAAATACAATCTCAATTATGCCGCGGACAAGAACGTGCGGTTGGCTGATGGCGGGCGCGCCGGCCCTGATCGAAATGGAATACATGAATACATTAATGGGCAATGCCATCGATTCTCATCTTCTGTGGTTCCCAACAATCAGCGTTGCCTTCGGAATGGAGATTGAGGACGACAACCGACCATTGTTGTGTAGCTGACAGCAGTGACGTATAGCAGTTTTGTGCAGGATGCTATCTTTAAGACAGGATCTGTATCTTTGAAGATACAACATAGTTTTCTATCGTGTATTTTCAGAATGCTTTTTATCCACACATGCCGATAGGCAAAGTATGGATATATCGGTTGCTGTTTGTTTTTTGCGTGTTTGTACGGTTACGAATTTCCCCGGCAAGGATAAAGCTAGCGGCGTCAAATTTTGCACGGTGGTTCAGGGGCGTCCTGGACAGGGAACCTCCAATTTCGGGGGAACTTTGCTCCCCCAGAAGTCCAAAATCGGACGAATCGGCGCGCGGCGAGTGGACATAGGATCGGCATGTGTGGATAACCGTCAATCCCTTTCACTGACGGTACTTGTTGAAACTATCTTGACAAAAGTTATCTTTTTAATTCAGGAAGATACTTCTCCCAATATACTTTTAATCAAAATAACTTAATCAATGCTTTTAAAAGTATCTTACACAACAGTGACTTATAGGCTATTTGAACTCGCTGAGACTTATACTACCAGTAATTAACGAAGCTGTTTTAAAGCAGTATTCAAATACCAAAATCTTTCAGATACTGCAGTTAGTAGATAAAATTACCAACTTAATAACAATTATAATAATATATTATGTAAAATACACAAACGTGCAAGTGAGCGGGTGATGCAAAAAGCATATTCCAAAATGCATATTCCAAAAAGCATCTTCCAAAAAGTATCTTCAAAAAGTATCTTGAAGACATTATCTTGTATCTTGTATTTTAAGAATACTTTTGAACAACTTTATTCACCTCGAGAGGTAGCATACAATAAAATAATATAACAACAATATAAACAAAAACAAGACAGAACAGACAGAACAGAAAAAAGAAGCCGAGCAACGTGCATAATGTGACGGAGATGTTGATGATGATGATGGCAGAAGCTGCCAAGTAGCACACAATAAAGCGGCAACAAGCTAAGTATATGAGATGATATCAATTTCTGCCTGTGCAACAAGGCTGAATAATTCGCACAATTCATTGTGCGAATTTACCAGCTTGTGCAGGAACGTAGCTTTCCTTTTTCTAATCAAAGTAGCTGTGGAGTAAAAACCAAAATAATTTTGACATTCCGTTACAATATCGCTTGATCTAGTTTTGAAAATTTTTATCAGAATTCTCGTAACAGGAAACTAAAGCGATTTTTCAAGCAAGCGACTAACAGGGCAGTACCCTGCACAATACTGTGCCGTAGGCGCATGTGTCAGGAACCCGAGCTCCGACCTCCAGTGGTCTCAAAGTCCAAATGCCCAAGCATGTCTCCAAAACAGACAAGATGCTCAACTATCGCAGATGGACCGCGCGACGCTCAAAGTCCGTTAAAATATCGTTAGCCGCTGCATAACTGTACGAAAATAGCATCTGAAGAAATTGCAATAGTGAATGACCTTGAAGGTTACTCAAGGTCATTGGAAATAGCACCATTCAATAGGCCATGAGTCACTTCCTATTAGTGATCTGTAGTGTCAACTTCCGTATCTTGCTCCGTTTCCGATTATGACCACTTTTACAGTGTATGCGACTGGCAGTGACCTTTAGAATTTCGATTCTTCAGTTTAAAAATATAGACAGCGTACGCTTTTCAATTCGTGTGTGAACATATCCTAGCTGAATGTGGTATGTTTTCCGACGTATTCATTCGTAAAGTTTTTATAGCAGTACTCACCAAGCCCAAGGTTGCAAAAATCTTGTTGATCGAGCTGAGATGTTACTGAGGTAACTTTCAATTAATATTATTTACTGCAAAATCACAATAGCGTAGCCTATAGGTCTGTACGATGATGATAAACTATTTATTACCCGTTACTCAGACTAAATCTTTTATTCTTTCGTAGCAATATCTCATTATGTGTACCAGACATGTAATACTCCAGTCTGGTCTCGGCCGTTCGTCCATTTTTACCTTACTCTAATTCGGCCGTCCGAAAATCGACTCCTCGTTCAAGTTTGAACAACTTTATTAACCTTGAGAGGTAGCATACAATAATAAAGAACAATATAAACAAAAACAAGACAGAACAGACAGAACAGAAAAGAGACGCCACGCAACGTGCACAATATGACGAAAATTATGATGACGATGATGACAGAAACTGCCAAGTAGAGCACACAATAAAGCGGCAACAAGCTAAGTATATGAAATGATATTAATTTCTGCCTGCGCAACAAGGCTGAACAATTCGCACAATTTATTTTGCGAATTTAGCAGCTTGTGCAGGGACGTAGCTTTCCTTTTTCTAATCAAAGTAGCTATGGTATAAAAACCGAAATAAGTTTGTGCATCGTCTGTTCCAGTGCATCAATTGAGTATGTATTTAGCTATCTGGCATTTAAATAGGTTCAAATAGGTTCAGGCTGTGAGATAAAACATTTTTGTCGCTGCTATGTCTGAAATGCAAAAGTATATGTAAACTGTTATGATGCAAGATAGTCATGCACTTGATAGCACATTAAACATTGAACTTGTTACATTAAAATGCCTCAATCTCAGACTAGAACCCTGACTTGTACTCCGCAGATACTGGACCCGTTACTGGTCTGATCTGTACACAGCAGCATTGCGATATTACCAGAGGCGGCGGAGGGTAACGAAAAGTGGGGGTCGAAGTCGGAATAGCTGACAAAAAGTGGGGGTTAAACGCCGCATGTGAACTGCGTACTCGAAAAAGTGGGGTTCAACTGACCACCTGAACTCCGTGGCTCCCTGGCCCCTGGATATTAGGCTACTTAAATACTTCATTGAGAGTATGGCAAACGTTTCGTATAGTACAGGCTAGTATCACCAGCATCCACGCCTGGTTGCTACTGCTGGTGGGGTACGTAAATCGCACACAAAAGGCTTGGCTTGCTTATTTATTTGGCGCCCCCGTTGGAATTTCGCCGAAATCTTTGGTATCTCAAACTAGAGTCCATAGGCTGTCGTATGGCGTTGTTTGCGTGATCCTACGTTTAGCCGTTTTGGTACAATACCGACGTGTGACAGACAGACAGACAGACAGACGGACGGACAGTCAGACGGACACACGACACAGCATATACCGCGTTAGCATAGCGTCGCGCGGTAAAATTGTCAGCAAAATCGTCGGTGTTGAAATTGAAGATGAAGTTGAAGAGATGACATTTGTATAGCGCCTTTTCGTAAGAACTCACCACTAAAGCGCTCAGAATGGCACGTGTTAACGAGAGATCACAGTTTTATCTGCCAACCACACGTTTATCCACGAATAGAATGAGCCATTGTGCCTTTTCTCCCCAGCCGCAGCGCGTCATTGCACTTTGGCCGGTACTCATTTCTCGTCCCACAGAAGGTAGGAGGCTGAGTTGGCCTGTGTGGCTGGTTAGCCTACAGTATGCCCGCCCGAAGACGATCATCCATCCTATTAGGCCTACCAAACGACCGATGATGCGGTGGCCGGGAATCGAACTTACGACCATTGAGTCGCAAGTCCGACGCGTTAACCACTATACTATCGAGCCACGAGAGGTGTTGTCAGCGTACATATTTGGTAAGTCAAATTCGATCACACAGTCGCGGTCGAAGTTGAATATAATATTGCCAGTATTTGTCTTTTCCAGTTATTCGCAGCGCGGCGCCACAGTCTATTGAATCGGCGTCCAGTCTTTTGCGTATGCGAGTCTGCGTCGACGACGCCGCATGCGTAGCGGGGTCAAGTAGCGACCTCCGGGGTCAAAAGGTCAATTTCCGCGTCACAGGTGCGTTACACGACCCGAAAATAATCATTATCCGCTGTTGCTGACGGATCTGGGCCTAGATGGTGGACCGTGGCGAGGCTACGAGCCCATGGGGTGAGTTTAAACCCCGAGTCTCTTCCCCCGCAGCTTTGCTCCGACTGGAAGCGTCTTTAGACGGGCCGATGACGCAGAACAGGAAGCGGCGAACAAAGAAACATATGTTGCCGAGCGGATTTATGTGCGTGAGATTGGGTGTAAGCCGCGAGCACTTTAGTCTGGTCACGCTGGCAGAGTCGACATCCATTGTTTGCCGTCCCCCGCTTCTGCTATACGAAACTCTGCTGCGCTCGACGTAGGCCAGAAAGGTAGGCCTACACTTTGCTGAAAATTTATATTCACCAGATTAAATCCCGGCAACGAAAATTACTTAATATATAAATCTTCATTCACCCAAAAAGTGGTAGAATCAAAAAAAACAAGCAAAAATAAATACAAACAAAAGTTACAAAGTAGCAAAGGAAAAGGCAGTATATAGGCACTTGTTGTTATTTACTGCATGAGAATGTTTAATGTTCAAACTCCGTACTATACTATAATGAAACATGAATGTAAGTTCTTTATAATATTATGTCATCGCAGAATGTATTGTGCGAAATCTGTCAAGCATTCACATAAAAGGGATTATTCGTCTAACAGTGTCAATTAATTAGTTTAGTTAAGTTATCATTTATTTAACTTATATGTATGTTTTTTTCCGCAGCCACATTTATGGTGAAATAAAGTTGTGTGATAATGAAAATACTTGTATTCTGCGTTCCGCTTCTTTCCGTGTGATCTCGCCCGTCGCTTTGTACTTTAACATAGAAAGATGAGTGTAATAAAACGGAATGCAGGAGGGGTGGGTGGATGCGGCAGTGAACTCTGAGGTCACCGTTTCATCGACAATGAACACTCAGTGAGTGGCAGACTTGAGTAAATGGACAACAGACGTGTCCATTGTCAAGACCGGGCGGCAGGCACAAACCGAGCCACCCGCCGCGTGATGATATCCAGCTGATTACCGTAATGAACCGGGGATTAACATTTCTCATTGTGACGACTTGGGTGTCACTCTGTGGCATTGGCGACACACACTTGCGTTAGGGATCAGGGGGGCCAAGCTTCCTCTAATCTTGCTGGAAATTTTCTGGGATAAAAAGGTAAAGGAAAAAGCTTCCCATACTCGTTACCGAGCGTTGGGCCCGGGCCTGATCCTGGTGTACAGGCTGTCAGCCCGCAGGCGACTGACTATAAGTCATCCATCCGGCGGTAGGCTGCCATTACTTTTCGCCAGGCCTGCGGTTACCTTCCCAGCCGCAGAGCATCACTGCCCCTCGGCCGTACCAAGTTATACTGCTTGGTGACAGAGGCACATAGGTGTGAACAACTTGCCCGAGGTTGTTACGCAGCTTTGCCCCCAATAGGATTTGAACCTACGACCTGTTGATCGCCAGTCCAACGCTCTACCCGTTGCGCTACCGCCACCTATCCGGGAAGTATACGGTGACGCAGGATGAGTGCGTTTTGGTAATAACTATCCGCCAATGACTCTAAACCCAATCTATCGAGAATTTATGGCTACGCTACTACAGGAGGGCTTCCATTTCCACCTCTTTTCGAAATGAGATGGGCCGATTGACCTGTTCATACAAAGACGGCCATTGTACAGCCTACTGTACCGTCTCAAGTCCAGGATTCGTTCAGAAACCATCTCAAAAACCATTTGTTTCAATCTGTCAATCCAGCTCCTCTGATTCACTTCACTTTATACATGTTTTACTTACTTACTCACTTACTTACTTACTATAACAGCCCTTGATTTACCTTATAGATAGGGTGAAAATGACGTTACAGTAACCTGTGGTCATGAAACGACCTCTATGTTGCAGGGCACGATGTCGTATTGTGCGAAGTTAACTGGTGATGATTCGTCACGTTATTTAAATAAAATTAAATCATTATGTTTCAGACATGCTTAGTGCTAGCGCCAGATCGGCGATCTGACTGCAAGTGCTGCAAAGTGTTAACATTTCCTTGCCCAACATCATGTCGGCCAGAACAGCTGGCACAGTTAGGAATGACGAAATTACGTCACTGTCAACCTATGTATTTCGTCTTCAACTCCGCCGTATACGATTTTCTCCAAGTATGACCCATCCCCGGCATTGAAGCTTTCCCACGCTTTGTCACACGGCCTGCCGCCATCTTCCGCAGCCGATGCGGCCTGGCCGACGGCTCGCCAGTGAAGACGCCTTGCCGGCGCCTGTCCGATCACTCCTGCTCGTTTAGGGCATTAAGAAGGCTCGCCGACAGAAGCGGGGACAACGCAACACCTTGTGTCCAACTTCAAACAGACCGTCGAACTGTTGTCGGGTCGCTCCGGCGTGCGTAGCTGCCCCGTACGCGGTGTTAAGTAAACAGCGGTTGATCGCAACGCCAGTAATCGACTATCTCTGTGTGTCTGTCACTATTGAAGCAGTCGACGATACAAGCAGCTGCGACCGTCAAGACGTGTCAACCAGCGCTACACTGTCGACGTTCAGAATCTGCAGCATTTGCCTGGACCCCCGGTACGACTTCGTCTTTCTTGCACTGTCGTCAGTCCTCAGTAAGTATTACGATTACGATATCAGTAGTTCGTGTTTTAATTGCGTGTCTATATTTCGCTTTCGTTATTGGCTTGCTGCCGCGTTTCTCGGTTATAATTCCGCACCGTTTTTAGGTCGTTACATGAATATTTACTCCGAGGAACAAACAAATGATGATGAACATCTTTATTCAGCATAACAATAATGGTAGACACAGATGCAAAGAATAGGCAAAAACAGACGATTGCGGTACATACAACAGAAGGCAGTAACAAACGACTTTCGTAATAAATAAATAAATTATAGCGGGCAAAGTGAATATATATATTCTAGTCGACTTCAGGTTCCTCGTTCATTCGGCGTGTTATATCGGCGAGTTTTATAAACATTTTTATTTACCGTTTAGGTAGAAAAATACAAGCAAACAAACAGCAAAAAATAGAAAAGAAACGCTGAAAAATACTTAACTAACAAATAATTAAATTCTCAAACGTATAACAAATAATCGCAATCGTATGATGGCAAGAACGGGTTATTGTTGCTGCACGCAACAAGACATGTCAAATTGCATATGCCGTTATTAACTATAATTTTACATAGCAGATTATTACAAGCATGAAATTTAGCTTCGAATTTCTTCACTCGTTTGGACCAAATCACGCTAGGAAGGTCGAAACCGAAATGCTCTTGGCAGCACTTAACAACATCTATACTACTGGTTCTAAATAAACATTAGCCTACTACTTACTAGATCTGACAAAAGCACTACATATACACGCTTTTCCATATTCTGCTTTTAGCCGCGCAAAACAGTAATCAAATGGGCTTGCGTGCCGTCCAGTTTCATCGGCTGCTCAAAGACGCGCCAGATCCAATGAGATTAACGTAGGCGAAGTGCGAAGACGAAAATATCACAAAATGGACCGGTGTACTGCTATAAATAGACTTTTGTGTTGCTCGTAATTAGCTCGCTAAGTATAAAAGTGTGAAAATCGCCTTTAACACTCGGACCTTTTTATAGTCTGACTGCCCGGCGACCAATACGGACTAAACACTGTCTGAACTGTCGGTATTAAGCGCATAGTGACTCTATTGAATTTATACGATGCGCTATAAAAAAAAAACTCTTGTGTATGTAGGTATGTATTATTGAACAACTATGTTGTGAAAGTGAACCGAATTTTACAGCGCGTGTCAGCCTGAGGAGCACTTTCAGTAAAAGGAGGGAGACCTTCGATGTATTTCAAGATGGACTACAAATTGGAGGGCGAATAGTCACGAACCTTCACCTTTACATTGTGTGGCCAACCCTCGAGCTTAACCGAATTTCTATTTTCTAATCATACGCGTGGATTTGCTAACTCGTTCACATGCGGCTGAATTTGAGGTCAAATCTGTAAATTGTATGTCGAAAACGCTTTTAAAATTAATGTATTTTGTGCACACAATAATCTGATTTGTGTCGTTGTGTAGATGCCTATTGCTCACGTTGTATTTAGTTAAGTTGGTCTGGTTTTTGTTTTACTGTCGTTATTTATCGCATTTTATTCTACTGGATAAAGATTCTCATTAATTCATTTATATGCTGGCTGGAGGCTGAAGGCTCGTGAGCTCGCTTTGACAGTGTTCAGATCGAGTTGAAAAAAAACCAATATCATCATCATCATCATCATCATCAACATAGACTATGTATAGTCTACTGCAGCAGTATAGCAGCAGCAGCATGCAATAATAGCATTTAGTCAGTCCGAGTCAGTCGCCGATTTGTCGTCAAAATCAATCAACAAAAGTGCCCGATGATCGCGATTTTTGTCTGTAAATAAATTTACGACTTAAGAATGCACGTCGGGCTTGGCCCTGTGTGCGGGAGCCCGGCCTTGGTATGTCGTTATTCCGGCTATTATCTCGCTTGAGAATATGCATTATCATCGTTAACGGTGGACGTTGTTAGCTTGCGACGTTGTACAGACGTCTCCTGTCGTCGGTGCGTTTTCATTGAGTCACCGTGATGTCTGTACAAGTCCGGCATGATATATATTGAACTTTATTCACCATATAGGTACAGGGTGGTCCCAAAAATGGCACAGATTTTTGTACGCTTTAACTCTACCAAATATTAACCGATTTTCAAAATTATTTCACTCTCAGAATCAGGAGAAAATTTGTAATAATGCTATCACTAAAGATCCCATCACAACTCTTGTTTGGAAATTCTTTCACCATAATATCCCACGAGCCCCAAATACGCAGATTCCAAAACAAACTACAATCGTCGGAAGCTACGAGTCCCACTCTCGTGGTCACGATATTCTTTGTAAGCAAACAAAACTTTCGAAAAACACTGACCAAATGCCAATAACGTCCGTGATGACGTCACTAGGCACATGCATAAAAATGAGTAAGTATAAAAATAAGTAAATAAAATTTAGAACATGAAGTTAATTTCTTAAAATGTGTTGTTACAGAAGTGGTCTTGTTTTCTGTTGTTGCTTTCTTTAATTGTAATTCACGAATAAAGGTAGCAGTATAAAAAGGTTTTAAGACATTTGACAAAAAGACGGACGGGACACCCGGACAGACAGACTGACGGACGGACGCCAGATCGTTACGTTACACCTACTGCTAGCGCGGCCACTGTAATAAACTATTACTGTTTCATACTACAAGAAAGCCAATGGATATGAATCCGCCATATGTTTGCACTGCACTGTTTTGTCCTGTGTTTATTTGTCTCTCTGTTGTTTATTAGCAGGATAACTCAGAAAGTGGTGTGCGAATTCACACGAAATTTGGGGAACAGTGGGTTATGAACCAGAGAAGAGTTGATTTAATTTAGGAAGGTTATGGTTAGGGTTAGGTTTAGCGCACCTTGAGCTCGGCGATAACGACATTGTGGTCAGTGGCGCTTTTAGGGGCATGGGCCATGCTCCCCCAGAATTTGGAGTTGCCCCCAGTTGCCTCCATTTTCATACACTCGGTCTATAACGTCATAAACTTCGGGGGTAGTTGTTCCACAAGTCACGCAAATTAAGAACAGTAAATAATGGTTTTTAATTCACCAAATACATGGTAGAACCATAAGTTGAAAATGAAAAATAAACTGCTCCTTATATACATCTCGAGTCTGTTCCCCGCGTTTATGTTGGCTCATAATAGTCCCTCCCCCACTTTTTGAGTGCTAGAAACGCCACTGACCGAGGCGGTGGTATTTACTCGTCGCCTAGTAGCATGCAGAATTACATGCCGTTTTGAAATGTCGCAGAAGATTCTTAACTGTTTCTTTCCATAACTAGTATACTACTGTGCTCCCGGTTGGGGTGTGATCAGCGTGTCTGTGTGTCTGTGTGTTCGTTCGCATGTCCCAAAAACCACACGCCCAAGTTTCACCAAATTTTCTGCACGTGTTACGCGTGGCCGTGGCTCAGTCCTCCTCTGACGGGAATGCGACATGTTACGTACTTCCGGTTTTATGGATGACGTCATGTTTTCATATAAAGGAGGGATAAGCCCGAATCGAAAACGACGACGCGTACGTTTAATCCAGTTCGCCAGGTGGTGCCACCGGGGGGCGAAGTCTTCCGCCTCCGATTGCATCTCATTCGACGTTGCTTGAGTTTCGGGCCACCCTGTTTGTGCAGCCGGCGAATATTTTCGTCGGAGAGTCAATATAGTGACGGTAGTTGTTTTGAAATTTCAAGTACGTGTATATCTACGCTGAAGATTGTAAACAAAAGGTCGGCGTACAGGTGTGCACGTTACGATGGACAGTAGGCGTTTGACGTTGAGCGTCCGTCGAAAGAACCGACCGATACTTCGCTATATAATTTGCACCGGCCCGCGCAGCCCCGTTCTTCGTCTGTTTATAGTCATTACTAAACGGCCGTAGTGCCGTACGGTCGACGACCGAGCGGTAATGAAAGAAGCCGGATAACAACTTCAAACCGACGGCCGGTCCGCGCGCGCACCCGGGCCGAAGACGTCGGCGTTCGGGCCGGAAACGGACGGCGGCCGTCGGCGGCGTTTTAAGGGCGGAGGGGGCCGACTGCGAGTTAAGACAATAGCCGACTTTATCGCGGCCGAACAGAGCTCCCGTTGATTGAACGCGCGCACGCGTACTGCCAAGACGCTGTGTCTGTTGGACGTTCTGACCGTCAGCTGTCGCTACCGAACGTGAATTGTGCCCTATACGAGACGGCTATGCTAAGTATCCGTTGCCGCGAGGCCTGCAGAATATACTGTTTGGGGCTATAGCCCCGAGTAATGGCGAGCCCGGTATAGAGCGAGCCTATAGTGAGGGTCTGAGAACTATGCCCCCAGTGTGGTCCAGAGACAAAACCACTGGTCGGGGGGTGAGGGGGCAAGCCCCCTGAATCTGAAAGTAATTTAAAAACTGAGTGAGCAATATTGCGCTCTGGATGACCTTTGATGCTTTCAGATATCTCGTCCATTACTGCTTAATTGTTATATACATTTGCCGCTAATGCAAAATAGCAAAAACATGTATTGGGTAGCAAAAGGAATTTATTGGAGTCGCGTTTTGGGAGTTGGATCGTTCATGTTTGGTTTGGGGGCTATCAGCTGTGGCATTTGGACGCCTAGCCCCCTCAACCCCCCTTGTCCATGGCAGTCAGCGTATGTCGTCCCTTCAGTCGGATCTTTTATCTCTTGCGTTCGAACACAGCAAACAATTTGGCGTAAACAGATATATAAGATTTAGTGAAAAAGACACAGGATGAGAAGGGGGTCGGCTGAAAACGCGGAAGTGAAAAAATGCGGGAACGTCTAAAATAGAATAGTAGAAAGTGCGAGACTTATCGTTGAACATTTTAATGTTATAAGTTTGCTGATCCTAGCTGCATCGGTTTTTGTTATGCGGATAAACACTTATAAACAGACAGGCAAACGGCGGTGAAAAGTTGATAACCGTAACCCAGCGACTGCCGTTTCGGAGGCAGAGCGTTATATATTCAACTTTATTCACCATTTCCAGTAGGGAATAAAAATAACAACAGGAACATCCACATGCACACACACACATACACACAAACACAATAAACATCTCACAATAATACACAAAAGAACACAATATTACACAAATATGCATGGATATTATTTTATACCAATATTGATTGATATCACGTCGACGCCGTCCTACCTCCATCGCCTACTCCAGGACAGAGAGGACGTCCACAATCTGCGACGACGATCGGCCACTCCGGCGCTGTGCCGAAAGTTCACCAAGACAACAATCGCAAAGCGCGCTTTCCGCTGCACACAGCACCAGCCATCTGGAACTCGCTGCCAAAGACAGTTCTTTACAGTGACACTGGAACCTCTTTTAAATCTAGTCTAAAGACTCACCTCTTCTCTCAGGCTTTCTCTCATACTCCTACTTATCACTAACACACTACCTGGCCCAAGCGCCTCTGAAGTTACGATACGACCCTATGGCGCTATACAAATATGTTTATTATTATTATTATGATAACTCAGACAGTGTTAGATCGGTTGATTTTCAAATAGCATACACATGCAGGCATGGTGTAAATTGCAGGTAAAGCTGTGTGATCCATGCCTGAGCGCTTTGAGACTATGCATAGTATAAACGACGCTATATAAATACTCTTCCTTTCCTTTCTTACCTTTAAAGCCCGGTCCACACCAGCAACAATGTCGAAGCAACGTTTGACTTTGTTGCCAAAAACGGCAACAATGTCGAACGAGTTTTGCGTTGAAATTTCGTCCTTTCGACAAAGTCGAACGTTGCTTCCACATTGTTGCTAGTGTGGACCGGGCTTAAGGAATAAGAAGACGAGAAAGGTAATGTGGGGTTTCAGTATACATAGCCTTCAAAGTGAGAGAACAAGCTTGAACAATGGCAAATTGGCAATGTAAACGAAATGCAATATAGCTGTTGTTCCAGCACTGCACATATGTGAGCGTTAAGCCCCGTCCACACCTGCAACAGTGTCGAAGCAATATTCGACTTTGTTGCCAAAAAACGGCAATAATTTCGAACGGGTTTATTGTAAAATTTCGTCCTTTCGACAAAGTCGAATGTTGTCACGACATTGTTGCCGTTTTTAGCAACAATGTTGGCGGTTTTGGCAACAACGTCGAACGAAATTCTGTCCTTTCGACAATGTCGAAATGATGTTGAATTTGTTTCGACTTTGTCGAAAGAATCATTTGACTTGTAGTATTCAACCATGTTGTTTCGACACTGTGGCAGGCTGGTGTGGACGGGGCTTTATACAAACTTGGTCCGACATTGTGCGGTCCTGTGCTTTCAGTCGGCCCGCCGACGAGTCGGTCCACAGGTCGAAACAATAGACGACCGGCGTGGCTTTGGCGAGCAGTTGGTTCAAATAACGGGTCCGGACCGGGATGGCGTCACGTCCGTCCAACTAATGATTAACAGAGTCGAGCTGTATCCAACAACGCGCCGCCGTCTGTGACGTTTGGGGTATATCGGCGGGAGTGTCGGGCATTCCCCCTGGATATTTCCCCCTAACCCAAACCATAAACCTAACCCTAATTCTAACCTTACTAACCGACAGTTCCCCTGGAAAATTCCCCCTCGGACATTCCCCTTACCCGGTTCGGTTAGGGTTAATAGGGTTAGGGTAGGGTCAGTCAGTAGGGTACTTGGGTTACGTTAGTAGGGTTAGTATTAGGGATATGGTTACAGTTAGGGTTAGGTTTATGGATTGGGTTAGGGGGAATGTTCGATACTCAGGCGAAGTTTGCATTAGTCACTGGTGTCGTCACTGGTCTTCATTGTAATCTTGCACTACTAAGTTCGGTGAAGTGTCCGTCAGTCACACTGGGCGGGGCTTACGAGTGTCGTCAGCGCACGCCGCAGCTGCAGGCATGCGCGGCACAGCTGCAGCTGCAGGGAAGGGGGAGGAGCGTATATAGGAGAGCACGCAGTATGATAATAGACGGGTGGGCCTAGGTCGATGGCCCTAGTCTTTTTCCATTTGCCATAACATCCAGCGAAGTGTGCGGTATTGCCTATTAATAATTAGTACTGTCTCCACTCCTCTGAAAATAATTTGAACGTGGCTATAAGTCGGTCTACGGATTGGCGGTTTGGCGTAGCGGTAACGGCATTGGGCGTATCAACGAAGCTACTCTACGTCGAGCCCGGTTAGTACCGGGATGGGGTAACCGACCGTCTTCGGGCGGACATACCACCTCGCTATGTAACCAACCATCCAGGCCAACTCAGCCTCCTACCCTCAGCGGGACTGGGGATGAGCCAAAGTGCGATGATGCTGTGCAGCTGGATGGTAAAGGCAGGATGACTCATTCCATCCCTGCCAAATTCGTCAGTTTCTCGGTGTGTCTGTCTGTCTGTCTGTTGGTTACGTTCGTGAGTCCTGCAAAAGCGGCTGAACCGATCGAGATGCCGATTGGAGAGTTGTCTTTGGTTGGACCAAGGAAATATGTGTCAGATGGGGATCCAGATCACCATAGAAGAAGGGACAATTTCTGGGATTTGTCCTGCTCATTGGAAGCATTGGGGGTCTCTGATGCTGTGTACGCAGCAAAAGGGATAGTTCAATCCTCAACTAGATGGCTGTATTGTGTAAACTGCCCACAATACAGTGTTCGGCTCGAAGCGCTCGGCTATCTGTGCACAAGCTGTTTGCTTCCTACATTCGACGAGGCCTAGTGTAATGCGACTCAACAGTCGACGGTGATTGGCTGCCTGCGACTGAGCGATGTCAGCGTTATCTACCGTGTTGTCAACTCGCGTCGGACGTCGCAGAAACTTTGGAGAGGCTTCTGGTACGGAGTGTATAGGCCAGTGGAATGACTTTGAATTGATTCCAACGATAGAAATGGAAACTAAAAATCCCGTAGAGGGCTATTATGGTAGTGAATTTCCGAGGATCTGTAATCATTGCGGAGTTATGGCGGCCTGAACTCGTAAGACATTAAAACGTTTGGAGAAATTTTTGCGTTTTTTGGAAAAACGACCCGTACGGTAAAATTTTTAAAATTCTGTTCCGAAAGTTTTCCTCGCGTTACCAATCGACATGTTGTGCTCAAATTTCGTAAAAATTTGGCCAACGGGAAATCGGTGAAATCGTGCGTTGCTTACCTGACAAAAACAAAAATTCAGGCAACGCAACGTGATTGGCTGAAACAAGTTTGCCTCATGAATATTTTTTAACATGAGAATAAAATAATGATAATTAGCCTGAAACGACTATGAAACAACTCTGAAACAGTTTCAGCGTTTTATTTCCGTTTCGTTTCACGTGTAAAGCGCGTCTGAAATGAAACTGAAATAAAACTGTTTTATTTTAGTTTTATTTTACATGTAATCGTCGCATTAGATACTGGAGTGTGAGATCGAGAACCAAATGATCCCGTCATCATCAATTTTCGCAGTAAAGTTGCGCTCGTGCGGTAGGTTTCTCTATTCCACGCGCCAGCTCCCCTCCACCCCACTCCGCAGGAGACGCTAGCCCCCCAATCATCACCAGGCGATCTCGTCAATTCGTCGAGGGAAAGGTGCTGGAGAGGACGCGCGGCAGACAGTGCAAGAATGCGTTCCGAATTACCTCGGCGGCCGACAGCGCCGGCCATATTGCTTTCGTCGGCGAGTTGTTGTGTTCGGTAATGTGCATTGAGTTAGGTGCTTTCTTGATTGTTTCAACAAGGACCGACGACGGGCGACCGGCCGCGTGAAGGCGCCCCCGAAACAACGCCGCGCGACGCGGCGCCGTAATCTGTTTCGAATGAACGCCGAGAAGAACGAATTCCGGAAAGCGACGAAACGCGCCACCCCCGACCGGGACGGCGTCGGACTTGTGCGGATTGCGGACTCGTCCCCCGCGGACTCCGCTCCACATGTAGTTCGACAGTCCGCGAACGGTTTCGGAGTCTTCATTGACAGCGCATGCAGAGCGGTTTTTGTGCCGTAAGTAAGTAAGTAAAGTAAGTAGCTTTTTATTGCAATGTGACATTCGCACACTGTTACGTACTGTAAAAATACATATATCATATGTCATATATCAAAAAAGTATCGCCATAACGGGACGTAACACGACTGGCCCGCCGTGCAGTCGTGGAGCTATAATTACACTGGAAGCGGCATGATGTCATCGCCTGGCCTGCGCGGGTGAAGCCGCCTGCAAGCCCGCCGTGGAGCGTTACAGACCCCGACAGACGACGACAGACACCAGCAACCGTATAGTTTGGCCCCTACACTATGTGTAGGCGGGCCAGAAATAGCCAAATCTATATGGAGCAACTGGAGATTAGCAAAAAGTATAGTAGTAATAGTAGTAGTAGTAGTAGTAGTAGTAGTAGTAGTTTATTTGCATCCTTGCGGTCGATAGGCCGAATTACTTACGTTACATATGCAATATATATTCAATTTTATTGAGCAAATATGTAGCGAAACAGTATGAGCAAAATAAACAAACATAGTATTAGAATAAAACATGCACGAAGCAGGAAGTAACAATAAATTAATTCAGTAGCAATTTTTGTAGCACGTAATCAAGGGCGCAGACATGGTCTAATGTCGCATATGTCTGACTTCGCATATTTAAACTAAAAGAAGCCAGCACTCACAAAAGTGTATAGACCCCGCCAGCACTGTCTAATGTTGACTTTTGATCTTTTGACTCAAAACGTTTGTGTGTCAAGTTTGGTGATCCTATAGCTCTATCGTTTTTTTGAGATATCGTGCGCATAAACAGACAGACAAACTCCGGTGAAAACGTTACCCCGTCGACTGCCGTCACGTTTGAGGATACGGTGCGGAGGCGAAGCGTAAAGCGTTTTTTTTACCCTTCGCGGAGCGGATGCGGATGGCGGTCGGCGTATGCGGACGGTTTGCGGATGCAATTTCACGGAATCCGCGGTTCGCGGGAGGGCATTACGGCCGGCGCGTCGCGATGAGCGAACGACGATGTCTGCGCAGCAAACCAACTTCACGTGGCGCGCGTCGTCGCCGCCGTTGTTGCAGCGATTGCGGGACACCTTGGTGCTCGGGACAACACCTAGAGTGGGATGTTTTGATACAGTATCATATCAGAGTGCGTACGGTCGTTTATAAACTGGCCCGTTAGCGCCGGCCTGGTCTGCGGCTAGTCACGCGGGGCTCAGACGGACCGCGCGACGTGACGTTTTGTAAACAAAGGCTTGTGTTCAGTGTCGTCAACTTGCGACGGTCGAAGTAGGTTGACAGCACTGTGCGCGGTGTCATAAATAGCCGAAAAATCGGCAAAGTTCAGGGCTGGGGATCCCAGCCGAGGAAATACCTCGCGTGATGGCTTGTATTGACTGACAGTTGATGTAGTCGTATTTTAACGTGCTCCTACTGGTCGGTAAAGGTGGAGTCAGGTAATTAAACAGTTCGTAGTTAAGATTAAGAATTCTTTATTATTTATTTATTATGTCGGATGGGAAATCTACGTCGATATTTAGATGTCTTTGACAATATTAATAACATTAATAGTCGTATTTACAAAGCACACTGTCTGCTGTTAACTTTAATTATTAATATTACGAACCTCTGGTATTATATAAGTATCTGAGCCAGTGACGCAACATAAAGTCGCCTGTCTGTGAGTAGCTTCAGCGTTGCTTCTTTTTGGCTTGTCACCGAAGTGTGCCACAGCGCGGATCAGAGGAAGTTGGCACGGTGTCCCACTCGGTCGGTTGAGGAAGGCAGCCGTGAACTGAAAGCGTTCGTCGCCAGCTGTGTTCAATGACGCGACGCCGACACGCGCCACGAACCTGGCCAGCCGTCTCCTTGGCGGCGGCTGCGGAGGCTGGCGCGGGATGCGGGGATGAAAGTCACAGGTCGGCCGAGCATCGGTTCGCATTACGCCGTCCAAGAACAACGAGTGCGGCGTACGGCGCGCGCGCCGCAGACAGAGCTGCTTAAACGCGTTGCGTGACACTTAAAGAGCGTTCGCGCTGACGAGTACGCACGCGGGAACGGTCTAAAAATCTGGTTTGCTAGATGTTCGAACATCGTCCGCACGCCGTCGACGCCGTACGCCTACGCCGTCGACGGCGTGCGTGCGCCATCGACGATGTTCGAACACGTATATAGCAATGCTAGATAGATTTTTGAGACCGTTTCCCGCGTTCACACGCGCGGTCGACTGCGTTCGAACGCGTGCGAACGCGTCAGTGAGACTAGGTTTGCGTCGACGCCCGTGTTGTTGCTGCTGCTAGGTGGCGGAAAACGATGCAGGATGTTCTTGAATAAACTCATCGGTTGAAAATAAACATAACTATTACAATTAATACTGCAAGAAAACAGCAATATATTACCTAAAATTAGTGACGTTTCGGCAACAACTGTCGCCTTTTTCGAACTGATAACTCTCCGCTAGGAGTCGCTGCAGTTGTCGCAGCGGAGAGTAGTAAGTCGTCGTAGACATTGGATAGCAGGATGACCCCCTCGTCTCTGTTCATGACGTCTTGGGCTT
>Ga0209780_1000656_pt1 | contig 19513 bp, 10 predicted proteins | sample WorMetexBAHAMAS2_FD_187384 | JGI IMG/M metagenome (GOLD analysis project Ga0209780, IMG submission 187384) | Marine gutless worms symbiont microbial communities from Max Planck institute for Marine Microbiology, Germany - Inanidrilus exumae... | ecosystem: Host-associated > Annelida > Digestive...
TAATGCAAAAAATGGAAGTCACGAATTTCCGGAATTTTTGCTTGAAAAATTCCGGAATTTCGGGGCTTGGGGGAAAACGGAATTTCCGGAAATCCGGAAATCGGAATTTCCGGAATTGCAATCACTATGCACGACGAGGTGCCTCACGACAACCGCGTCAACGGTCAGTGTGATAAACTGGTGGCCGACGACCGTCACCAATTTATCACACTGACCGTCCACCTAAGTTGATAGCACCTGGAACTTTCGACGTCATAACTTCACTTCACGAAATTTAAATGGTTCATATGACTATGTTAGAGATGGTTTGTTACCGTCAACCTATCTACCAAATTTGAAGTCTCTATTTCCACTCACTATGGAGATACGAAAGGCGATACAAAATGTCAAAAATGGGGTGGTTTGGGATAGTTAGGGTCACTCAAGGTCACTGGAAAATAGTACCATTCAATAGGGCGCATACGAGTTCCGATTAGCCTTCCATAGTAACTGTGTACCTGTTTCTGAGATATAGCGAGACATCGGTCGAAAATCGCCGATTGTAACCTACCCCACCTTCGTTTGGCGCCAGCGTTGTGGATAACGCTGTTCGAGTTTCGTCGAGATTTTTAGCAACAGAAACTACCTGGGCTATCACATGGCGTTCTTCGCTTGGTCTTACGTTTAGCCGTTTTGGTACAGTGCCAGCTTGTGACAGACAGACAGACGAACGGACAGGGACAGACGGACAGACACAACGAAAGCGACAGCATATACCGCGGTATAGCATGGATTCACGCGGTACAAACGTAGAAGAACGTAGAAGAACGTCTGCCGATGGACGGTGCTGTTTTGCCGGTCGGCGACTGCAAGAAAGAACGACAGCGGAAATGAGACCCGCCAACCTCCCCTCCCCGCAGTAGCCGATGTGTCAGCGAGCGACGTCAACATGGTTGAGGCGATGAGGTGAACGAGCAAGACTGGAGGACATCGATTAGTGTCTAGTGAACAACATCTGTCGATGACACGCGACGCCGCTTGGCTTTTATACAGTGGCGAATCCAGGCGAGCGGACGTGGACGCTGCAGCCCAGATATTGCACAGCAACTGACTGACAGCAACATAAACACATTCGGCCATTTTCCTGCCCACCCACCGGGCAAAAAATTGAAATATGTGCAATATTTGAGCAACGTTCGCGAACCAAGATAAGCAAAGCTGTTTGGTTCGTGGTAGCTGTGACCCCAAACGACCGTCGATACAATGGCTTTGACCCTATAACCCCTACCAGAGCTCTGGCACTGGCCATGCTGAAGCTGGAATATTGGCCCAAGATACCCAAATCCGGCCTACCGTTTAAGATCCTGCATCTGACGCTACCAACGACTAGGGAGACCATGCAGTCACGTGCTAACGGGGTTAGTCGCGACGTTTGCATGTGAATTGAAAAGCGTATATACGTGACGTGCATGTGCAATTTCAACCGTCATATCGCAATGCCACAGCTCATATACATGTACATGTTCCCCTGGGACAATCCCGTAAAATTTCCCGTGAATTTCAACAGATAGCCAAGGCACCAAACGCCGAAGACCAATTGCCGAAAATTTTAGCCGGCTCAGTAGGGCGCACGAACGTTACAGACGAAAGACAGACGACAGACGGACGGGCGATAGCATATAGCGAACTGATAAGAAGTGATATATGGCCTGCAGATCTGTGGCAACGATCTGCATCAGTGTGTGCTCGTCGAGGAGCGACGCTACACGGCGCTGACGACGACGGCGCTAAAGCCAGAAGAATATGACGCCAGAGATTCTCCCTCAACCATGGCTTGCTGAACACACGCACCAAAGACTGGGAACCATAGCAATAAAAACTGCAAAGAAGATTTGGTCAGATACTTGTCCATATGATGTCAGTCCAGAGTAGGCCTAGATGCTGGTATTTCAGACATATCATTTTTTACCGTACGTAGCGTACACAGGTGTCTGCCGTCGATATGGTGTTCTATAATACTGTACATGTAAACGGATGTTTCGTGTTGCGTTGTTACAGAAGTCTGGAGTGGCCACTGCTCAACTGGACGTTACATTGATTTGTCTCGTGTATGCGGCAGCATATTAAGTGAACAACACGTATGCACGGTCACATAACGTGTGTGCATTGATCAGTGGTCACTCCAGCCGCAGTCATGGCCACTACTCGACTCCTACTGGACTCCGATTATGTTGAAAATTCTGGACACGTTTTTCTTGCTGTTATGTTAATACATTTTCGATCCAGAAGAAACTGTTCGTTTATCTGCTGAACCTTAGGCCCCTAATGAAATTCCTGCATTCATAAACAAGTAGGCCCCTATGTCGGTCCTCCTTATTATCGGGCGGAAACGTAGGCCTACGCTGTTTCGCAGCGAATGTTTACAGTTCAGAGAATAGTTCAGCTGTTGAATACACTCCCATGAGGACTGAAGGTAAATTACGGCAACTGGAGGGGGCAAATCTCGCGACCAGCTGTGTCCCAGATCCAGTGAGTTGGGTCCTGGGAGTTCATCTTCTGGAAATTTTTGAAAATTTTTGCTGAAAATGCACGGTGCATCTATGTTGCCTTTTTACCGGTAGCGCTTATTTACTGCGGAAACAACTGCTGTGTTGCAAAATATTGCCACCGCAATTATAATCATTCATCATAATAATTTATCAAAATATTTTCCCATTTTGGTGGTATCATTGCTCCTTTCATGAAGAAATTTCCTCTTAAGCAGGCTGTATGCAACAGTAAGCATCATTAAATATACGCCGTTGCGACTAATTCCTCCGCTGTTGATCCACCATCCAGTCTATATAGAGACGCCACCGCTGGGTGTCGTCGCAACATCTTAATTACACGACGACCACTAATGACGTCTACTGAGCACCTCGACTTCATCCTCCTCGGCCAGGGGCAGGAAGGGAAGAGGGAGATACCCTTCCCCCGCCATGCGTGGCTATCTGTCGCCGCTTTGTCTTGTACTGTTGCGATACGTACATGTGACGTATCACGGTATCAGAGGCCAGCAGCAGCAGCAACCGAACCTTTGTGTGATTGAATATCTCCGCTTTGCATTGCACAGTGAGTCAAAAGCTTCAGTCGACATCGTCACTCCAGTCGAGACAGGTATGGCGCTCTTGCTGTTCTCCGATAAACACGTAAATTTGCAGGTATGAACAGCTCGCACAGACAAGCCGCTGACAGCTCACATCTTATTAACCTGTTAATTTACCGCTTCAGTACGAGACATCTTAAAGAGTTAGTTAGTTCGTTCGTTGGAGTTTAACTGTTTAACGCCCATTTTCAGCACAAATATGGCTATATCAGAGACGAAACATTTTGAAGGAGTATTATTAGGCTATATCAGGCGTCGGAAGCTAAGCTTTCGAACTCTGCCCTGTCATTTGCATTTCGAAATGTGGTGTGCGTAATTTAATCTTCCAAGGAAATAGTTTCTGCTTTGGTTTTGGGTTTCATTGTCGGCGTCATTAGGCTTTATGTTATGAATGACTATTTGTAAAATATTTAAAAGGAATACAGAACTAGAAATTGCAAGCATCGCCGAGCCGCTGCAAAACCGGCAGCATAGCCTACTACACGTTCCAACTTTTAAATATGGGGCTGGCTCCCTTACTTCCACATTCACCGATCCATAGAAAATTTGGTAGAGTGAACCTCCGTGCTCTTCCACATCATATTTCACCAATATAAGTCGGTACTTCGTGTCAGGTCTACGGGGCCTTAAACTTTAAAATTGGCCGATTTTAGAACATTTGGGGCTTTCATACCCATCCTCCCAAATTTCTTAAAATTTAGAGCATAAGCACCCAACCCCTGCGCCGATGGAGATGAAATTTGGCGTGGAGGAGTCGAATATGGAGGACTCGACCACTCCAGATTTTACCACATCGGTGCAACGTGATCGAAAACCCCAAATAAACATCTGAGTGACCGAAATAACGGCGTTTGCACTGCAGGCAATCTGGGCGGTAACACTCGATGAGATACAGGTGTTATCAACCTCAGTCTGTCTGAATCTAGTACCCTAGTCAACGTTTCTCAGCGTCAAAGTTTTTCCTTCTGACAGGGGGCGTCTATCCCCCCAGAGGCCATGGTGCATTCCCCCAAGATGGCCGGATGGGTTCCCCCAATTTTTTTATTATTGTGCACCTTAAATGTTGTGCTGACAGATGATATGCCCTTCCTCGCCTTTGACAGTCATTTTGAAACTAAAGTCAGCCAAATAAGCCAAATAATTAACAAATATTATAATGATAAACATAATGGCAAATTGATAAACAATGAAACTGAACTGACTTGAACAGTGCTGTCGTACTTAAAATAATCTTTATAATGCATTGCACGTAAGCGACAACGTTCAGATTTGTTGTGTTAAAACGTTCTTTTTGTGTTGTGTTTTTCGTTCTTACATCAAATAGACCTAGATGCAATACAACGACCATGAAGTGTGTAACTGTATTTTTGTGACGTGTCGGCTGTTTATGATTACAATAATTTTGCTATGAATGATGAGTGAAGATGGCGCTTTTTAAAACTGCGCAATTGTTATTGTTTTTGTGCTAGCCATTGATTTAATGTATGTTTACTTGCACTGGTTATGATTTATGATGTAAGGTAACACGGTTGTTGTCCTTGGGTCTTGGTCTTGGTTTGGAGGCGCCTTGAGGCAGCACATGAGCTGTCTTGGTCTTGCAAACATGGTCTTGATTACATCACTGTCCGGTAGAGCGAGCGATCAGCCTGTATACACAGCCGCGAATGTAGAGCCTACTGGGAAAGATTCAAAGATAGGCCTATAGCAAACAACTACACGAAAGAAAGTAACAATTCAGCCGTTTCTGGTAAAGTTGGCCTACAAAAATACCATAACAGTGAGATGCGATGCCATTTTGCGCAGAGAATTGGGTGTTTAGAATTTTAGAAAGGCGAGGAGCGATACCTTTTAATAATTTAACTCACCCAAGTGTATCGACTTAACGCGATTTTTGAGTATAAATTTGTCGATTTCTCAGTGAACTACGCTACAGTTCTTGTATTCACTAACTCACCCATCCCGTCCTAAAATTCAAATGCAAAGAAGTTGAATGTAGATGTAGACTTAAAAGTAAATCGAACTGTGTAGCCTAGACCAACTGACGTAGGCCTAGTCATCGCCACAAAGCGTGTCTAATTCGCGCGACTTATGGCACTGTGTAAATTTAATTGACTGATTTATCAAATATAATAGTTGTAGTATATTTGGATTGATTGATGTATTGATTGTTGTGATAGAGCTCAACGCCGGGAAGTACCGAGCAACTAATGCTGCCGCCAGTATTGATAGTTCTGTTCGTGACGGCTACGCTGTGTGCCGTCGTCGCCATCATCTACGCTTGTCTCTATTACACTCGCATCAATCCCAGGGCAGCAGCGGCACGACGCCGACTCCGCGGCACTGTTGGCGGGAAAACGGGTCACGTGACCGTGACGTCATCAGCAGGTGCGACGACGACCAATCCAGCGGGTAGCGATGACGAACATTCGCCAGTCATCACCAGCCAACTACCGATGACCGCCACGCATTTGTTCCTCTTTCGGAAAACGACCTGACTGTATTCGACCGGAACAATGGCACTGGATGAGAAGGTTGTTACATTTGGAAGCATGGAAAGGAGAATGGGAGGGGAGGCGAGGGGTATCCACCCACTTTTGCCCCCTCTTCGCTGCAGTACCAAATATGGCCTACATTCAAGTCAAGGGCATATGTACCAATCATCCCCAGTATAATTTGAGCGTGGAGTCCAAAGGATAAACAGACTTTGTAGTCAAACAAAGAAGTTTGGAGTCCAAAATACGTTTGTACTCGAGATTAAAAAAGATTTGGACAAAACAAGACCGAAAGCCTAATTGAAGTACGAACATACGTTAATGGAAGGTTAATTTGCGGTGAAAAAACCGGCCTTAAATATGCCACTATAATTAATTCCGCCAGCAAAGTCGAAGTTGCTTGCAGTTAGACAAGATCAGACTTGTTCAAAATACTGTGACAAGAACGTAAGTGAAAGTAATAGTAATAGTCCGAAAAATTATACCAGTAAATAGTGAAACAATGCTACAGAAATAACAAAGCAATCGTAGATATCAGACTTCGCCCGCGCGGTGTGCAATCCCGCCCCAACTTCGCAGCCTATAACAGACCCGTCGAACGCTTACAACCAATCGTCTGCCCCTGTCGTGTGCACGCCGCTGCATGGACCAGTCCAATTCGCAATTGTTATGAATGTTAGACTTGTCGGGCAGATGTTTCCCCTTCATTAACCGAAGTCCCATTGACGCTAAACTAACTTCGTTTTTCTACGTTCATGCATCATGTATATTTGTTTCTCCGCCAACGTTCACCGTTACCATAGTAACAGTAGGTACTGCGACGTGCGTTTCGGCAATTCTTCCCATTAATCGACAAATTTCTCCGTTCCTCTTTTACTTTAGTTAGCGAAGAATTTCGAAATACTTAGTCAAAATTATGCTCTTTAATAATAGGAAATTGAATTTAGTTCGACTTTACGGTAAATATGTAAATTTAAGCGAAATTGGTCCTTCGTAGCGAAATTCATACCGCTATTAGTCCATTATAGAAAAAAAACATGTCATCCACAAAACCGAAAGTACATAACGTATCGCAACGACGCCAGAGGACTGCTCGAGCCACAGCCATAGGCAACATGCACAAAAAGTTGGTGGAGATCGCGCGTGTGGTTCCGGAAATATACTCGCGGACAGACAGACAGACAGACAGACAGACACAAACACACACAAGCATACTCATCACAATACTTAGCAACCGCTACTTTTTAATTGAGTAAACGTAATAAAAAGCAGCAGAATGTTCGGCCCAAACTCTGCAACATTTGTATATGACAAGTTATGGTTGCTTGAACTTGAGTATCAGGCATGTGCAAAGTCACGTTTATAGGGCCTATATTCACGTAATTTTGTGTAAAATCTGGTCACGTAACGAATACAGAAACTTAACAGTTTAACAAACAGATAATACACACAACTAAAATAAACTTTGCATGAAGTGTTTTTTAAATGAATTTTCTTTTAATTTTTACATTTCTCAGGTTGTTTACTTCCATAAATGTTATTTACAGAATGTAATGAAGTTAAAGTTAAAATAAATGGAGAAAAATCTACTTCGTTCGAGAAAAAGTAGGCTAACTCCTCCTACTTGGAGCATTACGTTGCAGCTGAAAATAATAATTTTAGATTTTACTTAAATATTATAACGCGTTACGTTTAACTGTTCACTGAGCCAGTCTGGACAACATTTACAGCAGTCAGTAACGACGAGAAGAGAAACAGTAACAACAGATTAAACTGGCTCTTCATCTGCGTTTGAGCACACGCGAATATACCATCTTGTATTACTGTTGTGCTTTTGATTGTAACGACAGAAGTTTATGCGAAACATGCAGTTTCCTAAAAATAAAAAGGCAAAATAATGGAATTGAAATCAATGCTAAAATAAAACTAAATTATAGGAATACATAGAATAAAGTAATACGATAAACAATGATTAAATAACAATTGTAATGAATTATTACTACTTTATTAATAATTTCGTTGTTTAATGATAACGTAAACGGTCTCGTCTGCAACTCCAGAAGCTGTACGAAGTGGGCGAACTATAGATATTACAATTTACATAAATTCAACGCCATGTACTGACAGGATTGTCTGCTGGGCAAACCTACTTACTTATCTGTTTATTTATTTACTTACTTGTTTATTTTATTATACCGAATTACAACAATATATACAATCTAAATAAATTAGCCCCGTACGGGACTGGCGGTCGACTCCTACTTACTGCCAACTTCAAAGTCACGTGACACAAAAACTGGGACAAAATAAAAAATCCGGCACCGAAAAGTTTTAGGTATTATGCCCTAATTTAAGAATCCGTGGTCATTTGCCAGCCCCCATTATAAATGGGGAGGAGATAGCCTTTGAAAATGGCCAAATTTCCGACTTCAAGGGCTCGTGACCTTGAACTTGACCTTGGATACCGTCATGTATCACTCATTGACCTCTACCTACATACCAAATTTCGTTGAAATTGAATAAACGTTGTGTGGACGGACAAACGTACGGACGTACGGACGGGCGGACGGACATTTGAGACCAACTTTATCAGGTCGACTCGGAGGAGTCGACGTAATAAAAGTAAAAATCACACAAACACAAAATGCACGCATTACAATGAAAATTAATGCGGCCGTTGTTGTTCTATTATATATGATGCGGCCAAGAAAATGACGTTTCAAGTAGTGCTTATTTAATTAAAATACATGACAGCTAATTACTCCCGCGAGCTGTCGTGTGTGTGCGTGGTGGAAATAATTACTCGGAAGCCACCTGCTGACGACTGCGCGACACGCAGTTGATCGGTTTGAGACCTTATCGGACGCTCGCACGTGATGTCAGCCTACACAGGTAATAAGCAATCAATCTGCGACGTCAGCACATCAGGTGTTTCCGCTGCGCTGTCCTCACCTAGCCTATATAAGTAGATTCTGGTGGTGGACTCGAATGCGGAAGAACGTAGAAGTGATATCGGATAAGGTTAGGACGTTATCGGTGAACACAGCACTGCACGTTCGGGTTTGTGAAGACTGTCGGTTCGAACACTAAGGAACCGCGACGGACATTACTCGTCTCCCTTCCGCGATTTTTGTTTCGCTAGCCGAAATGTCGATGGATTTCAGCGTACCCTTGGCGTCTGCGCTATTGCCGACGATGCTGCTGCTATTCTTCTGGTTGGCAAGGAGACGGCGTCACGAGCATGACGTCACACGGGCGCCAGCTGTTGCAGGTGCGCTGCCGTTGCTAGGCAACGCGCTAAAAATAGATCGACGACGTCCTCATTTTACACTGACCGATTGGGCGAAAATCTACGGAAACGTTTACAGGTAAGTGACAATGGGGCTAGATCTGTCTACAACGGTGAACGTCAAGCCAATAAGATTGTGGGCTGTCGGGCACAAAGTAAAGTATGCGTCTATTTGTATAGCGCGTTTTACCGCAAATCGCCTCTAAAATGCACTCAGACATGGATCACACAGTTTTACCTGCAAAGTACACCATGCCTGCCTTTACTCCCAGCCGCAGAACATCAACGCCCTTTGGCTGGTACTCATTTTACCGTCCCGCGGAGGGTAGAAGGCTGAGTCGACCTGGGTGGTTGGTTACATACCGAAATAAAGTGCCGCCCCGGGAGTCGAACCTGGACGGTCACCCATCCCAGTACTAACCGGGCTCAGCGTAGGTTAACTTCGTTGATCTAGACCAACGACGCTACCACTACGCCACGCCACCACCATAAAGTGTGCACTATTTTAGTTGTTTGTGCTTTGTTGTTTTTTTAAATATGTACTGGCTGCCTTTTTGGCGCAATAAACGATTAGTACTATGAATTACTGGTAGGCAGCATGATTTTATGAAATTTCACCAAGTATGCAATAGTATTCTTCTCAAAAATACTAAAATACTGTCAACTGTAATTAACTGGCGAATTTCGTTGTTACAAAAGCGTAATATGCTCATGACCGTTGCCATTGCTTTTCATAGCGTTCTTTCTGAATGGCTTTCAATCTGTTTCTATACTGACTCGTTTGCCTCGCTGTCTGTGTCGGATCTTTGACGTTTTTTCTGCTCTTGATTTCTTTTCTTCCTGCTTGTTATTCTTTATGAGTCTCAGATTAGCACGGTTGATCAGATCAAGTAAGACAGTCTCAAGATGCTATGTGTAAATGGCTTTGTCGCCGTTTTTAAAAACAAAAGTGACAAACAAACTACCAGAATAACGCGTAGGGCGAAGAAAGTAGTCAGATATCGAACCATTTGGTCATTTGAGCCAAATTAATTAGTAGGCCTACAGTAGTTTTCTACGAATGACACTGCAATTGGTATCGTCACATGTCATATTTTACAGTTAAAATATGCATATAGCGCAACCAGATCCCCTGGTTGGATTTAAAAAAGGAAAAGGGAAGAAAGAATGAGAAGAAGGAGATATAAGGAAATGAAGGGAGAAAAGACATAGAAAAGAAAGTAAAACTGAGGAAAGTTGTGCGAAAACACGGGAAGAATAATAAGGAAAAAGTGGGAAGGAAAAGGACGGGAGATCTCGTGGTCGATACTATAAGCATCATGTATAAGTAAGTAAGTGAACAGAGTGGGAATAAATAACTAAACAGAATAATTAAATAAATTGCTGAAATAGATAATTTAAATAATTAAATAAATAGCATGTAGCGAGCTATGCGGCATGTAAGGAAAATAACGTGTAAGTGAAGTACAACCGACATAAGCGTCGGAAGCGTCTGAGAAGGTGGGCGAGCCATGCAGATAAACACCGGTAATAAGGCGACATCGTGCTCAGCAGTGATGTGTGCGGTATAGGGCTAGGTGACCATACATTGGGCACCGCAATCCGGGAGACCGAGACGATCGCTGAAGGCGCGAATCGTAGGGTGCAGCGCCACAGGCGCGATCCGTCGGAGGTTCAACTTTGCGTCTGTGGGAGCGTCGGGAGGTCCCCCAGCGTGGTGATCGTGAGGGGCAGAGTCCCGGCCGCCAGCGATTTTTTCGTATATACAGATGAAATCTGAGCTAATTTTTGGCCACCGATGCGTAAGAATACGACTGCAGAGATGGGCAAATCGGGACAAATCCGGAACACCAAGCCAAAAACGGGACAAATGGGCGTCCCGGGAGAATTGTGATTTTTCCCGGGATCGTCGTTAAAAATTGGGACTGTCCCTGAAAATCCGGGACTGATGGTCACCTTAGTTTGGGGTCACCCTATGCAATAGTTTGACTTTTCACGAGATATAGAATGCATCCTACGTATATTCAGGGGCTGACTAAATCACTCTTTAGGTGGACGTTGGGCGACGACCATAAACTACGATTACATAGCGAGTTTTGCCTTAAAGAAGTTTGTTTTCAGTCATGCAGCCATTACACTATAGTGGAATATTTAATTTTATCGGGGCTATATACGAGGCTCGAAACTGAGTATGCCAGAAATAGCTGAGGCCCACATGTAGAGGCCAAAAAGTGAGCGGGTCGAGACCTAATAACTTCAGCCGCCGCGGAGAGAGAGAGAGAGAGAGTTCATTTGCCACATCGGAGCGATGACGAGCAGTTGTGCCAGTAGGCAGCTGTTCAGACCTGTGTGTTTAATTGTTCATTACACCAAGCTTTTTAAACCGCACCAGTCTGACTCCCGGACTGCCTCCACGCACCTTTGCCTGGACCGTTTCTTCTGAGCTACTTGGTTTTTATTTTATTCTTTTCCTTATTCTTTCGATTCTGCGCCGTGCGCTAGATTAAGCTGGCCATCCCGTCAGCTTTTGAGCGCACGGTAATCTACCGTATCGTATCGTATCGTATGATATGTGAGGTTGATCGATAACTTACTGATGTTGATACAGAAAAGACAACGTATACTTGTTTTTTTATCTGCCGCAGATTTCAATTGCTCGGCGAAGAAGTGGTTGTCTTGAATTCTCCATCCTCGGTACGCGAGGCCCTCGTTATTTAGCGTTATCTGTAAGGACCAGTTGCTACTGAGACAGTATTTTTGCTGTCTTGCTATCTCGATGCTGGGTTCAGTGGATGCTGTAAACGGCGGACCTTGCTACGTGAGGCCCTCGTTATCAGAGACCCGCTCTTTGCCGGGCGTCCGGAATTCTACCGTGTACGCTACGGTTTCCACTTTCACGACGACGTCATATTTACGACGGACAGCGCCAAGTGGAGATGGATGAAGCAGCTGTCCTCTCGGCTGCTGAGGACGACGATGAGTTGTCATGACAACAACGCTCTTAGTGACGAGTTACGACGACTTGGTGGCGAGCTGGCACAGCTGCGTGGACAAGATGCTGACCCGTCCTTTGTTCATCAGACTGCATTCTTTGCTACACCAGTCACCTTGAGTGACCTTGAACAACCTTGAGCAACCTTATGTCTTCACTTCTAGCATACTTAATCGGATGACCATGATTGGACTTACGATTAAGTGAATCTCATTCCAAATCTGTCTTGTACTCCGTATTTGAGACTGATTATTGTCCTTTAAACCGCTGTATTCGTGGCCACCAATGAGTGACCTTGAATGACCTTTTGCATTCAAGATGGTTGTCTTTAATGCCTTCGGTGTTGCAACGACTCTGCTAGAGCTTGTTCAGCTGAGGTCGTCAAAGGCTGCCTTGTACGCATATTGTTTCTTCGGATTCTACTTTCAGTAATGTGGGATCTTGAGTGACCTTGAGTGACCTTATGCCTCCAAGTCCTTTATCCAGTGATGTCATCAATTTTTTCATGACTATGAAGTCCTGCAGCACACATTATTCAATGCTGCATCTTTAGTTTTTATTTGAGCCCGTCATTTGTTCTTCAGACTGCAGTTAATATGTAATATGCCTGTATTGCTGATGGTGCTATTTCTTCGGATTCTACTTTCAGTAATACGGGATCTTGGATGACCTTGAGTGACCTTGAGTCCTTTATCCAGTGATGTCATCAATTTTTTCATGACTATGAAGTCCTGAAGCACATATTATTCAATGCTGCATCTTGTATATAGTTTTTACCTGAGCCCGTCATTTGTTCTTCAGACTGCAGTTAATAAGTGATACTCCTGTATTTCTGATGGTGTTACTTCGATGGCGTCAGTGTACCAGTGGTCAATTGGCTTCGAATGGACCTTACCATCATCCAAGGCTGTCGATTTGAACAGATCCTTTGTTCTGCAGACTGCTGTCTTCAACGCTATCAGTCTTGCTGTGAGTTTAGTGCAATAGCATTACTTTCCGGCAACGTAATTTGAAAGTGATTAATTAATTAATAGCCTGCTTGCGTTCCGTAAGTAGAAGGGGCAGAACACAATCTATTGTCCCCCCCCCCAAAGACAAAATAACATGTGTTCGTATAGGCCTGCTTCATTCAGTTGCCTCTAGTACTGTGTTTTCGTTTAAAACTTCGACAACCGGTCTAGTGTGTTGGACGTAAATATTAGTAGGCTAATCCTTGTATTGAAATGTATTCATTAAAGTTTTTATTTCGGCCTATAATACTAACAGTTATGATTAAAATTGATTTGATTTGTTGTGAAATGATTCAATAATATTCATTGGTATTTAGTTAAAATGCGCCTAACTGGCCGAAGTTCTCCAACACCGGCATAAGTGCTAATATCGTTCACAGCTGACATTGCGTTTATGCATAAATGAAATGAAAATAAAAACTGTGTGTAGGCCTAATGGCTCCTTGCGTCTTCCGCTATTTAAAAGTTCTGGAAAAATAGTAAATGAGAAATTGAGAAATTGAGAAATTTTTATTCCAAAGTTACGTTTTCTGGAAGTAAACAACAAGATTTGAATTCCGAGGGAGGTTAAAAAAATGAAACCACAAACACACCACTGATATTCTGGATCATATCAATATCAAGAAAAAGAGCCAGTTTTTTGGCGCCGCGAAACAAGTGTGAAGATTTACTTACTTACTTACTTACTTACTAGTTTTGCAGACTTGTGTGTGTGTGTGTTGACTAGTAGGTGGGACATTTGCTTGTAGGTCTACGGACGGCGTTATAACTGCCACGACGCTGAAATGTTCGCCTACAGACGCGCTACGAGGTTATTCAGTGAAGCGTGTTCACCGGTTGATGGAGCTGAGCTGGATGCGTTTCCATGGTTACGCCATCTGCCTCACAATCCGTTGGGAAAGATGACAATTGCACGCGAAACACTCGATAGTTTTATCGACGAGGAGCTGGCCAAAGTTAAAGTCTGTTTTATGTAGCTTTATTCGCAAATAAATAAATAAATAAAGTAGACGTGCTGCATGTCCGATTAACTGAGTTGCATGCAGCACACCAAAACCTGTCCCCCCAGCTATTCGCACCCTTAGTGTAAAGGATTTTCAAAATTTTAATTTTTCAATGGTCAGAACGGTCAAGAGGGTAGAACTGCATCACTATGCCAAATTTTGTCGAAATCACTTCAAACGTGGCCGAGATATCGCGATTTTTCGATATATCATGATGGCGGCCACCGCCATCTTGGATTTTCTAAATTTACATTTTTAACGGTCGGAACGGTCAAGAGGGTCAAAAAACATCACTGTGCCAAATTTCGTCGAAATCGCTAGAATTGCGGCCGAGATATGGCGATTTTTCGATTTTTCAAGATGGCGGCTGCCGCCATCTTGGATTTTCGAAATTTGAAAATTTTAACATTCGTAACAGTCAAGAGGGTCGAAGGCCCACACAGCAGCGCATAATGCTGTCACATCAGATCAGATCATATCATTTAAAGGCTGGCAAAATTTTCAAGGCTGGAATTTTTCAAGTTTAACTACTTAAACTTTTATATTGCAGAAACTAGTATGCATATTTTAGTTGTATAGTTTACGTAAAATAAATAGTAATCAGTGTGGTTAAAACGATTTATGTTTCTACTGTAAATTATGCATCACACAGTTTACACTCATATTGTGATCTGTTCGTTGCGTAGACTGCGTATTGTCGTGGAAAGTGTTCGTGCTTGCTGGATCGTCTGCTCGAGTCACGTGACTCCAAGCACCTGCTTACTGACAGTTCTTTGGCGGTAACAGACGAAGACGTCAGATGTCTGTTTATAGATATCTTGATTGCAGGTAAGACAGTGCGGCCTTTTGCCAAATTACTTTGGACAATTGTAATTATTTTCTTTTTTGTTATATATTTTTGTATAAGACCCGAGGAAAGATAAAAATAAGAATGCTGGACGAGTAGGCCTATGGGATTGGTCCAACATGTCGACAGTCAAAGTATCGTCAAAAGCACCGAGTTACAGCGCTGTATCGCAACAGAACCAAAGAACCATGTATTAGATGGGGAGGGGCCAGCCCCAAAGAAAATGGACAATTTTTCTGGGGAATGACGGCCCATTGTAAAGTATAGGGATACTGTACCGTGAGCTGTGCAATAATGGTTGAACGCTAACGTTCGTGCAGTACACCAGTGGAAAGCTCTCGTCCTCGGCACTATACAGGTGTAGTTCGCTAGGAGGTCGACAGAAATTAACCGACTTAAAGCAATATGTTTTTCGCAAAACATGCAGCAAATATTATTTGCGTCGCCGTTGCAAACCACTGTCCAAACGCTTCGGCCGTTCGGTGTGACGCTTCAACCAATGACAGCGCGCGCGAATCGCTAATGTTGAAACCGTTTAAATGAAACGTTTTTCGACTGCGAGCGACTGAACATTGGTGAGCGGGGGCGATGCGGCCTTTCGTCAAATTACTTTGACCACTTGTTAATATATTATTATTGTACAACGAGTTCTAGAGAATGTTGAATTGTTGTTGACAGGAACTTTGACGACGTGGATCGCGCTGAACTCGTTTGTTCTTATCATGGTTCATCACCAGGATGTCCAGCAGAATCTTTTCCAGGCCATTTCCAACAGCATCGGCATGGACACACTGCCGTCCGTTAGCGACCGGAACGGACTGGACATAATGGAAGCGACCGTGTTGGAATTACTTCGGTATATTTCGCACGTTCCTCTGGGCCTGCCGCACCTTACCACCGACGATACAAGTGTCGCTGGATTCTTCGTGAAGAAGCACACCAAGGTAGCAGTTCTTTCACGATAGACTTAGATACAATCAGATCAGTACAATGGCGTATGTATAATATGTCACAATACTGTCTGCAGTTGAATATGCGAGTTTAACGAGCACAGGCCACTCCAGACAGCGTTGTGACCTACTCATTTCATGACCTACGCACTTGGTCTATGAGTTGGGCGCACAGTCACTGTAGACAAGTCACAAGTGTTAATGGCTGCACAGTGGACCTGCGTCTCTGATAAACCGTGTAGGACTCCTACGGGCCAAATGCAGCGTCAGTTTAGTATGAAGCTACAGAGGTAGAAACGTATGCAGTAGCCATAACTAATTTAATTGTAAATTTTTATGTTTATTTGGACACATTTCATATTCAGAGACTTTGAACAATACTAGATCTTTGCAGCGATCAATGAAGTGTAATGTGTAGTCAGATATATAGTGTTCATTCTATAGTGTCTGGAGTGGAATAACGGGTCGCAACTCGCTGTACACAGACAACGGTGACCGACTGATGTCGCAAACACGTTCACACACGACGGCTACGATTCAGTGAACATCATCAACAACAAACGCTCTTGTTTGTGACAGTTGTTGGTCTGCGGTTGTCTGTGGTGAAATACGACCCGCTATTCCATTCCAGACACACTGGTAGAGAGAGAGATAGGACCGAGAAATTAGGTCATAAAATAAGACATTACACAAATCACAACATTTGCAGTACTACAACATTGGGCGATGAGCCTCGTGAGGTGAGAAGTACTAGTTTGTATACTGGTTAGGCTTTACACATTTCCTTACGAAGACCGCCCAGTCTTCTGACGTCACGATCAGCTGGAAACGTTATAAGTCTTTCAACAAGTCTTTCAACAGAGGAAATGGATTTCTTAGAGTTTTCGCATGTACCCGTGAACAAAATTGGAAAGCACTCATGGAGTTCAGTTGGTCTGACGCGTAACGCTCAATGAGAATAAGTTAAATATGTATAACTCTATAGTCCCAAGATAACGTCTTATAACAGTAGCCGTATAGGCCTAGTGCAAAAAGTCTATGACCAAAACCATTAATGGGCACAGCGCGCCAATAAGTATGCTGGCACGCTGGTCGATGGTTTTCTCGACAGGTGTTGATCAACCTGTGGAAGATACATCATGACGAATCTACGTGGACTGTTCCGTCGCCAGGAGTCCACACCTGGATTGATTGAGTCCTCGCGCATGGATCTCGAATACACCTACAGGCCTACTTATTGATCCACTGTATACGTGCATCAGGTAGTTCAACTACCTTGCATGGACCGATCTACCATTAACGTGGACTGCACCTCGTCTCACAAGACTGCCTGGATTGAGTCTTCGTGAACTAATCCGTCATCACGTCCTCCACTTGCTTCACAGGAACTGATCCACAGTCAGTCCACCTGGATTAATTGAGTCCACGTGGACTGATCCGTGGAACTTTCGGCCTGAAAGATTTCTAGACTCGTCGGGACAACTCCTGCCGTCCAGTCACGCACTTCGTCAGAGGTAACGTAACGTAACGTTCGGCCCACCAAGACCATCACTTGCTGTTTCGGCGTAGTCGTTACGATAAAATACGAAATGGGCGTATCCAGCAGTGGTCCTTGGGCTGCCGATCTAGGCTACCGATTAATTTTGCACAATATTTTTTATCAAGGATGGAAATCGATTGACGTACGCTGTACACTACTCGCCAATAGGGGCCTACGCAAATAATGAACAATCTTCGTAACGTCGTATACAGCAAAGTGCAACGAAATCTTAGTATCTCTAGGCCCGCCGTTATATTCGGTCTTGGGCATGACAATCGACAGAATGGGACAGGACGACACTCCGCAGTCAAAAGTTCTGGCTACGCCAGTCCGATATGACATACGACAATGGGTCAACCATTCGAACACTTTCGATCTGCAGATGTTCTCTTTCCAGTCCGGACCAAACTCGCCAAGACGATAAAATAGGTTCGTACAACTTTCGCCCGTGTCTAACGTAGGCCTATGGATAGGGCCTACTTATCTGGCTTAGGTAAATTTCGAAAATTAAGTTAGGCGTACAATAATCTTAAGACGTCTTAAGTCCTGAACTTACGACAAACATATGACAAACTTAACGTAAACGAGATGCTTCGAAATTCTGGCCCAGGTTTGTGAGATTGCGATGATGTTTCGACACGTTTTGTTTTGTATTTATATCTACCCAAACCGTTGTAGGAGCTAGAGCACTTAATAACGAAGGCTGTGAGTTGACGCGTGTTTCAGTGTGCTGCCGTTTGGAATGGGACGTCGAGCTTGCCTTGGACAAACACTGGCGATGCAGCATCTCTTCGCTTTCATGACGTTCGTCCTTCAGAGATTCCACCTGGCCCCGCCTTCATCATCATCATCATCATCATCATCAACAGCAGCAGCAGCAGCTGAGACGCTGCCTCCTTGCGATCCACGCCAGTTTCAGCTGGGACTCATCCTTGAACCGCCGCCGTTCAGTGTCCGCTTCATCGCCAGGAAGTAACGTCGATCGACCAGTAACTACAAGACTAGCTGCTGCAGACAAACCCGCGCGACGCGCTGCCTCACGCCCATCGTGTTGTACACGCTCAGTATATGATAAACCGGCGATGTTTGTCGGACGAAATAAGTTTTTTTCTAAGTCCAGAGTTTGTGAAAAAGTTCCAGAGGAAAATATACCCACCAGAATTCAAACGCATTACGTTTCTTTTCATACTATTGTGTAACTTAACAGCTTTCACGTCCATATTTCATTACATTACATTTCCAGCGCATTATGGCTTTCGTTTATGCGCTATATAAATCCACGATTGATACTGATTGATTGACTGATTGATACTGATACTGATACTAAAAACACTGTTCCACATTTACCTCAATATTTACTATGGATTTGCGTACGTTTACAACTTTACATCTCCCGCAATTTTGTTTACTGTTTCATTGAGAAAATGCATCATCTGCATGGCGCTACTAGTAGAAATGCTGCCGATTCATATTAAATCATTATAGACTACTTTCTCAACTGCACCCCTTCGTCATATACTTGCCGTGTAGATTTAACAGAACTGATGAGATTATAAATACTTGTCTCTCTCCATTCTAATGCAAATTACTCTTCACTTCCCACATTTGGTGTCTTCACTGATGAGAAAAGCCTATATACCAGTTATCAATATAATTTTCCGTTCTGGTATACCTACCCTTCTCATATCTTTACTGTTCCAAAGCGAATCGGTTTGAATTGAATGTAATCGTTTATTTTCCGGCGCATCGCCCATCACTACCGACGATGACAACATAAAACATGTACAATAACCAAGACGAAAATGTAGACAATGTTCTTTACAAAACTCCTACACGATGCAGAAAGAACTGACGCAGCAAACGACAAGATTTACACCAGCAGACAGTAAGCCTTACAGCTGTCAACAATCTTTCACATGTACATATCCGGCCAAAGACCTTTGTTCAGTGAACAATTTCACACAGAAAATAAAAACGCACCTCATCTGGCAACCACGAATGTCACCCGGCACCACATGATGTGGCGTTTCTCTGATTCTGGCAAAGCACCACTTAAGTGTCAAGACTTATTTATTTACTTACTTACTAGTTACATAAATAGATCCAGCTGTCATGCATACTGCACATAATATTAAAATTAATAACAAAAACTGATCATCAGTTTAACACGTGTGATAAGTGACTAGACCCTTACACTTTAGTGTTAAACTGATGATCAGTTTTTGTTATTAATTTTTGCTGTTTTTTTGTCCAACAAGTTAACAA
>Ga0209780_1000657_pt1 | contig 19500 bp, 19 predicted proteins | sample WorMetexBAHAMAS2_FD_187384 | JGI IMG/M metagenome (GOLD analysis project Ga0209780, IMG submission 187384) | Marine gutless worms symbiont microbial communities from Max Planck institute for Marine Microbiology, Germany - Inanidrilus exumae... | ecosystem: Host-associated > Annelida > Digestive...
GCCCTGCACCGATCCAAAACACGATACAGCCATAAACTGCCTACGTTAATCAGTTCAACAATAAATCCATAATATCACAGACAGCGGGCTGATTAAGTGAGAAAATTTACATAAATTTGCGTTTCTATAGGCATCCGACAAGGAAGCACGAAGATTGGATCACGCATGCACGCAGTTGAATCGTTTCGCACAACAGTTTTACTGCGCAGTAGCACCTAGTGCCACAAAGCCGTGTACTCGTAATCAATTTGAAACTCCACGGAGTAAAATGTCTATACAGTATGAGCCTTTTAGGTTTGTCCGTGTCCAAGGACAAATTATATTTATATAGGCATTATTTCTTCGCCCGCATGAGCGGTTGCGAAGTATTGTGATTAGCACGTCTGTCTCTGTGTGTGTGTGTTTGTGTGTCTGTCTGTCCGTGAGGATATCCCCGGAACCAAATGCGCGATATTTACGCAGTTTTTATTTGGCTCGAAGCAAGGGATCAGCCGAATACAGGATTCATTTTACGGCGCGTTTTGGCTGTTTTCACGCGTTCAGCTATAACTCCACCGAAAGTGAACCGATTTGGATGAAATTTGGAGCACTCTGAGCATATTGTCGGGGGATGGCCCTGGCAGATTTTGGGTGAAATATGCACAGTAGTGACAGCTGGAGAGCCAGGCGAAATTTTGTTTTCTTTTGTCAGCAAATAACGCACGATATCATCGATTTCCCGTCGGACAGTTTTCTTTAATCGTTCGGTTCTAACAGCATGTCGCAAAAACTGCTAAGATTGTATCTCTTCGGTAGACAAAACACTAAAAACAGTAAATGATGATTATTTAATTTACTTAACTTATGTTTAATTATGTATGTTTTTTCTGCTACCACACTTGTGGTGAAATAAAGTTGTTTGCGTAACTGCGTGCGCTTCGAGCCGAATACTGTATTGTGGACATTCGACACAACAATGCCATCTAGTTTGTGTTTGTTGCCTACGGCCGTGGCTCGGTCCTCCTCCGGCGTCGTTCGATACGTTATGTACTTCCGGTTTTGTGGATGACATCAGTTTTTTTCTACAATGGGCCGTATAGTGGTAAGAATTTCGCTACAAAGGACCGATTCCGTTCAAATTTACTGCTTTACCGCAAAGTTGGACAGAATTCAATTTCCTATTATAAAAAGGCATAATTTTGACTAACTATTTCGAAATAACTCGCTAAGAGAAGTAAAAGAGAAGCAGAGAAATTTGACGATCAATAGGAAGAATTGCCGAAACGCACGTTGGCGTAGCTATTGTTACTATTGTTACTATGGTAACGGTGAACGTTTCGACATTTTGTATTGCCTTTCATACGTTCATTGTGAGTCGAGGTAGAGACTTCAAATTTGGTAGATATGTTGACAGTGCTATAGTCCACGGATGGCAAACCATCCCTGAAAGCGGTGTGTTTAGGCCGTTCCAGAGATATGGTCGGTGCATGGTCGGTGCCCACCAAAATTTAAATGGTTCACGTGACCTAACCACGCCCCTTTCAGGGATGGTTTGCCATCTGGGCTAGCACTTGCTACCTACCAAACATGAACTCTCTAACTCCACCCAATACGTATAGATATGAAAAGCGATACAAAATATCGAAAACGGGGTACTTTGTGATAGTTAGGGGTTATTCAATGTAACTGAAAATAGCGCCATTCGATAGAATGCATACGAGTTCCTATATATTAGCATTCCATAGTAACTATGTCCCTATCTTGCACCGTTTCTGAGATATAACGAGATATTGGTCGAAAATTCCCGATTTCAACCTACCGCACCTCTATTGGGCGCCACCGTTGGAGGTGATCCAGTCTGAATTTCGCCCATATCTTTAGCATTAGAAGCTAGAGTTCCTGGGCTATCGTATGGCGTCATTTGCATGATCCTGCTTTTAGCCATTTTGGTACAGTGCCGGCTTGTGACGAACGGACGGACGGACGGACGGACGGACAGACAGACGGAGAGACACGCGACGACAGCGTGCGGTAAAAATTCAATATAGCAGGTGACGGTCACTATCGCAGTGATGAGGATGCTGCCTCTGTCCATCGTGTCAATTTTACCAAAATTCTACTTGTGCTTTTCGGTGTAATAGTATACATCTGGCGTCACGGCATGCGTACTTAAACAGTGTCAATGCTACATAGTTAGTACTTTCCTCTATTCGATTCTTCATTAGTCGATCGTTGTCGTCAGCAGAATCTTCTGTAGCATCAGCGAGCGCCGTATCCAAGCATTCCGACAGGTGAGACTAATACAAAAGACCGCGGGTCAATAGCGACGTGCATCGCGATCACAGCCACGGACATGAGACAACACAGAGGATGCCCGGAGGAGGTCATTAACGACGGAAGTTAGCCCTTGGACTCTCGCTATGTTTAGGCGTCATCTTCCGCCCGGCTTAATGCAAGAGAGAGTCCTTTGAAGTGCACGTCCGTGTGCACCCAGTGACGTGCCAGACTTGTTCACATGTAGACGTCTCCTGACGTGTCCGAAGTTCAGACACAATGTGGGTCCCACACAATGTCACTGGTGAAAGTTCGCTACGAACAGCGTTAATGTTTTTAGCATCTTTCATCGCAAGCGTCAACACGGTCAATTTATTACGGTGACCACGTCTAACGGAAAGCGTAATGTAACGGTACGGCGTCCGTCCGTCTGTCCCGTCAGAATACTCACCGTGACTCGCCAGGAGGAGGCAGCATACGACGCGGCCAGCGTCCATTTCGGCTCGACAAAAGGAGGACCGACATACTTGTTTCTTCAAAGAAATAAAAAGGAGCGATACAAAAAAGCGGGAAATGAATAATCAGGCTAAAAGCACTCAGAGTAAACCTATTTAGTTTAAAAACTATTCAAACACAGGTCATGACAATGAATATACAAGATGCATTCTGAGACGGCAGACTTCGCCCCCGACATCATTCTGCCGCTTCGCCTTATTTTGTGTGTATTTTTGCTACTTACTGATTGCTTGTCGTAACGTCATTTGCAACAATTTTTTGTTTATTGGGTCGGGTCGACACTGGGCCCCCTAAATTCATTTTTAGCACGACGCCACTGCAGACTGGTCCTGCTATGACTGCCACAGCAAAGCTGGCTGAAGAGATCAGATCAGTTGCTAGATAGACCAAACTGCAAATGAATGTCGTTATCCGTCGTTCCTGTATGGGTTGTTCGACGGTGACCGCCCGAAGACCGACTGATGAATTGTGATCAAGAGTATTAGTACTGTCAGGGAATTGTTTGTCCGGTCAAGGAGGGGGTGCAATCTCTTCGGCATCTCGCCCCTTTCCGTCTGTCGGATGGATGTTGGCTACGTATCGTCGTCGCTACGGCGAATTCTCATGGCGGAAATTACGTCGGTGCGAATACTCCGACTCACACTCCGTCATCACAAGGCGCGACTACAATGCCTCCCTCGTCGTTTTCGCTTCGCAAAGCTTCGAATCAAATCAGACGACGTATATTCTTCGGCTGACGAATCGATGCACAAAAGAAAAAATCTGTTTCTGCAGCTGCGAGTCGGTGACGAAACAAGTCGTCGTGGTGTGCGTGGTTTCATGAGGTTTCGTAGCGATGTCACGTCTACACGTAACGTGACGTAAGATTTCACTTCACTTAACTGCACGCAGTTCAGTTCAGTCCAGTCGAGATGTTTGTAGTCGGTGCCGAACTCGCTGAAGCATCACAACGGCGCCGGACGATGGCACACAACAAACAGCTGTCACCGGCACTTTTTCTTATAGTGAATGAATAGATGGGCCTTCAGCTGACGCTGACGTACGTTGATACTGGCTATCGAAGTGCTCTATATAGGCAGTCGGTTCCATAGGACCACACATAGCAAAGCTGCGCTGGCCAGAGTCCAGGACACCAAGACAGCCCCAGACACCTTACAACCACGACAGTCGTGATACAGCGTGACTGACGATGAACGACCGTAGTTGCCCCCAGCACACACAGGTCGGCCAAGTAACATGGCGCTTCGTCGTGTATAGACACTTCTATACAAGAACAGCCGTCTTGAAGATAATTTTCTGAGAAATTCGAAGCCAATGAAGTGTCGCAAGAACCGGCTTGATGTGGTCATAACAAGAAGCGCCGGAGATCAGACAAGCTGGCGCACTCAAGAAGCAATGAAGACGAACCTCAGCGATGCCCCAAGGACAGAGTTACAATAGTCCAGCCGGCAGCTCGCAAAGACCTGGACAGAGGCACGTAACGTCACATCAGGCTGCTTGCACGCTATAGCCGTCCGTGCCATTGTTTGGTTCTAATTTCTCATAAATGCATCTCTCGATCTCCAGACGAACTACATTTGTCACGGCCAAGAAGAGCTTGCCGCCGATGTGTTGCATTACCGTAAAGCCCCGTCCACACCAGCAACATTGTCGAAGCTACGTTCGACTTTGTCGAAGCAACATTCGACATGTCGAAAGAATCGTTAATAAACTTATAGCATTCAACAGTGTTGCTTCGATATTGTTGCTGGTATGCACGGGCCTTAAGCAACGACTAGTTGCAGAGATATCGGCCAAAAATGGCGCACGTACGCCAACGTGTACATATAATTCGCTTCAATATGTGCAAAGATGACGACATCCACAAATCCGGAAGTAGAAAACGCATTTAATTGCCGTCAGAAGAGTACCAAGCCACGGCCACAGGTAACATGTATAGAAAATTTCGTGAAATTTGGACGTGCGCATTTTTAGATATGCGAGCGGACAGACAGACAGACAAACAGATAGACATACAGACACGTGATTGCAAATTTGCAATACTGCGCACTTCTGCCAGGGGTGAACGTTAGCGAACTATAGACGTAGCTACTAGCTAACATAACTGAACAAGATAAGAGCTGATTGCAGAGAAACTGCGTCATGCCTCTGTGCAATTATCAGCGCGCCATGTATTTTGCATAAAGGGCTTTCATCTTCAACGAATGCCGAGGTTTGCGCCAGATCGGGTCTACAGAGTATCCAGTCGATGGTTCGCCGGCGCCGTCTTTCTCTGTTCGGCCACGTTGCACGTATGCCGGATAATGTACTGGCCAAAACAGTTCTGCGACATGCATGCGACATCCGAGACGGAGTTAATTCCACCCTTCCCAAACTGGCGCAGATAGACCGTGGGATCGTCCTCCCATCACCTGACTGCACCAGATTTGTTCAGACTGCGGCCTGTCAGCCGGAGACACCCTCAACTGTGCCTGCAGGATCGGGCCGTGTGGAGAACGTACGCTACGGCCTCCTCGGTCTTGCGTTGACGACGACGACGACGGCTGTCTATAGTGTCTGCTGTCATCTTCGGTCAGGAGTATGCAAATATGTAGGTCTACATGAAAACCAAAGCCTACAACGCCTTTAATTATTTTCACAGAAACATACAGATAGTGTTAGCGGCCGCATCCACGAGCTGACCATTCCGGGTGTGTAAAACAGGTGTGCATGGATTAGTGGTCGGATTTTTGGGTATTTTAAAACCCTGGACGGGTAGTAAAACGGGTACCCAGGTACCTGTTTCAGTGGTTATATACTTTGCAATGATATATGGACTATTGTAACGACTTGTCGCACAGAATGCCTTTTGCGTTTGGACGTGACGTATAGCTGGAATACCGAGATACATGAGTGCCAGCAGCGCGAGTCGAGTAACGAAGAAACACAGAACTAAGGCCCCGTCCACACCAGCAACAATGTCGAAGCAACATTGTCGAATGTTACAAGTCGAACGATTCTTTCGACAAGGTCGAAACAAATTGAACATTTTCATTTTTCTTCTTCTGTCTTTTTCTCTTTTCTTAGTTAAATCATTTTCAATTGTGTATTTTGTTGTACATTGTTACTACCATTTGTGGTGAATAAAGCTTATCATTTTCAGTTTGTTTCGACTTTGTTGAAAGGACGAAATTTTACACTAAAATCATTAGACATTGTTGCCGGTTTTGGCAACAAAGTCGAATGTTGCTTCGACATTATTGCCGGTGTGGATGGGACTTAAGCAGGCATAGTATATGAGTACATTGTCGGGGCTGGCCCCGGCAGATTTTGGACGCGATCCGTCCCGTAGCGACAGCTGGAGAGCCAGGCGAAATTATATATTTTTTGCCAGGTAAATAACGTATGATTTCACCGATTTCCCGTCGGCCAAATTTCACGAAATTTGAACATAACACGGCGATCGGTGTCGCGATGAAAACTTCGGGAATAGAATTCTGAAAATTTACCGTAAGAGGTCGTTTCTACAAAAAATGTCTCAAAAATTTTAACGTCTTGCGACTTCAGGCCGCCATAACTCCGCAATGATTACAGACCGCCGGAAATTCACTATCAAAATAACTCTAACGGGATGTACCGGTATAATGTCTACTTCTACCGTTGGAGTCAATTGAAAGTCATTCCCCTGACCTGTACACTCCGTACAAGAAACACCCAAATTTTCTGCGATGTCCGACGCGGTTTACAACACGGCAGATAACGCTGACATCACTCAGTCGCAGGCAGCCAGTCACCATCGACTATTGAATCACGTGACATTAGGCCTCGTCGAATACGGGAAGTAAACAGCTTGTGCACAGATAGCCTAGAGCTTCGAGCCGATTATTGTATTGTGGGCATTCCACACAATGCAATCATCTAGTTTTACTACGTTTTGCTTGCGTATGACACAACCCGTCCACAGGTATTAAGCTATACCGGGTACCTGGTACCCGTTCCTAGTACTAGCAGGGATGGAATTGCCACAGTGATACAATGCCCTAACGCTAACCCCACTAACTCTTGACTCTAATTATATGTTTTGTTGCTGGGGAATGCACGGGATAGACGGACAGGTGTAGTGCAATCCGCTATCAGGCTCCATGCGGGAGGACCCATAATAACTTTTCAGTAATAGGCAATTGTCGTCGTCGAGCAAACGGTTTTTTTGTACATGGACCTCAGTATTTCTTGCCACTTAATCGGAAATAATATTTGGCAGACTCCGAGTTCGACAGAGTGCGCTGCGCTTATTTATACAACAATATCTCCACTGCATTTTGAGACAGTTAACGGCTTACTTTCTAATAATATTCAGTAACTGGGAGCAAGTAAAAATGTCATAGTAATTTAATTAGTCACTGTATCGTTTCCAGTAAAATTAAAAGGTCGCTACTCATATTTAGCTATTTACGTCAGTAAGTAATAATTTGTAGTCAGTTAAAGGAGTGTAAACGTTTGGTTCACTACACGATTCCATGGCGCAAAACACGCCCATTCCGTCCCATTCACAGCAGCCTCTCAATCTCGATTCTCGATGTTCATTTAGACTCGAGACCTTCTTCGCCCTGACATCGCCGCTTCCCGCTGCGCTTTAATCTTGTCGCCGGTTGAACGCCGAGTCGGCCACTTCGCCATCTGTTTCTTGTCGGCCGACAAAACAGGCCGCCGGCACGTTTCGACGTATTTAATTGACAGCAGGCTATCCGGGGGGAACGGACGGCTCGCTCCAGCAAAGCCCTGCACTGCAGGGCTCAGTCATCCTTCCGTCTGTCCAAGTGGTCTGTCTCACTTTGTGTGTCTGGAGTGATGTAACGCCCACCTGTCCGTAATCCGACCTTTCTGCTGCAGCAAGTGGTCTTCACCGCGTGCATACATGATATATGCCCTGTCGAAGCCGGCGTCGCCGCTGGAAGTCGGTACTGCACGGACTACATCTGAGTGGAAGGAAGGACCGGCCACTAGGCCAGGGTAGTTGGAATGAATGGATATCGATACGGACAGGTCGCACTCGCACTTCGCTATGTCCGCTATGCTGTAAGTTAGTAACTATCGCCGCCGGCGAAATACTGTATACTATCCGATGTGCCGACGTGACCACGATGAAACGGCGAAATCTCTCCGAACTCGATAAGCCATACGATAAACAGTCAGCGATAACAGTCATAATGCAGATTCTCGCAACAATTCCACACGGTCTCATGCGCGATTTTGAAATGTACAGTTTAAAAGCTAAGCTGACCAGCACGGTTGTGAATTTTTAAACGAATTTACTCGAACGGTGAGCGAAAGTTGTCGGATTTCGGATAAGACGAGTAGCGCGTCCGCTGTCGCTGCGAAGTCAAGAACGGCAAGCGAGATGGACGTCACTGCTAATCCACGAGGCTTCAGTTCGACCAACGTCGATATAGCGCGACTGACATCTTCTTTGCTGCTTAAGATTATCCGTACATTAACAGTAGACCAAGTCACTTCATTGTACGACCGTGCATGCGATCATATTAGTCGACTTCAACTACGCCTATAGACAGGGACAAGAACAAACGACGAAACAAGGCAAATACATCCAGCGAATATGGCGTAAAAATCGACAAGTTACTAAAACTCGGAGCGATGAAGTGCAGAAATAAAGCTCAAGTAAACGGGCAGCAACGGACAGCGATGAAGGATAATAAACAAAAATAAATTCACCAAAATAATATTGTGCACGGCTGCTTCAATGTTCACGTAGGCTACGGGACAACTCCGCAAAGTGTCTACTGACAACATGTAGGCTAGTACGCGAACAACAGTAGTTAAGAAATCGATTGTAATTATTTCAGAATCGATCGTGCACGCACTGGCCTCACGCTGTTTTCTATTATGTTCATATAATTACGACACGCCAGTCGTTTTCTCCTTGTTTAATACTTGGGCGTTTGATACGAAGATCTGAAAGCAGTAATCATAGGCCTGCGTTTGAACCGGTTATCGAGTTAGCTCGCATTTAGAACTGCTGCGTTCACGTATCGCGAATCCATAAAAACTAAGTGAATTAGTGAGTTTTGAGTGCTTGCGATTGTTATGCTCGTATTTCGCACTCACGCAGAGCAACAGCGACCAGGTTACGATGACACACCCTGTGTTCAGAACAGAGACCAATTTTTTGTTCTCTCGCACAGATCCTATATTAATCAATTCAAGTACAAACTGCAGACAGAATGATGTTTCTGAAATAATTTGTGTACTTGTTAAATATCCAATCAACTTATTAATGATGCAGTTGCAGCAATGGAATTTACTGTTAAAGAGACAGTTCATTAAATGGTTGCGAATGAAAATTGTGAACAAAACCCGTGTTCAAGATGTTTTGTGAGAGAGCAAAGATAAATCTTGATGTACTTAAAGACACTGATTAGGAAAAATGGTCGACCACACGATAAAAAGTTCGACTAAACTGTATATAAGATAAAGATTTAGGACATTTCTCGATCAATGCTTTCAAATCAAATTTATTCGCCATAAGATGAAGTACACATAACAATTCATTAATTCCCAGTGCATTTCGCTGGACAGACAGGCGATAACTTCGCACTTATGTCTGCCCATGAAAAGTAAACCTGAAAGAAAAACGAAAACAAACTAGATGGCTGTATTGTGTGGAATGCCCACATTACAGTATTCGGCGCGAAGCGCTCGGCTATCTGTGAACAAGCTGTTTACTTCCTGCATTCGATGACGCCCAGTGTCATGTAACTCTATAATAGTCGATTGGTATTGGCTAACTGCAACTGAGTAATTTCAGCGTTATCTGCCATGTTGTCAGCCCGCATCCGACGTGTCCGACAAATTTGGGAGTATGTAGCGTGTACGGACTGTATAAATTATAATGGCCAAGGGAATGACTTTGAATTGATTCCAACGGTAAACATGGAAACTAGAAATCCCGTAGAGGGTTATTTTAGTAGTGAATTTCCGGCGATGTGTAATCATTGCAGAGTTATGGCGGCCTAAGTCGCAAAACCTTAATTTTTTGAGAAATTTTTGCGTTTTTGGAAAAAACGACCCCTTACGGTAAAATTTTCAAAATTCTGTTCCGAAGTTTTTCATCGCGACACCGATCGACGTGTTGTGTTCAAATTTCGTTAAATTTGGCCGATGGGAAATCAGTAAAATCGTGTGCTGCTTACCTGACAGAAAATTTCGCCTGGCTCTCCAGCTATCGCTACTGCGCGGATTGCGTCAAAAGTCTGCCAGGGCCAGCCCCCAACAATGTACTAAGAGTACTCCAGGTTTCATCCAAATCGGTTCAGTTTCGGCGGAGTTATAGCCGAATGCGTGAACACCGCCAAAACGCGCCGTAAAGTCAATCCAATATTCGGCTGAAGCCTAGCTTCGAGCCCCAAAATAATAATATTTATACTAGACAGAAAAAACACGTCAGACAGTATGTTTAGCAAGCCAGCAGAATCCTGGGAATCATGCAGAAAGCAAGATGTTTTAACAGGTCCGTCCGAAGAATAGATCGTTTAAATGCAGCTGGTGACGAGAAGTTCGTAGACCGTGGTAGACTTTCACACTTATTACACGACCACACAATGAGCAAAAAATTAACTACAGATGCTAGTACAGTCACTACAGTGTGACATATTATATGGGTGGCCTCTGGTGGTAGATACCGAACAGTATTTTTAAATCGCCAAAATTTAAAAGAACCAAACCAAAAACGGTATTGTAGCACCAAATTAAGTCATGCGCAATCTTGGCAATTCGAGGCAGCAATAAAATGTGCATTTCGCAGTCTCGATATGCGGTCACTCTAAATGCTCGTTTACACCGGATGCGTTTGCGTTGCGATGGCGCGCGGCGTCGCACGAAATACGGACGTTGCGCAATGTCGACCCCATGCTGACAGGCCGTTTCTTCTCGGTCGGTCCCAGCCGACGTTTCCGCGCATCGTTCGGAAGGCATCAGGCAGTCGAGCACTCCTTGGTCGCAGTCTCCGACGGCACGGCCACGTATTCTATGCATACGTTATGCGCGACCCATGGGATACCGGTCGGGCGGGCGGGCGCCACGTGCGCCAGAAATATTCGCTTTCCAGACTGTCAGTGTCGCTTGCTATGCTTATTGCAGCGTGGCGAAGAAAGCAGCGCTGCTCGCTGGCTGTTCACAACCTGATATAACGTAAGAAAACTAGCTTGAATTGCTTGCACTATGGGCCGCCAATCGTGGCAGACGGTAATGGCGGTGTAAGATTTATCTTACACTATACTGTAAGTAGGCAATTAAAAATAGCACGTGATTGCAAACCGGACCGGAAAATAGGATACCACGCTGACTGAAATATAATACTACTCTTCTTTCATGAAGTTTTCTAGCAGTTTGCAATTACAGTATAGGTACCGTATCAGTTGACAAATCAAATCAAACCTCTTAAGCTAACAGTAAACTACAATACGATATAATACCATACATTAACGTGCGCCCGAAAGCTAGCGGGTAGCCAGCTTAATCGGCCGCACGGATAGAAAAACAGGAGAAAATAATTAAAAGAACTAATAACAAAAACCGATAGAGCTCAGCATTCAACAGTCCAAATAGCAGTCTTCGGAGGTCAGTCCTGGGTCCTGACAGAAATGTATGACTATAAGAACTGTCATTCCAGTCCATTCATAATTTTCCATTTTTGGGCGAAAGTGGGAAATGAATGTTCCATTGTGAGTGAAAATCAAAAATAACGGTAGATACATAGACCTAGTAACTCCAATCCAGTTCAGTACATTCGATGCAATGTGGACGAGACTTTAGGGCGATATTATTGTCTGCTTCCACCTCGATTCAGGTGTCTGCAGGCTTGAACAGTGTCACGCAAAGCAAGATTAAAGGTCGACAGATGGAGTTGGAAGGCGACAGGATGAACGGCAGCGCGCGCTGTCTACGGCTGCAGCTGCAGCAGCAAACACACGCGACCCGGCTAAATGATAAAATGCTCGGGCGAGTGAGAGAGTGACAGAAGAAACGTCGGTATTGACCGGGAGGACCGAAATCCTCTGGGCGGCTGTAAAAGCCGCGGAATTAGTGTCAGCCGTTGTGACTGCGGCGAGTCGGACAATACACGGTCGAGGAGAGGGAGTCGAGAGAGAAACGGAGACGTGGCGACTGTTAAACTGAGCATCGGCAAACACTGGCAGCGTCGAACGAATGACGTGACACGAGATCACACACACCACGACAGTAATATGAGTCCGCTATACACGCAACCGTCACCACGCCGTCACTGTTCGCCGTCAATTTTTCATAGTTTTCATATGCTCTGTGCCTTTTAGTGTCACGAACGCTCCAAAGTCCTGTCACATCACTCCCATCCTACGCTCTCTCCGCTGGCTCAGAATCACCGAACGCATCGAATACAAGCTCCTCTCACTTACCTACAAAGTTCTCACAACTACCCAACCCCCATAGTCCATACCTTCATAACCTCATGTCTGTTCAACGTCCTCGAAGTACTCGACTCGCTCTTTATCCGTCGTTACTCTTGCTCGGCCATCGACATCATCCTCTCTAGAAATTACTGGCCGCTCATTTCGTTATGCTTCACCTTGTCTCTGTCAACTCCCTTTATCTCTTCGTCAACCTCATTCTGGTACCGGTTCCTCCATTTCGGGTACACCTTTTCCTTCATCCATCACTTCTTCCTCTTTTGATTCACCACTCTGCTCATCCATAACTCCCTCTCTCTGCCACTCTCGGCTTAAAACCTACCTCTTTCACAAATCCTACCCCCGTAGTTTCACTTCTTCCTCCTGGACTGCCGTTTTTTTCAGAGCTGCTCGGTTTTTGTTTTTAGTTTTCCTTTATTTTTTCGTTTCTGTGCCACGCACTAGACTAAGCTTGCTATCTCGTCAGCTTTTGAGCGCACGTAAATATCGTATCGTGTCGTATCGTAAATATGTTGTTGATAATGTAATGTAATGTACATGCATACATATTTGTTTCATTAAAAATTGGCAGAATCGAAATAACTATAAGTTAAAATACAAACATTCTAAATAGAAACAACAGAGTTGACTGAAGTAGCCATATCACTGTTTGAGAGTGATGTATTACAAATAAGATACGAGGTTGTATTTTATGTAATCTAATTATTTCACAGGTTATCCGGTATTTCCGACACTGATATTAATATTAATTTACCAGACGCTGTAACGCTGGGCGGAACAGACGACGGAGGTGGAGCTTCTCCGGTGGGTCTACACGGTCACGCGATGTTGCAGTGGGCGGTAGGCTTGTAGCAGCAGCGGCGGCGTAAGCTATTCGCGCGAAAGGTACAGGTCGCCGCACATTGTGCCCAGTTACATGTGTCTAAACTGAAAACTCTAGGTGGCGGAACGGAAGGCGTGTGCGTGAGCGAGCAGTCTAGTCGATTTTTATCCGCGCGACGCACATGCAGTGCACATGCATAGTGTGGCACATGCTATGGCTCGGTGTCCGTCCGTCATAAGCCGGTGTTCTATCTATTTAGCTGAATGAATCAAACTGTTTCAGGCACACTGGCTGCTATCAGCTTATCCTACACTGTGTTGTAAGGAAATTCGGATCATATATCAAATAATAAGGGTACTTCCGTCTCGCAACTTGTGCCAAACTCTAAACGTAGCCGATGTTTCTGCTTCTCTCCACAGCACGTGAACCGTTGCAAGCACTGTCAACTTAGTTCGACCGTTGCAAGTTCATCAAGCTTTGTGCCACATTTGTTTGCAACACATTCATCATGGTGCAGAGCGTCGCGCGGCTCGTCTGCGACAGCTGGAACCCGTTAATTTCAATCAACAAGCATAATACGGCCGACGAGATTCGTTGTCGTTCACTCAATTGCACGTCTACACCTATTGATGTTCGAGAAAATCGCTTTGCAGCTGCAGCACGATATATTTAACAGAACGTTCTTCAGATGTGAATCTTTCTCCGTGTTCATTGTCATGTCACCACCACCACCACCATCATCATCATCATCATCATCATAAAATTCTGTAATAAAAGTTGTCAAACGCAACTGAACATAATACACGTACATGAAACGGGATTAGAGTTAGAACAGTGGAAACAAGAACTAAGAAAATAGAGCCAATAACAGTCTTTATAGAGAACCCTGATTTTAAAATGTCGATCATTTAGGTCGCTAGTTTGGGGTATGAGAGTTTTATTACGTTTTCTGGTGCGGAGAGCGTATGCAATATCGGCTCGGTCAGGCAAATACGTGAGAAGAACTTTGCGTAAGCGATAGCAACTGGTGGTCATCTATGGCAAGCGGAATTATGTTGATGTCAATAATTGCGAATAAATGTTGATTCCGCTTGCCATAGCCATCAACTATCTCCCGTTGTTGTTAGTGACACTGCTGCCGGTCAGCGAGACGATCCTATAGTGCGATGGAATGCCATTCGTGCATAAAAGCAATAGAATATGTAGCGAGAAGGACGGTACGACGACGGCGGGGCAGGAGGAAGAGATAATGGGACAGCGACACAAAATGATTTCATAGCGTATCGATGCACATTGCATGTACAATACAAACACTGCCAGGCGACAATGGCAGTCGGCTTGCGCGTCGTCGTCGTCATCTAATAATTCTCCGCAAAATAAGCCGCCGTCGAAACGTCATAAAGTTGACCGGGCGGTGGTGATGGGTCGTCGACGGCGGGATTGGCACACGGCGACCGGCCGAGAGGATGGACTCCGCACGCTATCGGGCGCCCGAGGCGTCGAGCGAGCGTGCGCAGTCGCGGTCGGTTGATGTCCAATCTGGCGCCGTCGACACGATATTCGCTCGTTACCGTCACCCGACGAACGTCATAACTCCGTCGATCTGCTATCATTTACCGCTCGGTGCCGACCCCACCACGACGAGCGTACCTGCCCCACGCACGCGATCACCGCCCGCGCCGCCGCCAGGACCACACAACAACGACAGCGATCTATTGAAACAGAGAGATCTGCTGAGCGAAATTGGTCAGCTCAATCATCATAGCTATCATCAACGTGGTCAGGCGAACCGTCCGCCGCCGGTCGGACAAGTATATCCACTCCAGCGAGCACATGCACCGATTAGCAAAATAATCGATGACGCCGGTCGAATATTACGAAAAACGATCATGTTTTATTCATCGTTATCGTTCATGATTGCCACATTCGTCACGATTATTACTTTCTCGACAGATCGTTGGCCAATTGCTGCAGTCCGCTGCGCCAGTCGCTCATCTGTAATCATCATTTTATTACGCCAAAAGGCAGCACATAACAAAGCATTTGTAGACAGCAACTTCGCCCCAGTGCCGCCACCTAGCGGACTCGACCAAATAACGTTGTCGTTGATTCTGCCCCATTGGCACCATTATTTAAAAACATGACGTTATCCACAAAACCGGAAGTACATGACATATTGCTCTGTAGACAGACGAGGATTGAGCTACGGCCACAGGTGTCAAATGGACAGAAAATTTCGTGAAATTTGGAAGTGTGGTTTTTGACATATGCGAGCGGAGAGACAGACACTCAAAGAGACAAACACACATACACGCTGATCGCAGTACTTCGCACCCATCCCGACATGAGAATGCAAGAAGCTCTGCTACTACAGAGGGACAGCGCGATGCGCTATGTTAGTACAGTGTAGATTCGTGCTACGTTTCACGAGGTACGTGCTGTTTGAAACCATTCTAACTCCCATACCCCCTAAAAAGCACGAATTTACTAACATAGAGCGTCGCGCGGTCCCTCTGCAGTAGCGCTAAACTGACAAGTCTCCGCTGCCGCTGACAGACCCGCGCGACGCAGTGCCTCAGGTCCACCATGTTGTACACAGATGTCGACGGTCATTGTGAAAAACTGGTGACCGAGACCGTCACCAGTTTACCACACTGACCGTCTACCTAAGCTGCCAGCACCTGAGACGATCAGCCGTTCCAGAGAGGATTTGTGCCCACCAAAATTTAAGTGGTTCACGTGACCTAACCACGCCCCTTTCTGGGATGGTTTGCCATCCGTGGGCTAGCACTTGCTACCGTCCACCAAATTTGAAGACTCTATCTCTACTCACTACGAAAATATGAAAGGCTATACAATGTCAAAATGTCTAAATGGGGTGGTTTGAGGTAGTTAGGGTCACTCAAGGTCACTGGAAACAGCACCAATCGATAGAGCACACACGACTTCCTATTAGCGTTCCCTAGTAACTATGTCCCTGTCTTGCACCGTTTCTGAGATATTCCGTTGGAATTTAGCCGAGATTTTTGGCGTCAGAAAACTAGAGTCCCTAGGCTAATTGTATGGCGTTGTTTGCGCGATCCTGCGTTTAGCCGTTTTGGTACAGTGCTGGCTTCTGACAGACGGACGGACGGACAGACAGACTTACACTCGACGACAGCAAGTACCGCGCTAGCATAGCGTCGCGCGGATAAAAATCGTTTCGAAATGCAACTGATCTCCTGCAGAGCAACTGTCGATCGTGAGTTATTTGTGCACATATAACTGGACTGACAAGAACTTGTTGCGCGTGTCGTTTCGGTCGCTCGGGCCGACCGTTGTTATTTGTCGCAGCAAGACAGGGCCGGCTCGTCAGGATGCTGACGAAATCACGACGTCATTTGGCGCCGGCTGCCGCCGGGGCGCTGTGTCGCTGATTGCGGCAGCGAGCGACGCTCGAATAAAGGGCGATTGAGCGACGACCGGGCCTCTGACCGCGACACCGCGCCGTCCAAGCCACCGCCAGCGGCGCGAGCCCGCGCCCTGCCCCGCCGTCGACGACAGCACCAGTCGCCCGCGTCCCGGATCTTCCGTCGCCGCCGTCGAGATAGGCTTGGCATTTAATCCAAGCAATAATCTACGGACAAATGCGGATCGCGGTTGCCCGGATGTCGCCCGTTTATAGATAGGCGGTCGACGGGATCGGCATCGCGCGCCGCTCGCGCTCACTCCCGGCTGTCGCCCCCCTCGCCGTCGCCTTTATTAGCTTTGCCGAGCAGCCGCCGCCGGCGGCAACTTGGCCGGCTCGGCGCTTTGATTTACATGTCCAATATTTTATGCGCGCCTCTATCCCCCGAGGACGGCTAAGATTTCCTGCCCTCGTCGACCAGTTGTCGTCGTTGACGTGCGGTCGCCGAGGAAGCAATACAATATAAATATAAAGGCGACGGTGACGGCAGTGAACGATTGAGTACGGACGGACGGGACGACCCGCCCTGTGATGGAAAGACTTCTCCGGATGCGCTGGCGGCACTGGATCAGTGGCCGACTGTTTATCCGTCTGATCTCGGCTCGCGTCGTTCGTACGTCGTCGTTGCCGGCGGCGGCGGGTCGGGCGACGCTCGAGAAACTGTTGATCGTCGATCTACGACTATCTACGACGTCCGTACCGGCCGTACCACTCCACCGTCACTTTGTCACTTCGCCTGGATATACTTTTGCGACTCCATATATACACGCTCAATAACGCTGTCATCAGGCAGACACATGCACACGTATGAAATCATATCCAGGGGTCCGACTTCGAAAGATCATCTGCAGACACAATCTTAAAATAATCTTAAGATTATCTCATGATGTTTCAAAAACCGGGTTCGGGTTCTTTTAGTGTTTTTTGTTAGCATAGCTCTTTTCAAATGCTAAATTATAAATCAATCAATCAATCAATCAATCAATCAATCATGAGTTTAATAAAAGGTTGACAAACCGCAACCATATACAACAGAGATATACACGATGGTAAAAATGTACAACTGAAAACGTCATCAGAGCATCAAAGAATCGTTTTACATACGTGTTAAAATGCTGGTATATAAGAAAATTAGTGTCAATCTGTCAATCGCCAGCTTTAAATTTACAACCTATAGCATGTGTTTTATGATTATAATTGCTTTAATTTTTGCCGTTTTCGAGCTTTGGCTTATACAACATTTAGATGAACTGTGAGCAGTTTGTTCTTTATTGTCAATACGACAACCGCGCTATGAACAGAACGACTGTGCAGTATAATGACCAACACAGACATCGTAAGCTATTTGTATGAGCTATCCATGTATGGTCTTTTCCAAGTATAGCGTCTACGTCAGATCATATTCTACCAAATCATTTTCATTAATTAGTAAACACGGTATTGGTCTGTGCGGCGTGTGCGCGACGCTCAAAAACGTCCATAAAAATAATTATCCATGGGCAGTATGAGTCACCGTACAAAATCTCTTTGTGATGTTTTGAGCCGTTGCTTAGAATTGGCTATTAGTGACTTTCAAAATGCCATCTGTCCGAGGTCTTGTATGTTTTAAATGCGAAATTTTGCAGGCCTTTAAGATGCAGAGGGACATCGTGCTAAATTTCATGCCGATCTGTCAAACCGTTGCGGCGATATGGCAATTTTTCGATTTTTTTTCAAACTGACGGCCGTCCGCGATCTTGAATTTGTTTTGTGCGTTTGGACCACCCACGAAGAGCATTTAGTGTTCTTTGTCACTTTGCAAAGTTTGGTTGGAATCAGTGCAGTAGTTCGATAATATGCAAATTTTAATATTTTTTGCACATTAGGCTTGAAAATGCCTATATTATTATTCACGCACACTTTTGGGGTTTTGGGGCCCTTGGACCCCTAAATGGGGAGTGATACCAACGAAACCCCCAAAAGGCACATACGTCGTATGACGTATGTTCTGTTCTTTAGCCGTACCCGATCCGAGTGTTAGCCACACCATGGACGTACTTTCTCCATTTATCTCTGTCCTCTGTCATTCTGATTGACTCTTACACAGGAAGTCCTGTCCACATATTGATGTTGTCCATCCAGGTCGTGTCATGCGTGGTCTTCCTCGCCTTCGTGCACCACAGTTGTTTATTAAGAAAATATTGTTTCTTGTATTATAAATTTATCCAGGCAACTCCCTTGTTTCCTAATGGTGTGACCATAGTATGCTAGCTTCCTTGCTTTGACAATGTCTAACAGTTCATTCTTTTACTCCAGCTTTGTTAAGAACCCACTCATTTGTTTTCTTTGCTGTCCACGAAACACGCAGAATCTTTCTCAGCCATTTCATCTCAAAGGCGTCAGTCAAGACGTGTTTCTTCATTCCTTCGGAGTGTCCAGCTTTCACAGCCGTACGTTGCTGCAGGCCACACTAGCGCTTTCGTTAGTCGTATTTTCGTTGAAATCGGTATGCTGTGACTTTTCCATATCTTACGCAGTGATTCAACCAATCCCTGCCCCATGTTTAACCTGGAGCATGCGGAATTCCGCCGTACACTCACCATCTGTAATCATGCAGTGACCCAAGGTACGGGAACGTATCCACCTGCTCACGCAGTTGCTCATTCTGAATGAGTATGCGCACGCTATGCCGTCGCTTGCTATTATACCTTAGTCTTGTCGACGTTGATGAGTAATTGATAGGATGTATTTACGGCTGACTCGGTCTAGGCAATCTACCAGCACCTGTAGTTCTGCCTCTGAAGTGGCCAACATGATGATGTCATCAGCGTGGCGAAGGTTCGTGACTATTCGCCCTTCATTTGTAGTCCACCTTGAAATCCATCGAGGGTCTCCCTCATCACCATCTCCGCTAGGATGCTAAACAAATACGGAGAAAGGACCGTCGGCCCCGTCACCAGGGTGGGGCCCACGGGGGCAGGGCCCCAGCAAAAATCGTCAGGGCCCCGGCAAAATAACTGGACTGGTCATGTTCCATCTGG